>WLWD01004969.1_pt1 | contig 38456 bp, 16 predicted proteins | sample 6712731 | NCBI WGS metagenome assembly WLWD01 (sample SAMN12718690, study PRJNA576275) | sponge metagenome | isolation source: marine sponge | host: Mycale hentscheli | place: New Zealand: South Island, Marlborough, Capsize Point | collected 2014-11-01
CTTTAAACGCGCGCGCGTGGAACTTTTTTCTCCAAAAAACACGGCTTTTTAGGCTTGACCCCAGTTTATTCTGAAACTACAGCATTAAGCAAGCCTTACTTTATACTTAAGCTCCAAAGTGTGAGAAAATTCCTGCGAAAATGCTTGCTTTTCAAGAAACAAAAAGTTGATTCGACCGGTTACTATGGCATTGAAGACCCTTTTTCAGACTTAATTTCAAAACTTCGCCGTTTTATGGGGGATACGGAGTGCCGTTGGTTGTCAAGAGCTGTTGGTAGTCAGAATGCCGTAGTATTAATGCTAAGGAAGCTACTACTTCTCGAGGGAAGCTGAGGTAAGTACGTAATTCCATATTTGTTAGCTAAATGTGCAAAATTAACTCTGATCTTTCTTTATTGTAGCTAAGAGCTTGTCAACAGTGACTGGTAAATTCAAATAGTCAGATTGGCTCAAATTTGGTACTACAAAAGTTACCACTGCTCAAGAAAATGAGGTAAGAAAGTAATTTTGTATTTGTGTGCTAAAATTGATTGTCTTTTGTTTTTGTAGCTGAGAGCTTGTTGTCAAGATTTCACGGTAATTCAGATAGTCAAAGTAACTTCAATTTGATACTACAGAAGTTATCAATACTCCGGAAATTGAGGTAAGTAGTAATCCCATAATATTTGTTGGCTTAAATTACAATGTAGCTGAGAGTTTGTTCAAGAGTTACTGGTTATTGAGATTATCAGAATGGCAGATGTTTAATACTACAAAAGTTAACAAATCAGGTAGGAGAATGATTTTGTATTTGTTTGCTGAAATAAAAGGTCATAACTGCTATTATAGTGTTTGCATGAACTAAGCTAAAACATAGTAACAATACTTATTTTTATGTTACCTAACTATCAGGCTCGCTCGCCATTTGTGCTCAAGCACACCACTAGTATATTTATATGTATGGACGTACGTATGTCATTTTGTACTTTGACCCTCCGTATTTTTGTGTTCGCTCCGCGTTCGACCCCGTCCCAAAGTTCACTAAACAGAATCCTCCGGTTTAGCGACTATTACCCGTAGCACCTTAAAAATTGAATTGTTTACCGCTTTGAATTGTTTTGCTGGTGCAGTTAAAACACAAAAACTTATGGGAGCTCCTTTTCTATTCGAGTTAGTGGCGGTGGTAAATTAATACGCTATTTGTCACAGTTATAAGCCCTACTCAACAGCATTTACTTGAAAATGCATTGTCCACTAGACAAATCACGAAGGTAAGTCTTACATAGGTATGTTCAGTTGTGTGAAAGTATTGTGCATTACAACTACTATTAAGAACATCACAAAGAAAATTTTAAATAACGTGACTTGATTTTGTTGCTTCTTTTTCAATTCCAACAGTTGCGGGGAGCGGTTACTATGGCATTGAATCCCTTTTACCGCATACGTAATTTAAAAACTCGACTTTATTTTAGTAGCTTGAGTATTAGTTGTTAAAATCAATCATTTAACAATAGTGTAGTTTTAGGCTCGCTCGCCATTTCTGTTCAAGCACATCACTAGGTATGCGCTTGTACGAGTGATAATTGGCGAGCGAGCGTAGCGAGCGAGACACTTACAGGGGTAACACAATTGAAAATCGGGGATGTTTGTTTATTTGTTTGGACGTACGTATGTAATTTTGTACTCTGACCCTCGCGTTTTTGTGTTAGTTATTCAATGCGCTATTTGTCATGGTTATAAGCCGTGCGCAACAGTATTTACTTGAAAATACATTGTCCACTAGACTACCGCGAAGGTAAGTCTGTGTAGGTGCATGTCCAGTTGTGTCAAAGCATTGTGTGTTGCAACGACTACTTAGCTAAAGAATATCACAAAGAAAACGTTTAAATAATGTGTATTGTTTTGTTGTTGTTTTTTCCCTTCAATTCAAGCAGTTGCAGAGAGTTGTTACTATGGCACTGAAATCCTTTACCGTGTATGCGAAATTAAAAAAACTGGACCTTATTTTCAGTAGCTTCAGTGCTAGAAGTCAAAATCATTCATATAAAATAGTATAGTCTATAGACTCGCTCACTATTTGTGCTCAAGCACATTACTAGTTTACTTATTTATTCAGCGAAGCGAGCGAAGCGAGCGGAGCTGACACTCTAATGAGTTCGCGATATATATATATTTAGGTCTAGAAATTGTTTTTGTTTTTGCATGGGCGTATGTGTGTACCCTTTCTCCTACGCGCTTGCGCGGGCCGGGTAACCTTCTTAGCAGCATTTTGTTTTGTACCTGCCGTACGAAGTAGCGATGCCCAGTAGACAAAACGTTAGAAACGCTCGGTCAAGAGCTTTGAGGGCGTTAGAAACACCCGAAGAAAAATTAGTAAGGAGAGCAATAAGAAATGAAAAAGACAGGGCAAGGAGGAGGAGAGCTAAAATGAAACAGAAACAGGTAGCAAAGTAGAGAAACTGACAGTATTTGTAGCCACACCAAACATGCATGGAATAGCTGCAATTACAGGGAACATGCATCGCTCGATTCGCTATTTTGTGCTATTAGAGGACATCACTAGTTTGTATATATGTATGGACGTACGTATGTCATTTTGTACTTTGACCCTCGCGTTTTTGTGTTAGTTATGTGGTCGACCCCGTCCCAAATCGCACTAAACAGAACCTCTGGTTTATCGATCAGACCCTAGAAATTGAGTTGTTTACCATTTTGAATTCTTTTGCGGGTGGAGTTAAGGGACTTCCATTTCTATTCGAGTTAGTGGCGGTGGTAAGTCAATGCGCTCTTTGTCATGGTTATAAGCCGTGCGCAACAGTATTTACTTGAAAATACAACCGTGTATGCGAAATTTAAAAACTGGACCTTATTTTCAGTAGCTTCAGTGTTAGAAGTCAAAATCATTCATATAAAAATAGTATAGTCTTTAGGCTCGCTCGCCATTTGTGCTCAAGCACATCACTAGTACATATAACATATACCCGGTTTTGTATTATCCACCCCTCGCTCGCTTCGCTCGCTCGCCAACTAGTGATGTGCTTGAGCACAAATGGCGAGCGAGCCTAAAACTACACTATTGTTAAACGATTGATTTTAACTTCAACACTCAAGCTACCAAGATAATGTCAAGTTTAAATTACGTGTATAAGGTAAAGGGGGATTCAATGCCATAGTTAGTTCCTGCAACAGTTAGAATTGAAGAAAAAAAAGCAACAAAAATAAGTAGCATTATTTACACGTTTTCTTTGTGAAAGGCACAATACTTTCACACAACTGAACATACCTACACAAGGCTTAGCTTCGTAGTTACTCTAGTGGACAAAGAATTTTCAAGCAAATATTGACAGATTAAGGGTAATGATCGCTAAACCGGAGGATTCCGTTTAGTGAACTTTGGGACAGGGTCGAACAACGAGCTAACACAAAAATATGAGAACGTCAAAGTATAAATGACATACGTACTTCCAAACATATAAACAAATAAACATCCCCAATTTTCAATTGTGTTACTCCTATAAGTGTCTCACTCGCTACGCTCGCTCGCCAATTATTAGTCTCGCATAGCCAGACCCTTTACCAATTGCTACGAGGGAAAAGGGTCTGGTAGACTGACATTGAGCAGTTCGTTCTTGCTTAGTCAGCAAGTGGGTTAACTGTGTGTGAGTGTAAATCGTTAAATATTTTAAGGCACGTAACTGTTTAGATCGGTAGGCAGAGCTCCTTCTGTATTGCCATGGAAAAATGTTGCTTACACAAAATCTATACTGGGAGATGCTGCTGTTGAATTTAATGTCACTTCTATTAATTCTTTGCTAGCACTGTTCACCTTAAAGCATGTCAAAAACTACCAGACCCTTTTCCCCTGTAGCGATTGGGTAAAGGGGGTGGCTACGCGAGACTACGCGAGACTACGCGAGACTACGCAAGACTACTCGCTCATCGCTTAAAATACAGACTGCGAGTAGACCACCAAGACCAGACTACCAGACCGGACCACCCTGCAAGATCAGACTACACCTACCACAGCAGCGACTCTCTCATCCCAAGTATTGTGCAGTATATACTTAAAAAATCGGGTATTGTACAGATACATCATCAGCTGAAGCAAGAGTTGCCATGGTTAATCTATTTTATACTATTACTATAGTTACTTTTTAAACTGAGTAAAGACCAGATATTCCTATCCTTACTCTACTGTAGCTGCACTGTAGTTAGAAATTTCTGTTGTTCTTGGAATACAAATTACAGTAAAGGGATATGTTTGTGATGGAATGGAGATCATCAGAAGTAAGTTAACACTAGAACTCAACCTGGTAAGCTATTACCTATATACTTAGCTAGAACAATCTAGTACGCAATAATTAGACATCTACTGGTTGGCCCCACGAACAACAGTTTTGTATGTAGGAGAACTGAACAAGGCAGTGCTGTTGGTGAAACTATGGCTTACATGCAAGAGTACAAGAGCACGCTCTCCTACTTCTGGCTAAAATAAGGTATCATAATTCTTGCAAAGTAGATCTGTCTGATGAACATTGCCGTGGCAGCAAGTTGTTTACGCTCCAACAGTGGTTGGAGGTTGGATAGAATTCAGCTAAGGGAATAAATCTTTAGTACGCTCAAGTTGTGTTTCTGGAATTCATTTTTATAAAATTAAAGATAATTATATTTTCACTGAAGGAGGACAAGTGTTCTCTGATGAAATATCAAGGGGAGAAATATTTAGCTGAGAAGATTGTCTCACACATTCCCATGTTTTAGAAGAATGCTAGTTTAATTTAGTCCATATAAAGCTTAGCTAAATGCTAATGTGACAATATTTTTTATAATTAATTTTCAATTGTTTATTATAGCACACATGTAAAAATGAGTAAAATATTAAATGTTTGTATAGTCATAATAAAAGGAAAAAAGCAACAGGAGTGAATAAACTCTAAATGATATGATAGTGATCTGAATACGATTCATTTCTTATGTCATCCAGCAAAAAAGAATCTCGACGGTTTCCTTCTTCTCTCTTATTTTTCTTCCACTTCTTGCATTTCATTAGAATTCCTTTAATGATCACAATACATCCGACAATGATTGGTATGTTCACCAAAATTATTTCAACAACATGAACAAATTCCATCACTTTATCTGTGTAAAATTTGGACAGATACACCAGCAGAAGTTTAAAGCTGCATATTAGCCCAAGATTTGCCAACAGGAGAGTGTTGACAGTATTATGAAGTTTACTTTTATATGGGGAACAGACTACATGGATAGTGAGTGTTATTATAATAAGAATTAGTACAACCAAATATATCACAGTCATTCTGAGAGCAAAGAGGGAACTCAGAATAATTACACGATAAACAAAGTATAGTCCGGCAAAGAAACGATATTTTTCCTTAAAGGTTCCCTGGAAACTATCAAAAAATGGAAGTAATTTATAAAATGGGAATAGTTTTGATACGAACAAAACTACAGAATTTTCGTGCAAGTGCAACACAGATATGACTCTGTTTGAAAGAGGGTAAATAAGCAACACAGCTGGAAGAAGTAGAGTGAGGAAGACTGTAGTGAGAATAGCAGTTATGGCATAAGGAAGTTGTTCCTTTTCAAAATATTTTAAATTTCCTTGCAGTGTTACCACTGTCCGCCAAGGCTTTTTGCCATTGTATAAGCTCTGATACCAGAGAATACTGAAAGAAGTGGATGTACACTTAGTATAGACAATTACAAGAAATGTTGAAATGACCTTCATCAAAGAATGCCGACCCAGCCTCAGCTTGATGAACTTAAACCTGCTGCAAATTCTAACCAAGCCGATCACACTCACTATTAGAAACAGAGCATAAGCAGATACTATATATTTGATGGCCAAAAGTTTCAAAGTTGTGGCATTATCCCGTAAGCAGAAAGTTAAAAGGTCAGTTTCTAAAAAATCAAAATTGAAAAGCTGATAAAATATATGATGAGAAGCAGTAATAATACTTGGGATGTCATTTTTGATGAAAATATATGACCTGTTCTCGAGGGACACATAAACTTGAGCAAAAAATACGAAGCCACCTGCAATTCCACTAGCTAAATTAATGTCGAGAAATATGAACAATAGGAAGAGAATAGTCACTGGCAATATCTCAGATAACAAAAATATAAGGGGACCAATGTTGCAATTTTTTTTGTCTTTACATTCGAAAGTACGACTATGATAGTGTACCACTTTGTCAGGTAAACATTCACCACACAGAATACCTTTGCGATTGTAGCAGATGGCCTTGTCTAAAGTCTGTACACTGGCACTGAGAGCGAAAGGTAATTGAATCATAAATGTGTCATTAATACCTGATAGTTGACAATATCCTATTGGGCAGAGTCCTGTGAGGTATTACCACTTGTTGTATCATCTGGAACATAATCAATCTAAAATCCATTGGATATTTGAGAATAGGAATTGTCACTATTGAAACAGTTGAAAGAAAACATTAACAAAAAGTCATAGGAACGCATACAAGTACATGTCATTGTGTTGTTATCAAAAAAATGGAGTGGAGGACAGTCAGTCAGTTGAACATCAAGATCAACAGATAATCCATCAAAAGACAAGGTTTTTAAGTAAATTTTAGCTGTGGCATTTTTTTCTCCCTGAAATGCAAGGCTATCCAATACATACTCATTGTTTTTGCTAAATGTAATACGCTTAGGTCCAGATTTATGCAATGACACTTGGAAAAGTGTAGGTGGATCTGTTATAGACAGATTCCTCTCGAATCCTGGTATGAAATACATTAGTTTTTCAATGTAGTTGTAGCTATGTAAAAATGCTATTTTCCACATCGTCCGTATAATTGCAAATCTTATTATGGATAGCAGTGTAATCTTCTATATTACATTTTGCACTTGAATTTATAGTTATCTGGTGTGAATGAGAGTAGTTTTTTTGACTGTATGACTGAATTGATGATTCCTAAAATATATTATTTAAATATCTGGTATCCTTAGGTGCACAATTTTCAACAAAATGAAATGAAGCTTTGGTGTTATAGTAACTGTTAATGGGCTGAATAAATCTGTAATTGTGATGGGCTGATATGCGTTTGCTAATGGAGTGGTATAGAATACCAGCACCACGAGCTTGGACAGTGTTGCTGACAAAATGAAAAACACACCCTCCTTTGATTAGCATCACAGACACACCCAACAAAGCAATGCCCGCACCATATTCAGCTTTGTTGTTTTTAAACTCAGTTACTGCATTGTCTAGAAAAACAATGCAACTACCGGTGGCATGAATGCAGGAACCAGTGTTGCTTAAGAATGTATTTTTTTCCTTAAAGCATACCAGAAAATGAGTAATTAAAATAGTGCCATATCCTTCCATTTTTAGAATGGTGTTGGATGACAACGGTAAATCACAGTTACAATTTCTTTCGAAACTACAATTGCTTATTCCCACTTTTGGCGAAGTACCCCAACCATCAGATTCCCTTGCTGGATAAATATTCATGGCACAACCAAAGTGTGCTTTGTTGCTTTCCCATTTACACTCATTAAAATTTATACTCAATTATCAGTAAAATTCTCAAAGTTTTCTTTATCGAAACAGAAGTTGCTCCACCATACTTTGCTGAATTTCCTCTGAACATTGATTTTTCCATGATAATGATATTGTTCTTATTATTCGGTCCTTTAAGGAATATATCAATTCTTCAAAAGCTTTGTTTCCAAAAAATGTTATTTGACTGAAGCAAATGTGATGTCTTTGAGCACTGCACAGCATCATTTCTATGGCACCGCCCCAAATTGCTGAATTCCCAATAAACACACTAGAGCGTATCTCTACTTCTGTGCTTTCAGAATCTTGAAACTGGAAGCTTAATCCACCTCCGTATCCTAATCCAGAATAAAGTCCTGCACTGCAGCCTATGCTTCTGTCTGATGTTGTGGCCATATTGTCTGAAAAGTTGCAGTTTTGTAGAATGATTTTAACTGTTTGATGCAAGCGGTAGTCTGGTTGGTCTTTATTAAGTTGCTGAATATACACACCCCCACCACCAGTTGCTGAATATCATAGAAACTGGTAATTTACTTGTCTGAAAAAAAGAATCATAAACATTAATTGATTCCCTAGAATTGACCATGACTAGTACCTACTGCATTCTGAAAGGTAGTTTCTGTAATGTTGATTCTACTGCATTTCACCATTGAGACTGCACTATAGTAGGTAATGTTGTTGGCATACTGTAGCGTTCCACAACCATGAAAGTTTAAGTTTTTAATTTCTACTTCAGATACATTCGAAATTATAATGCCAGAGAAGTTATGGCACTTAATTGAGTTATATTGACCAACAAATATTAGCTCTCTTATATTGGAAAAGCTTTTTGTAGAATTCAAGTTAAAGTTATCATTGACAACTATTGAAATGTAGTAGCAATGATTCTCAATGTCTGCAGGAATATTTTCTGACCATATTAATTGGCAGTTCTGTTGGTAAGATAAGCCTAAAATTTTAAGCAGAAGAAATACAATCAACTTGGAGTACATTCTGAAACAATTTGGTTAATACACTCATGGAGTGCTCACTTAAAATGATACCTATCCACTTGGGAAAAATTTTGTTTTTCACCTTACCCTAATCTGTAACTCATCACATGTTATTATTAGTGCTAAATATTATCTATTGCCAGTCTATTATGGTTCAGGTGTTATTAATAACTTTATTTATAGTTCAAAAAGTATCTGAACTTGCTCAATTGGCTCTTTAATAATTATCAGTTTCAATATGATTCTTGGGACTACTTATCTCAATTTACTATGAAAGGGTTTACATCTGATAATGATGTAGGGTCAATAGTAGGCCTGTTACAGTTTAGAATGTATTTCACTTAATATTTTGTAAATTTTGACTTATTTGGTTCGAAAAGTTGGAAGCCACTTTAATACCACTTATGCGTATACAATATTTGATATGCAATTAAACTGAAGTTTTGGGGCGGGATTCTTCCACAGCTATAATATAGTCTCGACGAAATGTTATTTTCCAGATTAATAGTGTCCGTGCCAGAACAGCATCAAAGACTTTGCTAAAAAAAACTTTACATCCTAAAAATGAGTTCTTAGATGTACTGCTTTCTACTGACAAAGTTGAAAAATAACAACAATGCACTAAAGTAATGTATAGCCAAGCAAAAGAGCAAGGAAGAAACCCTGTGTTAGACTTAAATACTCAACTTGATAGCAGGCTCTAAAGGTCTACACTGTTCTTAGTATTATTAGCCTCCTTAACTGATTAGCTGTTGGGGGAGGGAGGTGAAGAACTAGCAAAATGTTGAAAATGGCTAAGTAGTATACCAAATTGTGAGTAAAACCATCTAAATAAAGACATGGTAGTTATATGTAAAACACATGCTAAAATGTACAGGAATATTAGCAGTAAAACGTTCACAGTACGAACACTCTATATGTTTGTAATAGCAAAAAGTAATCATAAACTCTCACTATTACAACATGTATGATTCACAAAGATAACAAGTACACAAGAAAAGAGGATTACACGGCAAGTAAGGAAGGTTCTAAGTCATTTTCAACAAAGAAGAATGGGAGGAAGAATAAAGATGTAAAAAATAAGAAAGTTAAGAGGGAAAAGGGTTTGGTAGACTGACATTGAGCAGTTCGTTCTTGCTTAGTCAGCAAGCGGGTTAACTGAGTGTGAGTGTAAATCGTTGAATATTTTAAGGTGCGTGAACTATTTAGATCGGTAGGCAGAGCTCGTTCTGTATTGCCATGGAAAAATGTTGCTTACGCATAATCTACTGGGAGATGCTGCTGTTGAATTTTAATGTCACTTCTATTAATTCTTTGATAGCACTGTTCACCATTAAGCATGTCAAAAACTTAAGGTACCATAATGGTCCATAGGCAAAGAAACAACTGTATCTTGCTGCTAAGGGAAATTTTTGATAAGTTACAGCTGCAAATCTCTTAAAGAGACTAGTCCAAGTCGCTGCTTAGCATTAATGGCATCATCTAAAGTAACAGTTCTGACACAACTCTGTGTTTGATAGAAAAATACACGCGCTAAAGTTTGAGCAGTCTTTCGTCACAGGATACGCGTCACCTATTGTTTGTGGTCTCCCCAATTAGAGAGGGGAACTGAACAAACTGCTCAATGTCAGTCAACCAGACCCTTTTCCCAGGTAGCGATTGGGTAAAGGGGTTGGCTACGCGAGACTACTCGCTCATCGCTTAAAATACAGACCACGAGTAGACCACCAAGACTAGACCACCAGACCGGACCACCCTGCAAGATCAGACTACACCTACCACAGCAGCGACTCTCTACATCCCAAGTCTTGTGCAGTATATACTTAAAAAATTGTACAGATACATCCTCAGCTGAAGCCAGACCGCTGCCATGGTTAATCTATTTTTTACCATAGTTACTTTTTTAACTGAGTAAAGACCGAAGAAAAAGAGCAGATATTCCTATCCTTACTCTACTGTAGCTGCACTGTAGTTACTGTACTGTAGCTGCACTGCGGTTCTGTGGTTCTTAACCTGGAATACAAATTACAGTAAAGGGATATGTTTGTGATGGAATGGAGACCATCAGAAGTAAGTTAACACTAGAACTCAACCTGGTAAGCAATTACCTATATACTTAGCTAGAACAATCTAATACACAATAATTAGACATTTACTGGTTGGCCCCATGAACAACAGTTTTGTATGTAGGAGAACTGAACAAGGCAGTGCTGTTGATGAAACTATGGCTTACATACAAGAGTACAAGAGCGCGCTCTCCTACTTCTTCTGGCTGAAATAAGGTATCATAATTCTTGCAAAGTAAATCAGTCCGATGAACATTGCCATGGCAGCAAGTTGTTTACGCTCCATGTGTGGTTGGAGGTTGGATAGAATTCAGTTAAGGGAATAAATCTTTAGTACGCTGAAGTTGTGTTTCTGGAGTTCATTTTTATAAAATTAAAGATAATTATAGTTCACTGAAGGAGGACAAGTGTTCTCTGATGAAATATCATGGGGAGAAATATTTAGCTGAGAAGATTGGCTCACACATTCCCATGTTTTAGATGAATGCTATTTTAATTTAGTCCATACAAAGCTTAAATGCTAATGTGGCAATATTTTTTATAATTAATTTTGAATTGTTTATTATAGCACACATGTAAAAATGAGTAAAATATTAAATGTTTGTATAGTGATAATAAAAGGAAAAAAGCAACAGGAGTGAATTAACTCTACATGATATGATAGTGATCTGAATACGATTCATTTCTTATGTCATCCAGCAAAAAAGAGTCTCGACGGTTTCTTTCTTCTCTTTTATTTTTCTTCCACTTCTTGCACTTCATTAGAATTCTTTTAATGATCACAATACATCCAACAATGATTGGTATGTTCACCAAAATAATTTCAACAGCATGAACAAATTTCATCGCTTCATCTGTGTAAAATTTAGACAGATACACCAGCAGAAGTTTAAAGCTGCATATTAGCCCAATATTTATCAACAGGAGAGTGTTGACAGTATTATGAAGTTTACTTTTATACGGGGAACAGATTACATGAATAGTGAGTATCATCATAATAAGAATTAGTACAACCAAATATATCACAGTCATTCTGAGAGCAAAGAGGGAACTCAGAATAATTACACGATAAACAAAGAATAGTCCGGCAAAGAAACGATATTTTTCCTTAAAGGTTCCCTGGAAACTATCAAAAAATGGAAGTAATTTATAAAATGGGAATAGTTTTGATACGAACGAAACTACAGAATTTTCGTGCAAGTGCAACACAGATATGACTCTGTTTGAAAGAGGGTAAATAAGCAACACAGCTGGAAGCAGTAGAGTGAGGAAGACTGTAGTGAGAATAGCAGTTATGGCATAAGGAAGGTGTTCCTTTTCAAAATATTTTAAATTGCCTTGCAGTGTTACCACTGTCCGCCAAGGCTTTTTGCCATTGTATAAGCTCTGATACCAGAGAATACTAAAAGAAGTGGATGTACACTTAGTATAGACAATTACAAGAAATGTTGAAATGACCTTCATCAAAGAATGCCGACCCAGCCTCAGCTTGAAGAACTTAAACCTGCTGCAAATTCTAACCAAGCTGATCACACTCACTATTAGAAACAGAGCATAAGCAGATACTATATATTTGATGGCCAAAAGTTTCAAAGTTGTGGCATTATCCCGTAAGCAGAAAGTTAAAAGGTCAGTTTCTAAAAAATCAAAATTGAAAAGCTGATAAAATATATGATGAGAAGCAGTAATAATACTTGGGATGTCATTTTTGATGAAAATATATGACCTGTTCTCGAGGGACACATAAACTTGAGCAAAAAATACGAAGCCACCTGCAATTCCACTAGCTAAATTAATGTCGAGAAATATGAACAATAGGAAGAGAATAGTCACTGGCAATATCTCAGATAACAAAAATATAAGGGGACCAATGTTGCAATTTTTTTTGTCTTTACATTCGAAAGTACGACTATGATAGTGTACCACTTTGTCAGGTAAACATTCACCACACAGAATACCTTTGCGATTGTAGCAGATGGCCTTGTCTAAAGTCTGTACACTGGCACTGAGAGCGAAAGGTAATTGAATCATAAATGTGTCATTAATACCTGATAGTTGACAATATCCTATTGGGCAGAGTCCTGTGAGGTATTTACCACTTGTTGTATCATCAGGAACATAATCAATCCAAAATCCATTGGATATTTGAGAATAGGAATTGTCACTATTGAAACAGTTGAAAGAAAACATTAACAAAAAGTCATAGGTACGCATACAAGTACATGTCATTGTGTTGTTATCAAAAAAATGGAGTGGAGGACAGTCAGTCAGTTGAACATCAAGATCAACAGATAATCCATCAAAAGACAAGGTTTTTAAGTAAATTTTAGCTGTGGCATTTTTTTCTCCCTGAAATGCAAGGCTATCCAATACATACTCATTGTTTTTGCTAAATGTAATACGCTTAGGTCCAGATTTATGCAATGACACTTGGAAAAGTGTAGGTGGATCTGTTATAGACAAATTCCTCTCGAATCCTGGTATGAAATACATTAGTTTTTCAATGTAGTTGTATGTAAAAATGCTATTTTCCACATCGTCCGTATAATTGCAAATCTCATTATGGATAGCAGTGTAATCTTCTATATTACATTTTGCACTTGAATTTATAGTTATCTGGTGTGAATGAGAGTAGTTTTTTCGACTGTATGACTGAATTGATGATTCCTGAAATATATTATTTAAATATCTGGTATCTTTAGGTGCACAATTTTCAACAAAATGAAATGAAGCTTTGGTGTAGTAACTGTTAATGGGCTGAATAAATCTGTAATTGTGATGGGCTGATATGCGTTTGCTAATGGAGTGGTATAGAATACCAGCACCAAGACCTTGGACAGTGTTGTTCACAAAGACAAACACACAGTCTGCATAGATCAGCATCACGGATACACCCAACAAGGCAATGCCAGCACCATATTCAGCTTTGTTGTTTTCAAATACAGTTGCAGCTTTATCTAGAAAAACAACACTACTGCTTGTGGCATGAATGCAGGAGCCAGTGTTGCTTAAGAATGTATTTTTTTCCTTAAAGCTTACCAGAAAGTGAGTAATTAAAATAGTGCCATATCCTTCCTTTTTTAGAATGGTGTTGGAGGACAACGGTAAATCACAGTTACAATTTCTTTCGAAACTACAATTGCTTATTTCCACTTTTGGCGAAGTACCCCAACCATCAGATTCCCTTGCTGGATAAATATTCATGGCAGAACCAAAGTGTGCTTTGTTGCTTTCCCATTTACACTCATTAAAATATATGCAATTATCAGTAAAATTCTCAAATGTTTTCTTTATCGAAACAGAAGTTGCTCCTCCATACTTTGCTGAATTTCGTCTGAACATTGATTTTTCCATGATAATGATATTGTTCTTATTATTTGCTCCTTGAAGGAATATTTCAATTCCACCACCTACTTGAGAAGCTTTGTTTCCAAAAAATGTTATTTGACTGAAGCAAATGTGGTGTCTTTGAGCACTACACAGCACCATTTCTATGGCACCGCCCCAAATTGCTGAATTCCCAATAAACACACTAGAGCGTATCTCTACTTCTGTTTGTTGAGAACCTTGAAACTGGAAGCTTAATCCACCTCCGTATCCTAATCCAGAATAAAGTCCTGCATTGCAACCTATGCTTCTGTCTGATGTTGTGGCCATATTGTGAGAAAAGTTGCAGTTTTGTAGAATGATTTTAACTGTGTGATTCAAGCGGTAGTCTGGTTGGTCTTTATTAAGTTGCTGAATATACACACCCCCACCACCAATTGATGAATTTTGTAGAAACTCTGGTAATCTACTTGTTTGAAAAAAAGAATCATAAAGATTAATTGATTCCCTAGAATTGACCATGACTAGGCCAGTACCTACTGAATTCTGAAAGGTAGTTTCTGTAATGTTGATTCTACTGCAGTTCACCATCGAGACTGCACTATAGTAGGTAATGTTGTTGGCATACTGTAGCGTTCCACAACCATGAAAGATTAAGTTTTTAATTTCTACTTCAGATACATTCGAAATTATAATGCCAGAGAAGTTATGGCACTTAATTGAGTTATATTGACCAACAAATATTAGCTCTCTTATATTGGAAAAGCTTTTTGTAGAATTCAAGTTAACGTTATCACTGACAACTATTGAAATGTTGTAGCAATGATTCTCAATGTCTGCAGGAATATTTTCTGACCATTTTAATTGGCAGTTCTGTTGGTAAGATAAGCCTAAAAATTTAAGCAGAAGAAATACAATCAACTTGGAGTACATTCTGAAAAAGTTTGGTTAAACCACTCATGGAGTGCTCACTTTAAATGATACCTATCAACTTGGGAAATTTTTGTTTTTCACCTTATCCTCATCTGTAACTCATCACATGTTATTATGTCAGTCTATTATGGTTCAGGTGTTATTAATAACTTTATTTATAGTTTGTTTTTCACCTTATCCCCATCTGTAACTCATCACATGTTATTATGATGGTTCAGATGTTATTAATAACTTTATTTATAGTTCCAAAAGTATCTGAACTTGCTCAATTGGCTCTTTAATAATTATCAGTTTCAATATGATTCTTGGGACTACTTATCTCAATTTACTATGAAGGGGTTTACATCTGATAAATGATATAGGGTCAATAGTAGGCTAGTTACAGTGTACAATGTATTTCACTTTATATTATGTAAATTTTGACTTATTTGGTTCGAAAAGTTGAAAGCCACTTTTATACCACTTATGCGTAACCAATATTTGATATGCAATTAAACTGAAATTTTGGGGCACAACGAAATCTACTGGTGGGGATTCTTCCACAGCTATATAATCTCGATGAAATGTTATTTTCCAGATTAATAGTGTCCGTGCCAGAACGGTATCAAAGACTTTGCTAAAAAAACTTTACATCCTAAAAATGAGTTCTTAGATGTACTGCTTTCCACTGACAAAGTAAAAAAATAACAACAATGCACTAAAGTAATGTATAGCCAAGTAAGAGAACAAGGAAGAAACCCTGTGTTAGACTTAAATACTCAACTTGATAGCAGGCTCTAAGGGTCTACATTTCTCTTAGTATTCTTAGTCTCTTTAACTGATTAGAAATGGACTATACTTTGTTTATCGAGTAATTATTCTGAGTTCCCTCTTTGCCCTCAAAATGAGTTTGATATATTTGGTTGTACTAATTTTTATTATAATGATACTCACTATCCATGTAATCTGTTCCCCATATAAAAGTAAACTTCATAATACTGTCAACACTCTCCTGTTGGCAAATCTTGGGCTAATATGCAGCTTTAAACTTCTGCTAGTGTATCTGGCTAAAATTTCTACAGGTGGAGTCATTGAATTTGTTCACACAGTTGAAAACCTAAATATTTCAAAGGGTTAAATACTAGGTGCAACTGGTGAAGATCAATAAGTCAAAGGATTCTGTATAGTGGAGTGTGTAAACACAAAAATGCAACAGTCAAATGACATACGTTCATCCAAGCGTATAAACAAACAAGTAAAAGTATACATGATCTCTGATAGCATCTCCATAGGTTGCGTGATTAGAGATGTTGGGGGAGGGAGGTGAGGAACTAACAAATGTTGAAAATGGCTAAGTAGTATACCAAATTGTGAGTAAAAACCATCTACATTAAGACAATGGTAGTTTCATGTAAAACACATGCTAAAATGTACAGGAATATTAGCAGTAAAACGTTCACAGTAGGAACACTCTATATGTTTGTAATAGCGAAAAGTAATCATAAACTCTCACTGTTACAACATGTGATTCACAAAGATAACGAGTACACAAGAAAAGAGGATTACACGGCAAGTAAGGTAGGTTCTAAGTCATTATCAACAAAGTGTATATCTCTAACAGGAGTGTGGTAGTGTAGTATGGTTGGGAGGTTGAAAGAAGGAGGAGGGTTACAGAAGTTATGGGATTAAGCCTTGGGAGCCGCAATTCTGCGTGATACAATAATATTTTCTTAAAAGTTTAATATTGCCAGTTTCACACTTTCAGAAACAACAAGTACTTGCTACTCTTTGCTTTTTGTTGTCATCCAAACATCTTTATGTTACAAATCAAAGAAAATTCAGCTGCTGAGTGTTTGTACTTGACAGGAAGCAATCATACAGTTTCATTATACTTATTAGAACCAAACACTTACTATGTTGCAGCAAATACAAGCTAGTTATTTGTCAGTGAGCAAGACCATAAAGTGGCAAAAGCAGTTTAAAGTTGTGGGGGGGGGGGCTCAACTATAAAATCAGCTACAGAAACATTAGGTTATTACTAAAAATTCGATAAAGAAGAAGAATGAGAGGAAGAATAAAGAAGTAAAAAATAAGAAGAACAAACGGAAGAAACATGAGAATTAGCTACTTTAATTAAATAGGTTGGTGTTGCTAGGTATTCCAATAAACAAATCTTTAATGGTTCAGTCATTCTTGGCAGAAATAATTATAATAATAGCAAATTTTTCTCATTCTAATAATTAATATGTTAATTAAAACTTAGCCCGACATTCGTAGTTACCCTCCTAGCTGGCTGATGCAAGCATCTCACTATATTCCTCTCTTTACATGGTTAGAATGATGATATTTTAAGTGAAGGTATCTATCTGTGTGTGTAGGTTTTCTGTATTACGCAGTGGAAGTAAGCATACTATCATGCTCTCTCTTTAATAAGCATTCGAGAAATGGTAACTTACTATCTTCCTCTAGTGAATTTTATAAAGGTCTTATAACAGAGTTTAAATGGTCCAACAAATGTTTTTCTATTCCTTACTTAAACTATGCAAAAGGTTTAATCTACATATCTGTTTCATAACACAGGTGTGACTGGAGCCGAGTTTAAAGCTACTTCCTCAAATAATTCCATGTATTAAGTTGGCCACCAACTGCAGAAATGGAGAACCCATGGCTGCTCCATCTACTTGTTCATAACGATTCCCGTTGTAACCTAAAGTAAGTTGACCTAAGGCAGACCTCTAATAATTCTGTGACACACTCGGGAGATAAACATGTTCTCTCATCTAGACTTTCATCATTCTGGAGCTTATGATCACAGATACTACCTCGTCTATTGGAACATTGATGAACAGGGAAGACACATCCAAACTCACCATCATTTTGTCAGATCTCAAGCATACACAGTTAACTATTTGCATGAAATGTGTTGAATTCTATATAATATATAATTGTTTCTTACCAAACAATGGAGATATAATATGTGACCGGATTTGTGAAAACCCGGCTAAACGCGGCATCTAAAGTTTTTTAATTTATTCACCAGTAGGCTGCACGGGGCCTTGGGATGCCTTCCTCCTAATTTGGAAGCTGTAGCACAAGCCGTCTTCGCCCTACTCACTACAACACTTCAGTATTTTTGCTAAACTTATTATTGCTGATTTCGAAAAAACGCCCGGTAAAGGCGTTGCTAATGTCAGGGGGCGTGCCATGTGTCCGTATACTATTACTGCGTGTCTCCGGGACACTATGGAATAAATCGGTTACAGGCGGATTGAAAGAAGTCTAAAAGGCTTAATGCAGGGCTCCTTAAGAAACTATGATGACTAGAATTGCGTGAGTACGTGAATTATGTAGAATAGCAAGTGAATTAGTTAGCTACAGTTTTTTCCCGGCTGTTAGTGAAAAGCCTGCCAATAATTTCTTAGCAACTCTCCGTACACGAGTCCAACCGGCTAGTGTTTCTAGCCTCCTAGTGTGAGTTCTAGAGCACGCCAGAGCTTACAACTGCGTCATAAGCTAGAGCTAACTGGTGTCTATCCATTTCTGCCATAAAAAGAATTTCGAAAAAAATCGACCCATAAGGCTTTACCCGGTGATACTGAAATAAATTGTTTGCCGCGTTTAGGCGGATTTTCCCAAATCCGGTCACATATTTGATATGAACGTGATGAATTATAAGATGGTGATCCAATGCAGGAAACAATAAGTCTGGGTATTGTTCATAAGTACACGGCCAAGTCAGTAGTTAAGAAAAAACCCCATAAACTATTATACTACTTCATTTTAATATCGCTTACCTTCCACCACATGTAGTGTAAGAGTATAATACAGTATAAGTAACAGTAGGATTATCTTTGGTTACTATACTTTTCACTTTAAAGATGAGTGACGCTACTACCGACGACGCTAACGCCACTAAGTGGGTGTGGCCAAGCCAGCCTGGCGCGCAGTTCTAACTTACAGCGCTGCCACTTGCACATACAACGTACCTTGAATGTTGATGAAAAGCTGCTGGTGTTACGACTAATGATGTGCTTGGGCACAAATTGTGAGTGGGCTGGCTTAGCTGAAGCAAGGAGAGGTTACGTTTGAATGTTAACAACAAAAATAATATTTATTTGTTGCTGACACGTAGATTTTTTTGTGCTGCGCTTTAACACACAATATTTTACACACACTTGTTCCCTGAATATATCAACACAAATAGGACAAGTATTATTAAGTAAGAATCATTCTATTAGTGGGGCGCTTGGCTATGAAAAAACAACAACTGCGCCTTGACCTATATAATTACTACCGCCACTAATTCTCGAAATAAGCTCCGATAAGCTAATTGTAAGCTCTATATGTCAAGAAACCCTTAGTTCATGTCAGAGACTACCTAATTCAAAGGGGTAAACAATGAAATTTCCTTAGATGATACCGATATATTATTTATATATATAAACCCACTGTGTAAGGTAGTCCCCTTCGAAGAGTGCACTAAGTTTAAAAGGTTCTGTTGTACCAGAGCTCTTGTAGACAATGCACTGCATTGTAATAACTATTAAACAATGGATTTTCAAGTAGACCAATTTTGTTGTGTATGGCTGTGACACACAGGGATTAAACAATTCTACCTCCACTAGCTAACTGTCTAGAAAATGAATTAGACATAACTGGGAAGGTCTCTAATCTGGTGTGTCTCGATAGCTTTTTGCTGGTTTTTCCCTTCTTTAATTCAAGTCTTACTCCTAATGTTTCAACTTCTTTCGCAGTATTAATATAAATATTTTAAAGTAGCCTATATAGCTGGGAGGACAGATGGCATTGACATCTTTGAACTATTTTGGCCCTATACATTGTTTATCAAAGTCTCTATTGTAACTCGATTGTAAGAGCCCTCTTCGCTCATCGAATGAAGTATTTCACAAAGTTCAGCATTTTTTGGATAGTTTTCTAGTTCATAGCTAACGGCATCCTAAATATTCCAAGCAATAAATTATTAATCCGCTAAAAATTTTATGTTTACTTCTACCGCCAATAGCCACACTTACAATGTAATCATAACCAATTTTACTAAGTCTATATTTCAAAAACAAAGCAAAATGAGACTATTATACTATTTTATTTTGATGTAACTTACCGTCCACTACATGTAGTGTATAAGTAAACATAGCAAAACTTATGCTGCGAAACATTTTACTTAGAAGATACAATTGTTACTGACGCAAACGCCACTGAGTAGGTGTTGCCACGCTAGCCTGTAGCGCGCAGTTCGAACTTACAAGGTTTCCACGTGTACGTACGTAGGTTTGTGCAGAATTGACTCTAGGATAAGATGTATATAGAATTTTGGTTAAAAATCACATGGCAATTTGTATTTGTACAAGTGAAGATTTATTGTTAATTCTTTCATATACTGGTATTATATTTATCAGTGGCGGATTGGATTTCGTATAGGATGGGTTCCAAATCACAATATGCCACTAAGTGAATGTTTTTTAAAATCTTTTTACAGCATTAACTGGCTAACTACCCCACCAAGAGCTGATTACTATGGTTGTTCTAGCGCTCTAGATAACTGAACATTTATGGACTAACCCGTGTTTTGGTAGCTTTTTAGAATTTGTTTTGGTATTTTACTAGTTTTTTTTATTGACCTTTAACTGATAGTGACTTCACCGTTTATGCTTACCAAATATTATATCAGAATTTGATCTTGTGATTATATTATGACATTAAAATAATTTTTTTTGAAGTCTCACATGAGAAAATATTCAAGAAAAAAATTACAATTTATCTAGGGGACACAACATTCTTGTGGTACTAATTTCTAATGTTCATTCATTAGCTATAGCATGTCCAAGTTACGTTTGACGAACGCTAGAGCCACTGAAAGCCACTGAACCCAAGAACACTGAAGTGATCAATTGAGCCTACCACGTGACTAAATTAAGCGCGCGCAGAACAGGGAATGACAGTTTTGTGCTTTCTATGAGTACACTTTTCTGGAGTAACATTTTGGAGTATACTGAGGGAATATTTTAAATGTTTCCTTCTGAGATATCTCTCAACCAAACCCCTGGCTGTTTGTTTTTGGAATTATTCAAGTTATTTGTGCTGCCAACTCAATGTGGACTAAACTATAGCTCATAGTGGGGTTCCATGGTACCTTTGAGAGCTTGATCCGCCACTGTTTATGACTAAAGTTCTAACGAGACCGTGTCATTTACAGCCACAGTAATTACGATATTTAATTTGTTAGTTTTTTTTACACGTTTTACTAAGCTTATACAATATTTTATTCTGGACATACTACATCTATTTTCTAAATAGCATTTTAAAAAATTGGGCATTTATTAATTCGTATATTGATGAACAGGTTAGTAATCTAGTATTATCTCCGCTGAAATACGTATAAAATATTACGTCTATAAAGCGCTAATTTATTTACATCATAATTTTCCCGTTACCTACTACAATATAATTTTTTTTATATAAAGATAGTTAGCTAAATAAATAATAAAACAACTAAATAAAAAAACAACTAAATAACAAAACAACGAATAATTGTGTTTTGTTTGTTCTAGAGCTATTTTATTTAACATCACCTACCCTCAGCCATATGTAGTATAAATAAGTAACAAAAGGATCTTTTTTTGTTTTTTGGTGCTTTCACTTCTAAATTAAGCACTACATTCAACCTCGCCAAATCTCAATGCCACTAAGTGGGTGTGGCCACCAAACCTATCTTCCGTTGTTCAACCTAGATTTCTCGATATTTAATGCTTTATTTGATAGTAAGTCTATTGTCTTTGTTCCCTTCTCTGAGCCCAAGGTATCTTGCTCTGCAGACCCCCACAAGCTATGTGTCCACCAATGAATGTAACCCATCAGGACAGAGCCAAATTTTTGTCCATTAATTCATGAGTAGATAGTAATTATGCCTTCTGTGGTGCTGATTGCTAGTGTTTTATCTTTTCCTTCTATAGGGTGTGATCTATATAGTCTGTTACTAAGTATTTTGTTCAGTTAGGTTCCAAGAAAACATATGCTATCTAAAATAGCTTTTTTGTCTTTTCTCTTTGTTCACCCTTGGAGCAGAATTTTTTTTTTCAAAACCACATGAGACTCCAGGTAAATTTACATTGAAAATTTAATACCTTAAACTTTAGTTGTGACATGGACACCTGCAAAGAATATACATGAATGCTGAAATGTGAGTTTCAGTTTGTATGTCCCACTACAAATTCACAGAGCAGCTATGGTAAGGCTATAATATAGCCTTACTGTAATCTTGCATGTAGTAAGATTTTTAAATGCCCTCAATTCATTGTAATAGTGTTTATATAAGTTTGATAAGGTTGTTTTAAAATTATCTTTAATATTTTTTTTAAACAAATAAATTTCCGAAGAGACAAAGTAATGTTACTAAATATCATCAAGAGGTTCAAGCAATAAAGCAATGCAATTTGTTTCACAACAGAGGGTACAATTAGCTACCCTCACATATATCTGTTCTGCAAGTCAGTGTAGAGATTCTGTCCATGATGTAGTTGTGCTCCCAGAGTGTGTGCCTGTGTAGGAATGTCCTCCTCCTCACACCACACCATCAACTTGGAGTCAGGCAGGGACAGTTGTCTGCTCACATCCACGAAGGAGGGACGACCACAAGTCTCAGGATGCCTGCAGGAAAGCCATAACTGTTTTATAACTTTTATACAACAATACTTGTAACATATACATTGTGTTTTATAGAATCTTAATAAGAATTCTTTTCCAAGATTTTCAGAAGTTCTAACATTACACAGCAGAGTATGTTGTTGCTTTTTGACAGGTAAGAGTCTTTTCACCCAATGTTTCAATTGGCACAGGTAAACTTAAAACATGGCAGTGACGGAGACATTAGAAAGATAGATTTAATTAGACTGTTTGTTAGTTTCAAGTGCAGTAAAGAAAAACTAAAAGGTCATGGACCTAGTGTGGATAGCATGTGCTACTAATTTTGCTCTATCCCTTACTCATGCAGAATATGAAGATAATGAGCATTATTTAAAAAAAAAACTTTTTGAAAATCGATGTTTTAAAGATTTGTTATTTCCGTCATATAAAATTTTTGAAATTTGATATGGCACTTTTTTCTATGATCTGAAGATTAAAAGAGCTTCATTATGATCTAAAGAACAAAGCCAGCATTTTTGGAAGATAGCTGTTCCTTGAAAGCTGAAATCTTTAGGGTTTTTTTTTTTACTAAAAGTCAAAATAGATGGAGCTTAACCACATGGTCAAATGAACATAATGCTCATAGGATAATAACTAGATCACCTGCTTGTACCTAGGATTATAAAACGTCTGTTCATATCTAGGACAGTAAAACACCTGCTTCTATCTAGAATAAAATAGCACGTGCTCAAATCTAGGATAATGGAACACATGCTCATATCTAGATAATAGAACACATACTCATATCTAAGGTAATAGAACATAGGATAATATGGCACATGCTCATATGCTGTACTTTGTGAATGAGGTAATTAATATTATTTCATACAAGAACTATTAGAGTATGGTAAAATTATTATGGCACAATCTCACTACTTGTCAACATATTATTAGGATCGAAATGAATTAATTGACACTTTTTTGCTTTACAACTCAATCAATTACTCAAAAGAAAATTAATTTGTCTCCTAACTTTAAGAAATGTACCATTTAAAAGAAATAGGAATTTAAAAAGACACCCAAGGAAATATCTGACCATGGTCTCTAAGCTGAGTAGTTATGAGAGTTTTTAAAGCAGTTATTCATTTTTTACTACACCATACACATGGGGTTTGCTGGGTATTTGTTTATTCAAACGCGCCTTACCAACAATCTATCATGATACTGTATATCTTGCGAGGGCATCCTGGGGGAGGGGCTAGGCGGACACCAGAACTGATGGTGCTGAGAACCTGTCATGTAAAAGAGCTAAGGTAATGAGTGTTAAGTAACTGGTTCCAGTAAAAGTACCTTGTTATTGTTAATGGTCTCAAAGGGTTTGTGTCCCACACTCCATATCTCATACAGGACCACTCCAAAACTCCACACATCACTGGCACTAGAGTATGTCTTGTAATAAAGAGCCTATAAAGAACACAAACTCAACATACATACTACAGCACAGATTACAGCTCTACCTCAGGAGCTGTCCACTTGAGAGGAATGAGTCCTCCATGAGACACATAGAAACTCTCATACATTAGATCCCTGGACATACCAAAGTCTGCTATCTAAAATAACAACAGTTACTACGTTATTAAAAATGAAAGCACTTATGTAAACATGGTTAGTTATTTTTCTGAAAGTTGACAAAGCTATTCATCAATCAACATCTGTATTTGCTTATCATGTAAGATTGTGATAAACACTCAGTTCACTAAGTATGCCACACTATCTATGATTTTGCCACGCTCATTTTTTTTTTGCTTCAACTAATAATAATTTCTTTGCATCAGTTAGTAAATTTAGATTTATGATTATAATTGGCGAGCGAGCGTAGCGAGCGAGACACTTACAGGGGTAACAAAATTGAAAATTGGGGATGCTTGTTTATTTATATATATGTTTGGACGTATGTATGTCATTTTGTACTTTGAACCTCCGTATTTTTGTGTTCGCTCGGCATTCGACCCCGTCCCAAACTTCACTAAACAGAATCCTCTGGTTACCCGTATCACCTTAGAAATTGAATTGTTTACCGCTTTGAATTGTTTTGCGGGTGCAGTTAAAACGCAAAAAACTTATGGGAGCTCCATTTCTGTTCGAGTTAGTGGCGGTGGTAAGTTAATACGCTATTTGTCACAGTTATAAGCCCTACTCAACAGCATTTACTTGGCAATTCATTGTCCACTGGGCGAAACACGAAGGTAAGTCTTGCGTAGGTATGATCAGTTGTATGAAAGTATTGTGCGTTACAATTACTATTAAGAATATCACAAAGAAAAATTTAAATAACGTGACTTGATTTTGTTGCTTCTTTTTCAATTCAAACAGTTGCGGGGAGCGGTTACTATGGCATTGGAGCCCCTTTACCGCATATACTTAATTAAAAAACTCGAATTTATTTTAGTAGCTTGAGTGTTAGTTGTTAAAATCAATCATTTAACAATAGTGTATAGCTTAAGGCTCGCTCGCCATTTGTGCTCAAGCACACCACTAGTTAAGTAAGCTCTACATTTTTAGATAAATTTTATTCACTAAATGCAGCTAATATCAGTAGCTAGTTGTATGTAATATAATTGGTGAGCGAGACACTTACAGGGGTAACACAATTAAAAATTGGGGATACTTGTTTATTATGTTTGGACGTATGTATGTCATTTTGTACTTTGAACCTCTTGTATTTTTGTTTTAACTCAGTGTTCGACCCCGTCCCAAACTTCACAAAACAGATTCCTCAGGTTTAGCAATCATTACCCGTATCATCCTATAGAAATTGAATTGTTTACCGATTTGAATTCTTTTGCGGATGCAGTTAAAACTCAAAAACTTAACCGAGTTCCATTTCTATTCAAGTTAGTGGCAGTGGTAAGTTAATGCACTATTTGACATAGTTGTAAGTACTATGTAATAGTAAGAGCATAAGCGCTTAGGTACTGGTGGATTTAGTGCACTGAAGCCCAAGGGCTTCTTTATTCGTCTTCCCTATCCCACTACTCAGCATGTAACATAGCTATATGGATATCTCACAAACTACTGCTATACAGTATTGTATCTAGGGCAAACAAGTGAACAAGATGTATTTATAGTCATACCTTACATATCTCATCTTCAGTCACCAGTATGTTCCTTGCTGCCAAGTCTCTGTGGACAAAGGACTTGTTGGATAGATACACCATACCCGACACTATCTGGCGACAGTAGCTCAAGAGTGTGTGGTCATCTATGGAAAGTTCACTGTCACCTGACCTAGATCTCAATAGGTGACCTCTTAAGTCTCCTTTTGTAAGGAGTTCCAAGACCAACAGTATCTACATTAAAAATACATAATTACTAAATAAATATTAACAAGAGAAAAAATGAAAGCTGCAACTACAACAACAAAAATAAATTAGAAAATCAATAATCGGCGAGCGAGCGTAGCGAGTGAGACACTTACAGGGGTAAAAATGAAAAAAATCGGGGATGTTTGTTTATTTATATATGTTTGGACATATGTATGTCATTTTGTACTTTGACCCTCCGTATTTTTGTGTTCGCTCCGCGTTCGACCCCGTCCCAAACTTCACTAAACAGAATCCTCCGGTTTAGCGACCATTACCCGTATCACCTTAGAAATTGAATTGTTTACGGCTTTGAATTGTTTTGTGGATTCAGTTAAAACTCAAAATCTTATGGGAGCTCCATTTCTATTCGAGTTAGTGGCGGTGGTAAATTAATGTGCTATTTGTCACAGTTATAAGCCCTACTCAACAGTATTTACTTAAAAATGCATTGTCCACTAGACGAACCACGAAGGTAAGTCTTGCGTAGGTATGTTCAGTTGTGTGAAAGTATTGTGCGTTACAACTACTATTAAGAATATCACAAAGAAAAATTTAAATAACGTGATTTGATTTTGTTGCTTCTTTTTCAATTCAAACTGTTGCGGGAACGGTTACTATGACATTGAAACCCCTTTACCTCATACGTAATTTAAAAACTCGACTTTATTTGAGTGTTAGTTGTTAAAATCAAAAATTCCTCAAAGAAATCTCTGGTTTATTGATCAGTAACCGTATCACCCAGTTTACCCTGTATGCTAAATTAAAAAAAATTGGACCTTATTTTCAGTAGCTTCAGTGTTAGAAGTCAAAATCATATAAAAATAGTATAGTCTTTAGGCTCGCTCGCCATTTGTGCTCAAGCACATCACTAGTAGTCTGTGTTTCTATAGAAAGTATAACCAGAAACCTCAAGTTAAAGAATGGTGGTTTATTTAATTAGAACAATACAATTGAGATATGAGTGCAAGTGGCATAACTGGAATTTGGGTAGGGTCTAACTAAGTATTATAAGAACCATTAATTTCTAGTACAAAATTTACTGGCTCTTCCTCCTTGATAACTCCAAACATGGTGACCACATTGGTGTGTTTAAACTGGCCCATGATGGCTGCCTCCTGTAGGAACTTGACTCTGTCCTCCTCACTGGCTCCTTCTTTGAGTGTCTTCACTGCTACTGCCACCTCCTCCTGACCATGCCTCCAAGCACCTCGATACACTGCTCCAAACTGACCAGAACCAAGAGAAGTAAAGAGACTACAGAAAACATAATGTGAAAGCAATGTAAGAATTGATTCAGTTATTCTCTGCTGAATGTAGAGTATTTCATAGTAGCTAATAGCAACCAAATACATTATTGTAAGATATTAGTAGCCAACAGTAATTGCTTCGCTTAGCCTGTATACAGTGAAAATTAAAATGTTATAATTGCTGCTGTAAACACTTGCTAGCATGTAACACAGACAGCAAAGCTATACAATTATGTCTTTACAAAAGCATAGCATCATTAATTAAGACATGTAACTTCTTTCATTTCCCATTCAGTATTGCATGTAGCTTTTTCTACTACCTTATACATCCTCACTTAATCCGTTAATGTTAATATTTTTACATTGAACCTCACTTTGTGTGAAACTGTAAACTAATAACTCTATTGGCCATATTTGCAACAGAGCGAGTACTGCTTTAATGTAATAGTTACCTCACATCATTTCTGACCAGTTTTGATGCCATCTTATTTAACTGAGAGTAAAGGTCATCTTCACTACTGGGTGGTACCACATATATGTCTTCATCTACATCAGTGTCCTAAAATAGCATGAAAAACAGTATAGGTCTTAGTCATAATTATGAACAATAATTTTTTTTAATTATTGTATTTTTTTTAAAAATACATCACCAATCTCTTCCTGACTAGTCCCACATTCTGCATTGGGCAACTTTGTATTCTGCAAATGTGCAAATGTAAATTTTATGTACAATTTCTATTTGATTTCAAACTTCAGAGTTTCTTTCTCAGCCTTCTTTTACTCATTAGATGTATTCTCTCTCTTTCACAGGCTTTTTTTTTAACAATACAGAATTAAAAAATATTTGGTTGCCAACGGCAATCAAACACAGGACCACTTTCTTGACGCACAAGCGTTCTGCCACTGATAAAATAGTAGAGTAAAATGATTCAACGTATAAAAAGAGTCTTTGAAAAAGAGAATTTTGGTTGGTCTGTTGAGAGTGAGACTGTAACCCTATAACTGTATAAATACAGAATTGGAGTGTTTGTTTGCCGGCTGGTGGTTGTAGCTCAGTGGCAGAGCACTTGTGCGTCAAGCAAGCGGCCCTGGGTTCGATTCCTCGTGGCGACAATATATTTTTTAATTCTGTATTGTTTAAAAAAGCATGCGAAAGAGAGAGAGTACATCAAATGATTTCAAACTTGTAGCTATGTCTACTTGTAGCTATGTCTAACTTGTTCCTTAGGTCGATCCCCAAATTTGGCGGGCACATCTGGACCCACATCAGCATAATCATAGGTCCCTACATACATGTAAAAATGAAGTAGGTTCTAGCTTATGTTGTGTAAAATGGGTTTATAGCCATGGAATATGATACACATAATATCAGAAATGGAAACAGCTGTAATATAGCAGGCAATTCAATTTCTATTGCATTAGACCAATCATTGCTGGGGATATTTCATTAATAGTTGTTGAAGACCAAAGAAGCTAATTTCAACTGGACTCTATTAGCTAACTAATTATCATTCACTTTTACTTATGCATCATTTCACACTTACTGAGCATGCTCAATTCTTGTTTTATGTACATGCGTATTACTATCACATTCACGTATCACCTTTGTTACCCGTGGTCTCTTTCTCACTTCTCGTTGTTATTCAAACCGTTCTACATCTGAATATTATCAAGCCACTGTAGACTGTATAATTAATACCTAGCTAATTAGCGAGAAGTCCGGAGCGGGGAATTGTTTCCAGTAAACGTTCCCAGTCTGTTACTGAGAGCGGAAGTCTCAGACATCAACCGAGAGGCCAGCCTTACAACCTGACTCGCTAGAGGTTGACTGTGCGTGAGTATTCCCCTCTTCATCGGGGAATTGTTTCCAGTAAACGTTCCCAGTCTGTTACTGAGAGCGGAAGTCTCAGACATCAACCGAGAGGCCAGCCTTACAACCTGACTCGCTAGAGGTTGACTGTGCGTGAGTATTCCCCTCTTCATTTGGTCCTTCGAGCCGGATACACCCAAAGACCATAGACACTGGGGTGTTTTTTGTATTACGTTTTCCGATCAACACTTCACAAGTATAATATTTCAAGAGTCATCGTGTAATCGTTACCAGTCTTTTTCTTCCGCTTGTTTTTTCAAACTTCCATTACTTCATTCAATATTTCGGAACTTGTTAAAGCCGTCGCCATGTCTACTCTCAAATTTGAATCCGAATTAGCCAAAATCGACGGGATCCATGATCTACGTAAATTGAAGGACAAGCGGGCAGCTCGCGATCGGGTTATGAAAACGCACGAAAAAATTGTGATGGACTGGATTGAGCAACCGATCGAGAATTTAAACGAAATGGAGATCGAAAAGAAAATAGGGGAAGTTACCTTTTCCTCTGAACTCTATCGTGCTCTTCAAACCAAGTTCGAAGAACTTTCTGCCCAGGACGAGCATTTCTACTTAGAGCAAGAGCAAGAACGAGCGGAACCAATTCTAGCTAAAGGAGAAGCTTCACTAACCACACTTCATAAACTATTTAAAGTCAAGCAATTGCACTTAAAAGGTCAAGAACTCTTATTTAATTTATCTGTTCTGCAAGATCTTGATCAACTCAATACAATCACAGGTCGAGCTGAAACAGTTGAATTTAAATCAAAGGTTATGGAATTTCACAGGGACACTATCACTTATTCTGAAGTATCATCACTTTCTGATAATCGTTCTGATCTCATGATGGGAGTTAAGAAACTCATGCAACGATTGAATGAAGAGCAGTTGAGTCATGAAAGGTTTACTTCTGCTTCTTCTTCTTCTTTTACTAGTGACTCACCATCTGACTACAAAGTCAACAAACTTAAAATAAAGTTACCACGTTTTGATGGAAATCCCCTCCATTGGAACAGTTTTTGGGAGAATTTCGAGGAGACTATCAAGGCTGAACGAGGAATGGTTGAACCTCACAAGAAAAATGCTCTCATAGAGGCTATGCAGTGTCCCAAAGCTAGGGAAGTTGCAGAAACAGCATCCAAAGGATCATACTCATACATGCTAGATCGCCTTAAGTCCAAGTATGCCATGCCACGAATTCTTTTCCCACTTCACTGGAAGGCCCTGACCATTCGTTCCACTGTAAACTGGAAAAAAGAAGATATTGATCATTTGGCCAATGATTTGGATTATCATGTACGTGGACTTCAAGAGATTGACGCGGCTAGTTTTGAGCATATAGTAGCTTATTTGGTGATCCAATCTTTTTCAAAGGAGTGCAGGGAACAATGGGACCGCTTTGAGGGAGTATCTACAAACCCACCTGTCCTAAGTCAAGTAGTGGACTTCATTCAGCAATCCTCATTACGCCTTTCAGGTCGTGAAGATGACGATCAATCATCTTATACATTTTCTGGGACCAATTGCAAGCCTACTGCAGGACCTAAACGAGCTAAAGTCTCTCAGACTAGATCTAGGGACAATAAAGCCAGGTCCCAGGAAGCCAGGTCTCAAGAAAACAAGTCTATCTGTTCCATTTGTAAAGGAGAAGGACACAAGGCTTTTCAATGTCAGACTTTCAAAGACAAGACACCTACACAACGCAGCCAGGTGGTAAGGGAATTACACTTGTGTTTTAATTGTCTTTCTTCTGGCCACTCGGCCACTCAGTGTCGTAATCCAGGCAGATGTCGCAGTTGTGGACGTCTTCATCACAGTCTCCTCCATGAGGAATCTCCTGCTCCAGTGACTGAAGCTGCTAGGAATAATGCTGTAATTACTAAAGATTCTTCTTCCAGAGTTCTAGCAACTTCTATGGCAGATATCAGATCTGAACATGCCTCAAGATTTGGTCGTCTTTTCCTGGATCCAGGGTCCGAAGCTACACTCATCACAAAGAAGATGGCTAAATTACTACGTGCTCCACTCTCTTCCAGGCATCTTGATATCTTAGGAGTTGCTGGTGGAACAGTCAAATCTACTTACATCACCCAAGTTCAGCTGCAGTCAATTAATTACCCATCAGAAGAACCTGTTACTATCCAATGCCACATTGTTGATGAACTCCCCAAGGTTAACCAAGGAGTTGACCTGGATCTCCATAGAAAGGTTATGTCTGATTTGAATTTATATCCCAATGCTGATTGTCATACAGGTTCAGATGGTGCTGAAGTAGACATTCTTCTATCTTCTGAAGACACAAATAAGTGGATGAAGGGAGATCAGAAGACAGTTGGAGAATGGGAAAGCCTCACTGGTTCTGCTGTGGTAGTTGCCAAATTGAACACTACCTATCTGAAGACCAAGAATGGCTGGACAGCATCTGGACCCTCTTTGCAGGAAGTCCAAGAAAGCTCTTCTTCTCATGTCACACTTGCCACATCTGATAGCTCTGAGGAATCTCTTGATATCCAGTTAGAGAGACTTTGGAGGATCAATTCAGTCCCTAAGGATGAGACACAGCACTCACCTGAAGATCAGTCAGCCCTTGATCAATTCAAGGTTTCATGCTCACGTCTACCTGATGGTGCCTATCGGGTATCTCTGCCTCGAAAGTCGTCCCCACCTGTTTTGGGTGAGTCAAGAAGTATGGCTCTTAGACGCTTCTATTCCAATGAGCGTTCTCTTCAGAGTAGAGGTTTGTTGGAGGAATTTCACAAAGCTATGTTAGAATATATATCACTAGGCCATGCCGAACTTGTACCCCATAAAGACCTTGATAAACCTGTGTCTGAGTGTTATTACTTTCCAGTTCACATGGTTACAAAAATCAGCTCAACCACAACCAAGTACAGACCAGTCTTTGATGCTTCTGCTTCAACAATGTCTGGATCTTCATTCAATGACACATTATTGTCTGGACCTACTCTCTACCCTCTCCTCAGCACTCTCATTCATAAATTCAGGATCCATAAGGTTGTCTTTTCTGGGGACATCAGCAAGATGTTTAGGTGCATTCATCTATCCCCAGCTGAAAGAGACTATCATCGTTTTCTTTTGAGGGGGGAGGATGGACAGATTGAAGACTGTCGAATGACCAGACTAACATTTGGTGTGAAAGCATCACCTTTCATTGCCACCAGTGTTCTCCAGAAAGCAGCTGATGACATGTCTCTAAAGTATCCTCTGGCATCAGGTATTATGAAATCCAGTTTTTATGTGGATGATTTGTTGACAGGTTCAGACTCTGTTGACTCTACCTATGAACTTTGGAAGCAATCCACAGATCTCTGCCAGGAAGCAGGTTTTCTTCTCAGGAAAATACGCAGTAATTCACCAGCATTCCTAAGTCGCATTCCTGAAGACTTACTAGAAAATGAGAAGACCATGATTTTGCCAACTGATTCATCTCTCCATGGAAAATGTCTTGGAATTCACTGGGATACTTTTCGTGATGTATTTTATGTTTCCCTACCAACTCTGTCCGTAGATGAGGTAACCACCAAACGTTCTGTGGCTTCTGCAGCAGCTAAAGTCTTTGATATTATGGGATGGTTTGGACCAGTTATTCTCACAATCCATGCATTTCTTCAGCATCTTTGGAAGCTCAAACTTAATTGGGATGATCCTATTCCTCAAGAACATCTTACAGTTTGGAATAAGTGGTCTAGTGACTTACATTTATTATCTGATCATGCTATTCCTCGTCCTCTCTTTCTGTCTCTATCTCCTATTATAGATCGTCAATTACATCTCTTTACTGATGCTTCAGAGAAGGGATATGGTGGGGTAGTCTATCTTAGAAGCATCCATGAGGACACATCAATATCTGTCACCCTGTTAACTTCCAAGGCAAGAGTCACTCCTGTTCGAAAACAAACTATTCCAAAGCTTGAGCTATCTGGAGCAAGGGAAGGTGTTCGCCTACTGAAGTCCACTGCAAGAGACCTCAATATATCTACTGAACACTTGTTTTGCTGGACAGACAGTATGGTAGTGTTAGGTTGGTTAAGTAAACCTGATAAACCTTGGAAACAATTTGTTACTGTACGTGTCTGTGAGATTTTGTCTGTAGTTCCCTCTTTACAGTGGAGACATGTCTCTACTAGAGACAATCCAGCTGACCACATCTCCAGGGGATTGATGCCAGCAGAAATTCTTAACTGCTCCTTGTGGTGGCAGGGTCCTCAATGGCTCTCTCTTCCTCCTGTACAATGGCCTGTCTCTACCCAGATTTGTGTCAACTTACCTGAAGAAAAGAAAGTTGCAAGTGCAAATTCTGTACAGATTTCAGGAACCACAACTGACCTTCCTTGGAAGAATTTTTCCTCTCTCCATCACTGTGTCAGAATTTTTACTTGGGTTCGACGGTTTCTATCCAATGCTAGAAAATGTGTTAGTGACAGAGAACTAAGTAAAACTTTGCACTTGTCAGAGATTGAGCAAACTCATTCTCTATTTATTTCCTTGGCTCAGCAGGAGTCATTCCCTGAGATTTTCTCACAACTTAAGTCGAAGGAATCAGTGAGCCAACCAAGACGTTTTGCCTCACTGAACCTTTTCTTGGATGAAACAAAAACAGTGCGTGTGGGTGGACGACTCCAGCAGTCTAATTTGCCATACTCATCTCAACACCCCATTCTTCTTCATGGAAAGTCAAACTTCACTCGTCTTCTAGTTAATCAGCGTCACAAAGATTGTCATCATGCAGGTCCAGGTACTCTCATTGCTATTCTCTCTACTGATTTTTATATCATAAGTTTGAGAAGGTTGATAAAATCAATATCATATCAATGTGTTACATGTCGTCGCAGTTATTCAAAGACTCTACATCAACTCATGGGCCATCTTCCATCTGACAGAGTAGACAACAGCTCACCTTTTCCATTTCAACGTGTTGGACTCGACTTTGCTGGTCCATTTCTCATTCGTCAAGGTCATACTCGTCGTCCAGTTAAGGTTAAGTCGTACATTTGTTTATTCGTTTGTCTTCGTACTCGAGCTATTCATTTGGAATTATGTCTGGATCTTACAACGGAAACATTTCTTGCTGCCTTGTCAAGATTCACCGACCGTCGTGGTTTACCATCATCTATACATTCAGACAATGGCAAAAACTTGGTGGGAGCAGCTCGAGAATTAACTGAATGTTATGCTCTATTACAATCTAACAATTTCAGGCAGGCAATTTCTCATTTGGCTACCATTCAGAGAATTGAATGGCATTTTTCACCAGCTCGAGCACCTCATTTTGGTGGTCTTTGGGAAGCTGGAGTTAAGTCAATGAAGACTTTACTTCGCAAGATACTACCAGAACATTTCCTTACGTATGAAGAATTTGTTACCATACTTACTCATGTTGAAGCCACATTAAATAGTCGGCCGCTTATTCGAGACGAAACAGCTACTCCTGGAGATGAAGATATTCTCACTCCTGGACACTTTATCATTGGCAGATCTTTACTTTCTTTTCCTCAACGCCCTCCAGCGGGAGACAGTCCACAACTCTTAAAGCAATGGGACAAGATCAAATGTTTATCCCAACTAGTTTGGCAACGATGGAGACGTGTCTATCTTCAGACTTTACAAGCAAGACAGAAGTGGTTAAAGTCCACTACTAATCTCAAGGTTGGAGACTGTGTTATAATTAAGGATGACACACTCAAAAAAGAAGATGTTCCGTCTCTTCGTATATGGCCACTTGCCATTATTGTGAAAACCTATCCTGGTAAAGATGGACATGTCAGAGCTGTAGATCTGCGCTGCAATGGTCATGTTTACAATAGAGACCTTTCAAAGATAGTGAAGTTATTTTCCCCAACCTCTGATGAGCAGTCTTCTTCTTCTTTTGTGGGGGAGGATGTTGAAGACCAAAGAAGCTAATTTCAACTGGACTCTATTAGCTAACTAATTATCATTCACTTTTACTTATGCATCATTTCACACTTACCGAGCATGCTCAATATTCTTGTTTTATGTACATGCGTATTACTATCACATTCACGTATCACCTTTGTTACCCGTGGTCTCTTTCTCTTCTCGTTGTTATTCAAACCGTTTTACATCTGAATATTATCAAGCCACTGCTAGACTGTATAATTAATACCTAGCTAATTAGCGAGAAGTCCGGAGCGGGGAATTGTTTCCAGTAAACGTTCCCAGTCTGTTACTGAGAGCGGAAGTCTCAGACATCAACCGAGAGGCCAGCCTTACAACCTGACTCGCTAGAGGTTGACTGTGCGTGAGTATTCCCCTCTTCAATAGTAAATTCTACACTAGCCAGCACTTAATAGTAATCTGACCTCTATAAATTGCATTGCTAAATGCTCTGGGTCGCTGGGAGCTGATGGATGCTAATTTTCTCTTTCTCCAATGATGATGACACCACAGCCCCATAGCAATCCCAAGAATCACTGCCACTAGTATTCCTATTATTACTGACAGAATTCCTCCTAATATAGATCCAATGAAACTTTTGCCCACAACATGATAGCTGCCACTACTCAAAAGGAAAACAGTTGTGCTCGTTGATGACACCAAAGTAGTTGACTTTAAATTTGTATCTGCTAATATTAAAGAAAGGTTGATTTCCTGTTTTGATGTACATTTATTATATGTATAGCAAAAACAAATATTTGTAGTAAGAAGTTGGCATACTTCCACATCAAACTTTACTCTTAATACAACTATTTCACAATATTTTATATTATAGCTAAATGTAGTAAAATCTTTTACAATAAAATTTTAATTGTTTGGTCATGTGGCACTATTACCTATCAGGTATACCTGAAAATTTTGTAACTTACGTGACCCTTGCTGCTCAAGAATAATGTTTACTAGCATTCATAGAATTGACAGTAACAAAAATACATTAAAAAAATCATAAATTTCAAAGAAATATTGTTCTTACCTATTGAAAACTGTAACAATAAAGAAATACCAGCTGTCCTTGGACTCAATTTGTACACTTCAGCTGACTCAGTTAGATTGTTTCCCATATATCTGGATACTTTAATAAAGTTATTGTTAAAACCAAGGAGACTGTAGTGCATGAATATTCCATAAACAAATTTTGACTGAGGTATCTGAAATATTGGGTAACTACTGGAACTATAGACATCACAGCAAACCATAATCATTCCCTTGCTGCTGCATATTTGGTTTGAAGGTGTTGAATTTACATTAAGTCTTTTTTCAACGTAAAATGACGACCATCTTTGCGTTCCCAGTAGCAATTCAAAAACTGTAACATTTTGCTCGCTAATGCTAATCCATTCTGACAGTGGAATTTTGTAGCAGTATCTGATGGAGTGCACATTGCCACTGCAATTTCGACCGAACAAAGTTTGAGGAGGAAGGATATAAAACGGAGTACTTGTTTGTGTTGTTCGCATTGTTAAGTTTTTAAAATTTAGTATAGCATAAGCAATGAAGTTTACACTGGAAATGTTGGGAAATTGAAGAGTTTTATTGGATGAATCTGAGATGCAGTGGAAATTTGTGTCTTCTAAAAGTAAAAAAAAAACTGTAAAATTATCATAAACTAGTGTGTAAAAGTTAGGGTACCATAAATAGCATACAATATATATATATATATACATATATATATAATATATATATATATACTTATTACATGAGTCTGAGTGTGATATGGCGAAATATTTCATGAGCAGGCTAATTTATTTTCACAAGCCAGAGGCAGAGTGAAAATAAAGCCTGAGAGTGAAATATCTTGCCATAACACTCTGACAATTCCACACTAGATATCTTCACTACTGTAGTTAGTACTAGAGGAAGGGTAACTCACAGCTAAAGTTGGTTGTAGGTGCTACCCACACCCCCAGCTGATATTTTAGCAGCTGTTCTAACCCTGTTGAGCAGGTCTAAAGTCATAGTACATCAGAGGAAGGTAGCTGTACAACCAGAAAATTGAAAAGTTTAACTACAAGGGTAATGAGCTTGGCAGTATAGTGTGAAATAACATGAAATATCATGAGTTATTTCATGGGTCATGTACCAAAGAATATCATTGTGAAGATATCTAGGTTGGAATATATATATAATTATATATATATAGATATATATATATATATATATAGATATATATATATATATATATATATATATATATATACACACTACATATACAGTGGTGAGTACCAACCTGCCTCAAATAACAGCTAGCTAATAATGTTTACCTTTACATACCACTCCAATATCTTTTTTATGATTACAGTTGTTCACACCCCAGCCATTGTGATCACAGTCCCCTAATCTGTCCTCTAGTCCAGAGCAATTTACATTATCCAACCAAATTTGACCCATTCCAGGTCCAAATACATTTGTTTTATTTAAAGCACGGTCATATCCCAATTCACTACAAACAATCTACAAAAAATAGAAAGATTGAGGCAGTTTCAATGTATAATTTACACACTTATTGTCAATCTCTGTTCGTTAACTCCCTTACAGTAGCACATTGAGGAGCTGAATTTAATTGTTTCTACTTACGTTTCCATCCTTAAGGCCCCACCAATCACTGCAGACAGTTCCCCATGAGTTATTGTATCTAATCTCTACTCTACCCTGGTTAGAAGAATTGCCTCCAATTAGACTGACTTGAAGATTAGAGTCTGTGAAGTCTATAACAAGACAAATTTTCATTGACATTATTCATATAAGTACATAGCTGGTGAGACAATTCCATATTTTTGCATCACCTTTTTTATTTTATTTATTTAATAAATCTGCATGGCCAATAATTATTGTAATATCACACATACTAGAACAGGCCACTCCAGCTCCTTGCTGTTTGGTACAAGACACTTCTCTATCCATCAGATGACAAGCACTGAGTTCAGATTCTATCCCTAGACATCTAATATTATACTGCAAAGGTTGCACTTGACTTTGACCATAATATGCCCTTGAAAAAAAAAAAAAAAGGGACTTGAACAGATGCATATTTGTATCATCTCAGCTAACAAATGTAGTATCCCTTACCTTTTATATCCTCTAATGGCACCAGAGAATCCCAGCATGTGGCAAACTACCACAGCTTCACTGTAACCCCATCTAGAGTCGCACACTGACCTCCAAGTATCATTGTACATTATTTCTAAGGTTCCTTCTTTCAGCGTTGGCCGAGAAATATTCTCTTTGACCAGTCTCACGGGGTTTTGATAACTAACGGCCTGAGCCAGCCGAACTATTAGGACCGAAAATATCAGGGCATTTGATACCCAGGAAAACTTTCTCCAATCCATTCAGCCGCTCGTAGTCATTCAGCTACGTCCCAGAAGTTCGACAGTCTCGTAGCCACCCGTACCGGAAGTAATAGAAACGAGTACAACTCCTTTCAAAAGGTCAACTCATTAAAGTGATGCTTGCGCGTGGGCGTTCAATATATATTTTTTTAGTTTGCAAGGAAGCCACACACCGGTTTGTCTTAATACTGTGGTGTGCTGCTCAGTCAA
>WLWD01004744.1_pt1 | contig 38413 bp, 20 predicted proteins | sample 6712731 | NCBI WGS metagenome assembly WLWD01 (sample SAMN12718690, study PRJNA576275) | sponge metagenome | isolation source: marine sponge | host: Mycale hentscheli | place: New Zealand: South Island, Marlborough, Capsize Point | collected 2014-11-01
ACAAGGGGTAGACAACACATCCAGCTTGCCAGGGAATAAAGGAAGCATAAATCTTTCACTCAAAGATTGAGTTTTTTAATTAAAAAAAAAGAGAAAAAAAAAGAGCTAAACTACAGATAATTGTGATAATGTGTTTTAGGTAAAGGGTAGTGATTATTCACTAGTGTGACTAATATGGGATATCATTATCTCGTACCATTAAAGCATCAATACCACCAGGAATTCTCTAGTTGAATGACCTCAACTGGAGTGGGGCCACATAACAGCTGCAGATACACTTTGCCGTTTAATAGGATGAAAATATTGCCATAAATTAGCTAAAGTGCAGATAATTCTGACTTTGTCGTGATAAATGGTCAATGATTATTCAGTAGATGTTTTAAAACCATAAGTGAATGAGTATAAGCCATGTGAAGAGATAGTTACTCCCAGGGAGATTCACTAGCTTTTGAGAGAATTGGGCTATGATTCTCTAAATTAGTAACAGTTGTTAGTTATCTTTGGCATTCATGCTTGGGCAAGATGTGTTAGCTGTTTTGCCTACTGGGTTCCAGAAAAGTTTGTGCTTTGCCGTTTTACCTTAGGCAATGGATAATTTCTTCCAGCATAAACAAGAGCATTGCATTGTGAATTGTGATAACTCCCCATTGTTAAAGGTCAGGTAATTAACTAGATAGCTATCTTGCATTAATGGATATTGACAAGAAATTGCATATTCCATTTTTCACATTATTGAATTATTCTATCTCATTGGAGTAATGGAATATGAGGAAAAGTGGATTAGCTAAGATATGCTATTAATATTAGTTCAAAATATACTCAATACTCACCAACTCACGCTTACTTTTCCTACATAAAAAGCTAAGAATGTTTTAGAATCTTTTGCTTCACAATTAATAACTGACTTTTTAATTTGAAGACTTCCAAAATTTGGTCTTATAAGAACTAAATAAGTTATAACAGACTTTAACTGCATGGATGATCTAATAAAAATGCTAGATTACAGCAATTTGACACTCAAGTGAAAAAAACACATGTTATTTTACACCATATAAATTAAGTACATGATGTGGTGGGAAAATTTTTAAATCAGAGTAAAGATGTCTTCACGTCTGTACCAAGTTTGGAGCAAGTGAAACCTATACTTTACAAAATAAAAACAAAAATTCAAAAATGTACAACAAAAGAAAAATACATTTTCCACTCATGCTCAATTTTCCTCATCTCACTATTTAAACCAGAACTTCGTATCATTTCTCTATTGCTCTTCTTTCTCAGTTCCCTCCACTTTCTTTAAAGATTTAGTTTTAGTTTAAATTTTAACTGAGCTATTTCTTCACGTAACTAGACCAGCTACAGAGGGAATCCATTATTATTAGTGTATTTACACAACAGATGCTGAACGTGAGCTTGATGCAAGGAACAGTTAACAAAGATCCAGACTAAGATCACAGAACTGAAAGGAAAGCCACTTCGTGTGATCAAGTTAACTAGTACATCATCACCACACCGCTTCCGACAACATTGAGCTCTATGAAGCAATCCAATGCTGAGTGTTTGAGTTGATCAGTGAAGGTGACATGCAGGTGGAAGTGTTACACTACAACATCATACACGATAGCCATTGCAAGATTCTCTCTGCAACTCAAAAACTTGTTAATCAAGTCACCCACTACCAAGAAGCCACTGTTCTCTTTAGTGACCTCAAAGAAATCTGTGAATTGTCCAAAGTTGTCGTGCTGTCCATGCAGCAAAAAATCACAGTGCCCAACAAAAGCAAGTCAACCGCTATCATATCATGAAGATAAGGGACTATGTCGATGATAAAATGACTATCTGTCATACATAAGAAAAGTCATGTCAGCTCATGAGACCAGGCTCATACAAGAGCTGAAGGCATTAGATATTACGAAAAACAAAAAGAAGCAACTCCAACGTCACCAGATACAACAATAATTAACCAAAGTTATCTAAAGATTGACCTTCCACCATTCACTGGTAAACCCACCTACTGGCACGACTTTATCGAGCTCTTCAAAACAACTATAGCAAAACGAGAGAGATACCTTACCGACCCTGAAAAATACAGTTTGCTGCTGAAGTCTGTAGCAACCATCTGGGGACTCAAACATGTTGAAGGTTACACCATACAACAGCACCTCGTGGCAGCAAAGTTTGATACATGTATGGATCATGAATGGTCTTGCCATTACGCCACCATCAAGCCATACATCCGTCTACACACCCAAATCTTCAATCCTGCCTACTGCTATGGTTAAAGTCTGTGAAAGGCTCATTTTGCTGCCTGTTATTTGACTAAGGGTCTGCTCTTTCATTGATTAACAAATGCTAGCTAAAAAGATTTTCAGCCGATGTCTGGGTCAATGGCATAAATGGAGTAAGCCACATAAAGCATTATGTTAACGCCACTCTGCAGGTTTATTAAAGTATTATAGGAAGCATTATTAGAAAAAATCCTTTAACCATTTCTCCTATCGACACTGTTCCTGTGCTCAAACAATCAATGTAATGTAACCTGGACTTTCTCGCTGACCAAAATCTTGGAGGTTCTGTAGACATCCTCATCAGTAGCCTAGTCTTCAGCAACTGCACCACTAACCCACCACTGACATCATTGCAAGAGCAACTCCACCAATCTTCAGCTGGAATATTATGGGTCTTCCAAAGAGACAAACCCTAGCCTGTTAACCTGGAAGCTCTTGAACTCTTTGAGATCAGACCAGATCTGTGCTGACCAAGCAGTCATCAAGCACTCTACAACACACAACATGTCCACCTACACCAGGCAACTCTAAAGCAATGTCTATCAAATTGAGAGATCCCTTAAGCAAAGGATAAGTTATCAGAATACCTAGATGCTCATGCAGAGTACATAAAGTTGGGCCATGTCAAAATTGTCCCAAAGACAAAACCAGAACCGCCTGAAGACAAAACCTATTACATGCCAACACAAAGTGTTCTATGCATGAGTCATCAACAACAATAGAATGTCGAGTTGTCTGTGATGCGTCTACTAAGACATCCTCTGGAGTATTTCTCAATAATACTCCTGACTGGACCTACACTAAATCCCGTGCTAATTGACATACTTCTGCATTTCCGGCGACACCAAATATCTTTCTCCAGACATTGGGAAGATCTTTCGGGATATTTGCCTGTGCGAAGATGAAGTTAACTACCATAGATTCCTTCTGCAATATGAATATGAAAAAGTTATGACGAAAAATGAAAAGATTCATGTTCAGAGTTCACTCTTCCCTATACTTTATTGTCACACAGGTGATACCACATTTGGCAGAAAGCACTAATGTTCACACCCTAGTGCCTGTAATGCCATTTTGATGTGCATCTACATCGATGACCTTGAGAGAGCAAGCCATTAAAAAAAGCTGCCATACTAAGATGACAGTTGCGCGACCTCCTCAAGTCTGCTGGCGGCATCACTCTGTGAAATTGGAGAAATAACTCAACAGAATTTCACCAAAATAAAGTCCCCGACCCACAGCTACCTAATCCATAGTTATCGCAACTTATTGATGTTCATATGTATGTGTGGAGCTTTAACTCTCAATTCTTAGTGGCTGCTCTTGAAATCTGACTCATGTAATAAGTAATATCTAAGGAATGTCATTAATGAAATTTCAGGAAAACATGAACACATACAATAATTAATGAATAAACTTGTTTGTACATTTAATGAGCACACAGATATTTCTGTTTAGCTAACGTCACAAATATAATGAAGGGTTGTAGTATATATATTATTATATTGTTTATTTAAGTGTTCGTACATCTTCATAAGCAATATTCAGAGACACTTTAACTTTCTGTTCTAAACTAATATCTTCATAAACTGGAACTTCGGTTTCACTATGGCCGTGGTGTTGAAAACATTTCTTTTTAATAATGAAACCCAAACTTGATCCTGTTATCCCAACAACTACTCCAAGCAAACATGTTGATGCTGCAATACTTGAAACAACTGCAACACTTATACACTTCCATGGATTATCTCCTCTTAAGCAATGTGAACAATTATTATTGGCAGGAATACTAGCAGTAATCTGTTAAAAGGATATAAATAGTATGTTAGCCCCAAGTTCAGTACTCCATGCATAATACCCGTTTCCTGAAGTAAATCTTACATAAAATCCCTACATATTCACGTTCATACAGAATCAAAGATATTAGAGCACATTAAATTGTTCACCTATTAATGTTAGATTATTACTTACTTCTTCAATTTCAGTATAGTTACCTAAAACAAAATTAATTGCAAAAATAATATTAATTTTAATTACAATAAAATAGTAAAATGTGCATAGCATACCCAGTTGATAGTGTGGCACATTATGCATAATGCCACCTAAAGTCTATCATGTATGTCAACAATTTGTGAAGCCTTGTCTACATACTAAACACAAATTTGAAAAAATATGTAGCTATGAATGTATTGTAGACACTGATTATGTGCTAGCATGCTTAAAAGGAACACTATTAAAGGTCTCAAATCATTATTCTGAGAAAATTCATACCTATGTTAGCATTAAATTGTCAGTAACCTTCAAAATCAGAGCATGACAAGCAGATACACAAACACACAAACAGACTGGATGACTATTATAACCATTTTGTGCATGAGCAAATATAATACTGAATTTTTGTGAGACGTTTGAGGTTTTCTTGACCAGCTATGCAAGAGTGGTTATTTTTGTATTGGTAAGTATTGTTTTAATAACAAAGCATTTTGCTCTGATAGATGTTAGTAATCTGAAATGTTATTATTTTTACTGTGACACTTAGGATTGAAAATAACTGCACAGGTTTTATGAGTACTGTGATAAAACACTAACAAACAAATGAATAAGTGAATGATTACATAATAACAAAAGTAGTAATGTAATAATAATAGTAATCATACGTATAATAAAATATTAATGGTAGTAATAATAATGATAATAATGGAATAATAATAATATAATGCAATAAACAATAACAATAGTAATAACATTAATTACGATTTAAAAGAAATGTAAATTATACTGACAATTAACAAATTATCTAAGAATATAAAAAAGATAACGACAATTTAAAACTACTTACTAATGAAATTCCTATCATCTCTCATTGACCATGAAGAGAATAAGTCTCTCCAATTCCAGTATCCTTCTCTATTACAATGTAATACAAATGATTGATTACTTGAATCATTTTGCAATACAGCTACTATACTTTGATTAACATATGTAATATAGTTTTTCACTAATAGCTCCTCCTTAGAACTCAATATTAAGGGGCATCTCCCTAAAGTAACAAATATATACATTTTATTGAAGCTAAGATTGCCATTGGAGTAATTACCGAAATAAAAGACAGAGTTGTACAATCCGTTGGCACAAATTGATATATTGATAGCATTTTCTGTGTTATTTTGTAGAATAAATGAAGCTGAACACTCATTAACAGCATGTACATCAGTTAATGATGATAATGATGATAATGATGATGATGATGATGAGATAGAGATAATAAACTGGTTCTCATCCTTAAATTTGCTACAATTCCAAAAAACAGTAAAGTTGAAGACATTGCTCTGAACGAAACTATTGTGTACAATCTCTATATATGAAGGTAATAGATCTAAGTGTTAAATAAACAAAGCATCTGAGACATAGTAGATATACAATTTCCAAATCACACCATACATATTGAAACACTAAGCCTTTGATGTATCATTTGTATACATACCCATGTTTCATAAATTTATGCAATGGTGTTTTTGTACCAAAGATATAGAGCAACCTTAACAATTCCTGCTATAAAAACATTTTCACAAGTTCCATAAGATGATTTCACTCAATTTGTGTCATTTAATCCAGCCAGCAGGTATGTAACAAAAGATGAAAAAAAACGGTCAACCTGTTTACTTCAGGCAGAAAGCATAAAAAATGTATTTTGGGTTTTTTGACCGTGCTGATTCCAAACTTATTGTGATCTACCATCAGCAAAACAAGGCTTTTTTTCACAAACTATAAAACAAACTCCCTTTTTTGGTTATTAAAATTATGATATCTTGGTAACCGTTGCAGCTACAGATTTTTTGTTGGGTCAAAATGTTCACAATGGTCATGTTGGAGGGTGGTTACAGTTAAGTATGGTTCTAATTTCATAATTTAACAACAGCAAAAATAAAAATTATTTTATCAACAAGCATACAGTCAGTATGTGTTGGAGGATTGACTGAATTTTTTGTACCATGTCAACATAATTCAGTGGCAAATTCTAGTTACAAGAACAACAATACAATACAGCAGAGCAATGAAATACAAAAAAAAGACAATAAAAGCATCAATGAGACCAACACTTTTGCAGATATAAATAATACTAGCAGGCAAATTAATAATTAGTTGACTTATTGCAACCATTTATATATTAAGCAAATAGTGTTTAATTTGATCCCTGGTAACAGCCACAAATTTGTAATCCCACATTGTTTACATTTTTTAAAAATCCTGTGAAAGAGAGAATACATCTTACATCTATTGCTGAATACTTAGCATTGTTAGATGATTTTAGCTCACTACATTTCTTAGTAAACATTTCTCGGTTATATTATGAAAATTGAAGAAGTCTGGTACTACACATAGGAAAATTGCACAAAACCTGCTGTATCATGTGCAGCAAGGATACAGTTGATCAAAGTCATTAAAAAAACATTGCAAAACAGTACTTCGCCTATCAATTAATAGTCTTTCTAGAACACACGCTTGTACTTCACGAAAAGCTTATCTCTAGATAAGCTTTTTCGTGATGACCCAAATTGAGCAAAATATCACTACGCAGCTACTCAGAAAAATATATGTGCTAAATAGTCACTAGGCTTTGGAATAACAAAACTATCGTGGGAATTACATGTTATCTTAAGAAGCCATTACGTTTGCTGAATTGGTTTCCTATATAAAAGATATCAGGCTAACATATTAGGCAATCAAACTTGCCAAAAGTAGTGTATCTGTTCAAATCACATTATGAATAGCTTGGAGATGACATTTCCCAAAGATGTATTGTTTGACTTCAAAATATTGTGTGCTCCAGATTAGATCTGGACGCACATAAGATCTAATGAAGTTTTTCTTTCATTGAAGACTGATATTGAAGGCACCCTTTGGGAAGCAACATGAACAATTATCATGATGATGATACTATGTTGCTCCAATGTGAGCAGCGTTATAAACATGTGAATAGTAGCTAACTGCTGACAATGTAAATGCTGGAAGCTAATAAAAAGTACAGGTATGCTATTGTGGTGGACAATGCTCCAACCAGTATAAATGTTATAGCCATGATACTTTACAGTGATGATTTCAAGCCATTTGTTACAATATTATGTTATCTTTTTATATTATTTGCTTTTCAGTGACCTTTGAGGAAATAGGGTGGGGAATTATGGTGAACAATGGTGGCGAAATTAGGTGACTGAAAGCCTGAAACCAATTAAAGTACAGCTTTGTAATATAAATTAAAAGAAAAAAATGAGAAAACACAAATATCCCCTACTAGTTATTTGCTATTTTGAAATATTTGAAGTTAAAAACCTAGGTACTAAACTGCTATGACCATTTTGAATAATTTGAGCCCACCTTCCTATATGCTTGTTTGTGTGCTCCTCACCATCTGATTGTTGGATTAATTTGGGTATGAACTTACTCATAGCGACCATTCTCCAACGTTCCTACTTTTTAAAAGTTAGGCTGTTTTTTAAGAAACCGCGAAGCCATCAATTGTCATGTCGTAATCACGTGAACAAATAATTTCCGGAGCGCTAGCGGGCAACGGGGTTTTCCGTGCGAAAAATATACGGGTTAGGGTTTCTGGCCGGTTTTCCTTCTCTCTTTATACATCTACCGTCTTTATAAATAGATTCCAGCTTAGGAATAATTATTATTGTGATCTGAGATATATTGTAATAGCTGTAGCTATTGCAACAGTATCGCGGAAAGTTCGCACGTAGCTACGGAGCTTTATTGTCGTAGTTTTTAAAAGCTATGGCAGTTCAGTTGTTTTTTTGCTTAGGCTTAATTTGCATTCTCAGTTGTTGGACATGGCGAGCACACCAATATTTTGACACCAATAGGAAACGTTTATAAATCAGTGGGGCTCTTTGTCCCAATGTCCTTTTATTTGTTTCCCTTAAAACCTTCCCCATTTACATGAATCCTCCATAGAATACTACATAATGGGTTCATAGATGGTGAGATAGAGTTTAACTGTAGTAGCTCAAGAGGTAGCTGAGATACTAAAGTCCATGACATTATAGGTGTGTTATAACATAAATGTGATCCATGGAAGTCTTGAATTTGAAGGCTCTTAATAGTATTTAGCTTAGCTGAATACATTCACAATAACCATACAAAGTAAATTTTCTTAACACGTATAGTTATATTCACTTTCTAAGCCTTTTATTTCATATAAATACCTTCATAATAGGAAGTAACACTATTATTCAAACTGAGGGTTTCATCATTGCAGGTCAGGAGATAACTCTTGAGATTCATAACATTAGTGATGGTGATGATTGACGAAATGTAAGTATGATTTTTATGCAGTATTTCCATGCGAATCAATGATGATTGTATATTATCTGAAGAAGAATTTCTGGTACTAAGACGACTGAAACTAGCTGTAAATCCAGTCCCAGAGTGGCTACTTATATCTACTATAATTAAACCTCCTTGTTCTTCCACACAGCTATATGTTACAGTATCTTCCAGACATCTGTAATTATTAACTTGGTGTAAAAGTGCTGCAAGAAAGCAAATATATTGACATTTGATATCATAATGCATTAAATGACATACCTGAAGCAATACACAGTTGACAAGAAATATACAGATAAATGGAGAAAATATTGTGTTTCATCTTCTTCTTTACTTACTAGCTAGCGAAATCCTTAAAAATTGATTTAAAATTTGAAGGCTCTTAAACCATACAAAGTAAATTTTCTTAACACGTATAGTTATATTTACCTTAGAGTGGTTGTTTTCAAAATTATTGTAAACTGAAAGTAATACACTATTATTAATTCATTTTCTAAAATAAGATGCAAGTTGCAAACATATGTAGTCTATAAATTAAAAAAACAAGTCAAGATTTGGTATTTAAAAATAAAATTTCATAATTAAAAGAAAGCCTTTTTTGAACTTGTGGGTAGTGATAATTAATGACATGATATTACTATTATTATTATTATTATTATTATTATTATTATTATTGTTATTATTATTATATTTGTGGGCGGAGTGATGAGAGAGAATGGAGACAGGGACAGAAATAGAGAGAAAGATAGAGACGAGAAGTAGAGAAGAAGAGTGAGAAGACATAACCAAAATTGATGTTTGTATGCAATTTATAAACTCCGAGACACGAGGGCGCAGCCCGAGTGGCGAGGATTTATAAATTGAAAATACAAACCTAATGATTTTGGTTTATAACTATTTTATAGCCAGAACATAAACAACGAGCAAAGTATAGCGTTAGCTATCTTAGTGTAATTGTATTGAAGTACCCAAACTCTTCATTATTCCATTTTGCTTTGATCTGCCTTCTACCATAATTATGGTTGCTAATAACTATATCAGACTTTTCCCCGCTAATACATTGCTAATACATTTTCTTACGGGCATACCAGACTGTATCAGATTTACAGTTCTTAACGACAAGCGCGGTCGCTCGGGTAACGGGCTATAAATAATATTTAGGTCTAGAAATTGTTTTTGTTCTTGCGTGGGCTTATATGTACCTTTTCTCCTACGCGCTTGCGCGGGCCGGGTAACCTTCTTAACAATATTTTGTTTTGTTTACCCGTCGTACGAAGTAGCGCCCAGTAGACAAAACGTTAGAAACGCTCGGTCAAGAGTTTTGAGGGCGTTAGAAACTCCTGAAGAAAAATTAGTAAGGAGAGAGATAAGAAATGAAAAAGACAGGGCAAGGGGGAGGAGAGCTAAAACGAAACAGAAACAGGTAGCAAAGTAAAGAATCTTTCTTTTTGAAAAGTAAAGAATCTGACAGTATTTTGTAGCCACACTAAGCATGCATGGAATAGCTGCAATTACAGGGAACATGCATCGCTCGCTTCGCTATTTTGTGCTATTAGAGCACATCACTGGTATTAATAATAATTATTATTATTACTATAAATATTATTATTATTGCTACTATAATATTATTAAATTATTATATTATTATTATTACTATTATGCTAATATCTTGTATGTGTTATTAAACCAGGACATGTAGTTGACAAAAATTAATAAAAATTTTGGACTAGCTACATGAATAATTATAAATCATGCAAAACATAGTGTAGTTTTGTATAAACTATATCAAATTTCGAGAAAAACATGGCTGTCAAACATCGAGCTAGGTTTTAATTAACATAATATTGGCTTTTAGAATGAGAAAATTTGCTATTACATGCATTATAATTATTTCAGCTGAATTATTTTGTATAGTTGACTATTTTGAAATGGATAAGTGGCCAGTTTTAATTGCATGTTTTACAATAGCACTGTTGGTGTTTCTCATTTTATTGCATATTTGAGTTCCTTTTATTCATAAAAGAATTCATTGAGCTAGCTATGCCAATTTATGATTGATGGCAACTACACAACAGATTTTATGCACAACTCAAATCCAATATTTAACCTTTCATTTTGCTTCTAATATAATTTCTTTCTTGCAGTGTTACATATTTATTTTTTATTTGAATTTTTTCTTAAACATTGTTTGCTTATTCTTTTTACTTACCATATAACTAAATCAGATCTCATTCTTTACCATTTGGCCTGTCAATACATACTTTCATTCTTCAAATAATATTAACTTTAATATTGTATGTGAATGCATTGAATAGAAATAAATTTTCTTGTATTTTTTAGCTTTCAATATTTTAAAATGAAGGACATTATTTTGGAAATGGTATGCTTCTGTACACAATTGAGCTGCACTAATAGACAAGGTTTAACAATGCTGACTCAGCACATCCTTAGTCTTATTTTGACTTATAGCAGTATTTGGTAATGCAGATAATTAAACTGCCAGAATAGTGTCCATTGACAACCATAACAAATTTATATATTAATGTATAATGTGTTGATAACTAGTTTGTAAAACTCTACCATCTTGTATATTTTTGATAACTCAAATTATCAAGATAGTTTACTGAATTTGTTATGGTTGTCAACAGACTCTTTCAGGAAGTTTTAGTCCAGATAATGAGTTATACTGCTCATTCACTGTGAGATTCCAAGATTATATTATATATTTGCAATCTCTTGAGCAAGTTATATAAAATCATTAAAATTAAGTACAACCAGAGAACCATTCTTTGTAATAACCTGCCGTCTTTTGAGCACTGAAGTCAATGTTTCTATAATTTGAACCAAAATACAAAGACACAAGTTCATAAAGCCCCAATCTTATAATTTTAGATCAGCTATTTCTCTAGAATTTTACAGAGGGCTTCTTATAAAATAATCACTTTTTTTTTTAATAATCACTTTTTTTTAAATAATCTGTAACATCTGCACTGTAAGACCAGCAACATGTGGAGTGATCAGTTTGGAAATAGGCTGTCACTGGCTAGCTTTTATCAAAATGGTCAAAAATGATTCAAAACTAACTCGTAGATTGAACTTTTTCATCAACATAATTATAATATATTTATTTATGTTCCATGCTATATATCATCACAATAGTATATTTAGGTATGTGACTCGTGCGACATCTCAAGATATCACACAGGTGTTGTGTCTCACTCTGTATTGACCAAGCTGATTATTCTCTAATACCTAGTAGTTAATAGCAACCTCCTGAATAAAAGACTATTTGCTTGGAGACTTTTTGCTTAGAATTTCTAACATATTTTACAAAAAAATTAGAAGATGGTAATAAAATTAAGTGGTGTCATGTTTCTAAGATTTTTGGCAGTGAAATTTGTTTTTAATTGTTTGTGGCCCCCAAAAAGCAAAGGTAACTAAGTCTACTAATAAGAGCGCAATCAGTTTTTGTTATTGTTATGCTATAAAATAAAAACGTTTTTTCTCTATTAAATGAAAGTAAAACTTTGAGTCTTAAAGCTTAATTAGTATGACAAATTCACTGGCTCAAGAGACAAACTTCAAAAAAGTTTTCATTAACCAAACAAGAGTTTTGATAACCAGACCAATAGAAAAGTCTTACAAAAATTATATATGCCATGACGGTTAGAATGAGAATAATCAGTTTTTTTATAGCTAATCCATTATTCTCAAAAGAAAATATATTAATGTTTTTCTTGTTTTGGTTCAGCAAGTCAACTACAATACTGCGTCAGAATTGACCAAAAAATGTGAATTATTACCAACCAACCTAAGAATTTGAAGGGAAGAGGTGGTACATCTACTGCTGAGCATATAATTCCCTAGTCCGTATTTTCTCCCCAAATGTTTGGTTTGGTTTCTCACAGAACTTTTTTCAGCTGCAGCAGAGCATGTTTTCTCCATTCATTGAGCATTTTTACAAGAACATTCAAGGAAGAACAAACTTTATACAGCTATTTCAATCAATACTATTTCACTTAATTGGAATAGTAAGAAAACTGTGGAAGAATATACTATTCTTTTGGAATAATAACAATTTTTTGGAATAAATAAAGAATAATTCTAACAATATCTAGCATAATCTGTCAGGCCCTAAATGATAATATCAACACTAGGACAGGGAGGAACCCAATGTTGAAGGACATTGTTACAATATTGCCACCAAATCTTTCAAGGTACAAAAATTGAGCATTTTGCGACAGTTAAATTTTTTAATGCATCTTTTAAAGTCAAGTAAACATTCTTATCTGGCTACCATTTACTCTAGTAATGAATTTAGTTCTTCTCTGACATAGCATTTTTAATGACATCAAATTTTAATCTGCTGAGTTCTTGTATATGTACGGTTATTTCCTTATATGGTAATTTCCATCACTTCGTTTGTGTCACCTACTTGTTCATGCTCAAACTTAAAAACTTAGAAACTAAAACATGGTACTTCCTTCAAGAAACAGAAAGTTAATGCTCTATTATCCTGAAAATTAGACGTTTAGGTAACAATAGAGTGTCTTGTTTGTATAAGGAGAACAAAAATAACTAGCAATTAAAGCTTATCCAGAGCAAGAATCTAGAGTTTCTATGGAGTGAGTAAATTTCATGGTGATGGCCTCAGTCATAAACTTCCAGAAGGTGAATTGCGCTTCACAAGCCTGTATTAGCTAGTACATATTGCTTGAAAAATAGTCCTAAAATAAACTCAAGAAAGCTCGGTAAAATGTCCTCAAAAAAAATTCTGTAGCTACATGAAGAAAACATGTGTGTAGAACTACTAGATGGAAGACAATGCCCAAATATTCCAGTGGGTAGTCCCATTTGCACAATACGCCAAGTAATCTGGAGAAGTATTTTTACATAAAAATTATTGCCCATTTGGTGACTTTGGGAAACTCAGGGAAATTGTGAAAATCTAAAATGGTCGCCATGAAATTGATCAGATCCAACAATTTTTTTCAAGTAATGTATCTAGTATCGAATTCATGGGTATGCAAAATTATTTCTTATGCCCAGTTGAGGCCAGATACATGTACATTACAATAATTCCAAATGGATACATATTAACTATTGACCATGAAGGAAATGTATTACATAGTAGAATTCATTTCTGATTGTATTTTTCAGTTCAGACATTGCAAAATTAAAATTATGCTGCTTTTACTCAAATTAAATGTATGACTAGAGTTATTGTATATTGTGTTGTATAGTTTGAAGAGTGAGGTTCTCATACAAGAGATTAAAATACGAAATAGTTGTTTGTTGAATAAAGTAACTACAGCTGTTTATAAATCTTTCTTTCAGAAGCACATGTAGACTGGTCTACTTTAAGAAGGTTCCCCAAATAATTACTAATTTTGTTGCTTATATTTTTTTGCTTTCACTAAAGACTTCTTGTCATAGGAGGATTACACACTTTCATTTAATTATTCAGCTACTACATATGACAATTAATTTTTTTAATAATACATTTTTTTTTTTGGAAATCTTTATGACATAATTTTACACTAATTATTAAATTACCGTTTTACTACAAGAAAAGTTCACTACAATTGACATTACATTACAAACTGTATTTAGCTACATATTAACTGGATGTGCATGACTAATTATGGAAAAAAAATATTAACAGGAAAAAAATACTGGAAGAAAATTCATATGCCATGATAAACCAGAAGAATTCCATAAGGCAGGAGGGAACAGGGAATTGTAGTGATAACCTAGAACATGCCAGCTAAAGTGGAATGTTTCGCACCTACAGTAGTATCAATCCTGAAGTTTTTCAGTGTAAAACGAATCTGCAAAATAAACAATGATTAGTAGTTGTCAAAACTCTCATTTATAATATGAAGAAGTTGTTACAACCTAAGGGAAAAAACAAGGGAGGGAGGAAAAGGGGAGGGGGGGGCTGAATGGGTAGGTTACTGTGTTTTGCATATTATGTGGTACCACTTACAATTGCATAAACTAACCATTCCAGTGAGCTGTTAAGTGAAGTATGTAGCCACTCCCAGTGAAACCTAAAACAAAGTGGCAAATGTAAATTTGCCAGACATAATGGTATAATATATGCACAATAAAGTATATACCTCACAGGCATAATCTTTAGTAATTCACACTTTCTATTTTTTAACGCTTTTTTTGTAGTCTATCTTGTATTATTATCTGGAAATTTTGGATTATTTAACATTTTTTTCTTCAATATACTGTAAAAAGAATTTGTTAACTATCAATATACTTATTTCTCAAACTCTTTTTGTCTCCTTAAGAAAGTAGCTCAGATATTATATTGTTGTTTTTTCATTCACTCAGCTGGTGTAGCATTAGTTTTTATGAGATTTGCTGTCCTTATTAAAACTATTGACACTGTGGGAATAGCACATTAATACTATCGCAAAATATTTAAAAAAAATGCAATTTGTGTTTTTTAACACAAACATCATCACATAGACTAGCTAAATTACTAGGTAGCAAGGAGGAGAGTGTTCTTCTTTGATTTGATCATAATTATTTTAAGATTGTGTATACGTTATACAGTGTATGTAATACTAACCACACAATAAGGCTCATAGTGTAGTGATTGTAATATTAAATGCCTTACAAAGTATAGTGAATCAACATTTAGGTACATAATGCACATGCAATAGACTCACACATACACACAACGCCACACATAAATACAATGTACACTATTATATTTTAGTAAGTAGCATCTGGACTAAGCAAATTTATGTTTATAATATATTATAGTGAATATCTGTACTGGAAAAATTCATGGGTATAAATTTAGCTCTTCTCTCATGAATTTTCATTGTCCTTGTTTTGGAATCCGTATTCCTAGGTACAACAACAACAACAAAACATTTGAAAGCCATATACAAACTCTTAGTAATTTATCTCCACCATCTTACAAAAAAATAATATGAAATATTGTTTTACTGTCATTTTGAGGAAAAAAATTTCCCAAATGGAAAAAATATTCAGCGCATTTTTGTTTTTGACTTTTATTAAATTTATACCAAATACAAAATTTATACCCCAATTGTTCTTGGAGAATGCTCTGTAGGGCAAGGATAGCATCTGGACTAAGCAAATTTATGTTTTTAATATTATAGTGAATATCTGTACTGGAAAAATTCATGGGTATAAATTTAGCTCTTCTCTCATGAATTTTCATTGTCTTTGTTTTAACACCCAGAATTCTTATTTCCATGGAATCCATATTCCTAGTGTAGCAACAATGGTGTACACTTGATGAGAAAGGTTGCTATTATAACAACTCAATGCAATACTATCTATTAAACTGTAATGGTTGAAAACTTAGACTCTATGAATGGTTGTCGGCCACAAATTCTAAAATCTAAAGAATATTGAAGTAAAATTTTTAATTCAATGTGCAACATCAAGAAAGCTGAAATTCTGACTATTTGAAATTACATCTCTTATAGAGAATCTATATTATATTAATACGAATATGTAAGTAATACAATTTGTAGACAGTAAAATTGGACCAGATTGAAAGCTGGGAATGCAAGACTCTATGGCTGCTGAATGTTTTGTCTCCACAAAATAATATAATCATTTGTGGACAAATTCCACCAAAATTCAACATTTTTTTTGTCTTGTCAAGAATAGTGCTGACTAGCTAAATAAAATTTGTAAGGCCATCTTTTGGCTTTTAATAACATTATTGTTGAATTTTTACCAACAAAACAACTCCTACTCATTGAAGTACATTTTTAGTTAATAGGTTACGAAATGAAGAATAGTTGCAATAGCTATAGCCTTGAAATACATCAGCTAACTTGTGGATTGATCATGGAATTATCTATGCATACTTGCTGGAAATACATGATTTTTACCTTGCACAAATAATAGTTTAGAAAAAATTGAGATGCCGTTCAATTCAATAACTTGGGTTTGCAGGCAACCTTATTGAGGTTTCATTGTATTTTTTTATATCCTAATTAGACTACTCCCTCACATACATTTTACCATAATTGGCAGGCTATATTATTTACTCTATTCATCCAACTCCATGTGAGCTCATCAACATCATTCAATCACCCATGAATCAAGTTTTTCATGTGGTCTGACATAAGAGAACATAAGCACATTATTGTGATAGAGTAAATTCTATGCATCCAGATGGCATACAGTAAATTTATGTATATCATCCTGCATTGCTTATTTATTTTTACTTGATATTATTATAATCTATTTTGTTTGTATTATCAGCAGTAGACAGTGTTTTCATGCTATGTAGAAGATCAATAAATGAAATTAAAGTGGTGAGCAGTACTTAACAACCATGTTCAATTTACAGATTCTGGATAATTATGTTTGTGTGTCAATACCACAGAAAACATTTTTGCTGCTAATTTAATTGCCCAACCCTATTGAATTACCACATAATATGCACACACAGGTACCAACACAAACACATACACTTGATAACGTTATGAAAAAGAATCCAGCCAGTAAAGTATACATCACGCTAATACATACCTTTTCACAATATTTTGTTACTGCATTGTATTAATTAATTTAAACATTCTAAACTAATATTAGTGAGGTTACTGACATAAGAAGTTTTAGTTGTATTAAACTTATTTAGCTCTTAGTCTCCCAACTAATAATACGTGGCCAGTTACTTAACATTAATTATTATCATTTTTTTTTGTCGGCTTGAATTGGCCAGTAGAAAAATCTTTAATTTTATAAGCTGTATTTTCTTTTCACACACAAAATCATTATGCAGAAATACAGAAAATACAGCAATCTAATTAATGGCATGCATGGGATACACAACCCCTTCAATTTCATGCACATACTTCTAGGCGAGATAAATGAATTTATAGAAATGTAGCTTCCTACAGTATAATTTTGGAGGCATCAAACCACAGGACGGTTATTGGATTAAATGAAGTAAACACTCCCACAAGAATTATAAGCACTATTGCTTACAAGATTTTAATTTAGTTACAACACACACACCCTTTCTCTCTCTCGCACACACACACACACACTATAAGCACTCTCATGTACACACAACACATACACACACATACTTGGGTTATGAATACCATTAAAAGGACCTACCAGAAGTAGATATCTGGCGTAGAGAAAAATGGGAGGGGTATTATGGAGGGGAGAAGTATATGAGAATATCACTTGTGTAAGAACTAGTGTGGCTGGGAGTGGGGGGACAGTTGTTTTGCTGGTTTTGGGGAAATGTTCTGCTGGGCAGAAAGTGAGGCTCACAAGTATTTTAACACAGTCTGCATTTATAGCCACAAAAGGTTTGTTCCTCTGGCTTTTGACTAAATATTTCAAAGGGGTGGGGCTTTCCTATGTTGACCATTATGGCATCAAAATGGGACTGAATGCGTCGACACTTTCCATTGCCATTTCCTTTTCTAGTTTGTTTAAATACTAGCTCTATCCACGAATTTGAGCACACATCTATCTCAATTAGCTAGACAATTGTAAAAAAATTATCAAATCAAGAATATAATTGAGCTAACTCTACTTATTATTTATTATCATTATTATTATTTTAGCCTAGAATTATGAATCATTGATATTATTGTTGGCTGATTCTAATGTTAGCGGTTGCTAAATCATTAGTTTCATATTTTTTCAAATACAAATAATGTAACAATAACAACCATTAATACAATCTAAATAATTTAATGTACATGTGCACAGACAAAAACATGTGAAGTGTAAAAACAATATCTAGCTAATTAAAAGTTATACAGCTAAACTCTTGCACTCATTCTCAGCACAGTGCACCTATAATAATATATATTATCCATATTATGTATATATTTATATGTATATATATATATATGGAAATGTTATAATATGGATACAGACATTATAGATATAAATATGGATAGATATACATATACACACATACAAACTTACATACATACATACATATACATGCATACATGCATACACAATTAGTCCATGGGCCAATCACCCCAATTTTGAATTTGAGTACCAATTTGGGGAGTAATTCTAACTTTGATTTTCAGTTACACTGGTGTTTGTAGTATCCAAAATTGTGTGGTGGACCTTTCACAAAAGTAGCTTATTAGGACTACGGATGCAATTTTTCAAAATGGCCAACATATTTGAAGTGATGAATGCATGTCTCACAAAAACATCTTTCTATGGAAATAAAAAGACCTACTATCGCATTAAAAAGTTAAATTTTTTTGTGAATATATCAATACACACATATTGCTTAAACGTGTTGATCATTTTCAAAGATTGTCTGTAGTCCTAATAAGCTACTTTTGTGAGAGGTCCATCACACATTTTGAGAGGTCCATCACACATTTTGAGACACTACAAAAACCAGTATAACTGAAAATCAAAGTTAGAATTACTCCTCCCAATTGATACTCATTTTTGGTCTGGCTCATGGACTGAATGTGCACATTATAAAACATACAGCAAATAATTTTTTTACAATGTCTTATATTAAGTGATAATGTACACAAGTTTGTACTGAAATTTATATCACAAATTTACTTATGTGTAATATTATAATGTTCTATTTTGATTTCCTTACCTATTTCTTCTATAGTAATAATGATACACAATAATGATTAACATAAAAATGGACATTATCAAAATAGTAGTGATGAAGCTGGCGCTGGTGATACCATAGTAAAAGCTGGAAATAGGGTTCTCCTCAGTTGTACTTGAAAAATAAGAATCTATTTTTTTTTAATATCATTAATTATGCCAAAAAAATAATAGATGCTTTCAATAACTTACTTGTTTTATTATGGAGTACAGGTTCCAGTGGTGGCGGTGTAAGTTTTCTGTTATATATAGCATTTTTTTGTTCATTATTTGAGCTGAACGGTATAATAGCTCTGCTTTTATTATCAAAGCATGATATATTGGAAACTATTGTTTGTGACACAAATATAAGGAAAACCGATTGAGATTGGCTTCTTGCGACTACAATACCTTGAATAACAATTCCTTGATTGACAGACAAAACACTTTTAGCTTGACCAACCCCAGCATATTCACTAAATGACATAGTATTGTTATCAATTTGTATTAACTGGGGGCTATGAGCAGCTTCGCAAACAAATATTTTAATATTTGTAGGGCTTTGCATTGTCGTATCCGAGTATATGTGCTCAAGATTAACCTCTCCATTATCACTTCTTCTGGAGCTTACCACGGTGGATACATTACCCGCTACAATGGAACTGCTATTTTGATCACTTATGCAAGATATTTCTATATGATTGGGATAACTGTTATTTAAAAAAGAAATCACCAATATTGACTTCATTTCATCTTGCCTATGATTAATGGACTGTGATGACAGCAGTGTTGTTGTGAACCCATATTGTGTCCTCACATCATGCCATACTCTACCAGTGTCATTTCTTACATATCCACTTAAAGAGTGACCATTATATTCCCAGTGGAGATATTGTCCCGTTATGTCACAACGAAAATAGAAATTAGTTCTGTGTTGTAGCTTAACAGCCTTAAGAAATTGAACATGGATGCCGCTTTCGGATGTGGTAACGAGCCCAGCCATCAAGAGGTTGAAAATTACATAGATAAAAAAAGCAGACATCTCCAACTAAAAAATACTAAAAGCACAATTAAAAAATTCAAAACTAAAGAAAAGGAGTTAAGCTCAAATACCATTAGCTTCTTACTTAGTTCTTACAATAGTTTTCTTTGTAAGCTTGTTTATACTGAGGAGCCCAAAACAGCATAAACTGTTACACATATATGGCTTGAAAACACCATAATCTTACTGACTTTATAGTTACTGCTGTCAAAAAAAAAAAATTGCTCATGCGCATGCGTGATCAAACTGATAGAGTAAGGCAATTCTCCAAAATTGGAGCTGCCCCTGACCGCTACGGCCGCTACGGCTCTTAAGCCTGCAGATTTAATCTAGTGTTTAACTCCGGTTGGCTTACGAATCTGCCATGTAAGTATACAATATGTAGCATACCTTGTAGCGGTGGCAGCATTAAACAGTAATAGAATCAATAAGAGTGACGGCGATTGCTCAAAGTAGTATAACCTTCCCTTTACTTGCTGACAACTTCCCTTTGCTCAAAGTGCAACTCCTTTAGCAGGAGGCAGGAGCACTATAAAGTGCCTGCAGCAGTCGGACTGCTAAATTTTTTCCAGCGAAAGGAGCAAAGCTGAATGGCAATTCAATTTTCGTATGCACATATATGTACCCCCTGTCGACTAATGCGCCTGCGCGTGCTCCTCATTATTGTATATCCATGGATTGATGGAGCCATCTGATCAAAAGATAGCGTGGAATCAAAATTTCCTGGGTATACAATGAAGGGTGCAATAAAAACTAAACTGGTTGGGCCACTTCGAGCCTGAATGTATTGTTTACCACAGAAGGATAGCTACAGGACTAGCTAACCCCTGAATAACTGCTAATTTGGTCTATTGCAGTGTTATTTTTTTGTGTACGTTTTCTCCATTCATTCTGCTTTTATGTCATCTATAGTCCATGTGTTTCAGTTAAAAATTCAGTTCTTTGTTCTGAATATAATATTGTGTCTCATCTTGCTCTTTACTTACTAGCTAAATCATTAAAAAGTTTTCCTAATATAGCTAGCTAGCTACATTTGAAAAGGTTTGTTTTCCAAATTATTACAAACTGAAAGTAAACACAACATTTTATAAATTTGCCGTAAAAGCCGTGAGTAGCTAATATACTGAGTCCAGTGAAAACATATAAACATGCCAAAATATGGGTGTATGCAAAAAAAATTCAAAATTTGAAAATAAAAGCATTGTTGGACCTTGTGAAGATTAATGCCATGACAGCTACTAAAAGAAACTTTTTAATGATTTAGCTAGTAAGTAAAGAGCAAGACGAGACACAATACTATATCCATTTACTTTTTGACTTCTTGTCAACTTTGCTTTGCATCAGGTATGTCATTTAATGTATTTTGATATCAAATGTCAATATAATTACTTTCTTGCAGCAATTTTATACCAGGTGAATAATTATAATACTAGGAGAAAATTGTGTTGATACAAGTGGAATCTTTTGTTGGGTTATTTTTGGGCTAAGATAATATTTTTTTACCAATTTTATACACTCATCATTTCATATACGAGGATTTGACTTAAGTTATTGTGTGTAGTGAGAAATGAATTTTCAAGAAATTTCAGTCTTTTATTACTGAACATGGCCTAACACCGCCACATAGGAAATGCATTAAAGTAACAGGTGTTCAGAGTTATCACATTGGATTATTCTGTAACCCCAGGTTATACAAAGTGTACTGCATGAGAAATTGTTTATGGTATTTTTAAATCCAGATGTTCAACTAGTATAATTATGATCAATGAACGATTTTGTTCATTTGATACAGGAGAATATCACGCGTTCAGACGAGTGATTGTGTGGGGGCATTCAATGGATAACATGTACTGCTCATTATATTTTATTCATTCTTCATGAAATACATTGTATATGAACAAAATTATTCATTGATCATAATACTAGTTGAACATCTGGGTTATGTGATGTAATAAGCCATAACAATCAATCAACCCTCGCTGGAACTGAGGAGGCAGTGGGATAGAACATTGGCACTAGGTGTATATTTGGTGAGTGAGCGAAGCGAGCGAGCAACTCTAAGATGTAGTCTATGGAAATCCTGAATACGTGGTCCTTTAAACGCGCGTGCGCATACGTCGTCGTTTAAACGTGACAGTAATTCAAGTCTCAGTTTTACAGACGCATAATAGTGGAAGCTGGCCAAAGCTAATTGGCATAGAGATAGTACCCTAAAATTAGAGGACAGATTGTACGACCTGAAAATGAGATGGGATGTGCTTGATGTATAAAGCCATGTTGCTGTCTTCTCCTGGCATCATATTTATGGTGTCTTCAATCCTGAGAGTGGGAGAGTACCTCTGCCAGGTAGTGTTGAGTTGTGAATATGACTGAATGTCAATCTGCAGCAAGTGGGCAAATGTGAAGATCTCCACCAATGCAAATTCAAATCAAACGACCCCAATGCAATTGAAAGTGTCAACATTTCCCCAGAACCTCGCTCGCCCAACCAATGCTACACGAGCATTTTCTAGTTTATTGTAGGTTATAGCAATTGGAGGGGCACTGAGGACATTAATGAACTTATACTGTAGACATGCTCAACAGCTGCATTTAGAGACAGCATTGACATTGCCAAAATTGAGCCCTGAATTTACTCTAAGAGTAAAATGTACAGGTGTGGAAGAATTTCTTAATCGATTGAAGGGGGGAGGGAGGGGGTGGGACACTTTATGACCAGAAGCTATTATTGAGTGTATCTTATGAAATATTTTTTATGCGGTCATAGCTACTATTTTCAAATGAAATTAAGAAAATCCTCATTCATAAATAAATTTTGGCAATGTCAATGCTTCTCTTAATGCAGCTATAGGAGCATGTCTACTGTATAAGTTCATTAATGTCCTCAGTGGCTTATTATAACATCACATATTTTTGTCCATGCACAGCTATAAGTATCACTAGTTGGCTAACTTTAATAGAGAAGTGCAGTGGTAGACACTTGCCCCATAATATCAAAACCCAGACAGATTTCTAGCCTTTATAATATGATTGCTCTACCTATTATCTGCTGTGTCATCAAATTACCAGTTATTCCAGCCTTGTTGATTATTCATGATTAAGAGTCCACATTTGGTTTAATAGTATTCATAGCTTTACCTATGATTAAGAGTCCACATTTGGTTTAACAGTATTCATAGCTAGTATATGCCTGTAATTTAGGATTATGAGATGCAACAAGATCTACATTAACTTGCATCTCAGCTACTCCATGACACTCCTAGCACCAGCAAAAAATATAAATTATGATTTATTTTAACTTATTGTAGTTGATTAAGTTTTCAATACTACATGTTTAAATGAATAAATTATTAAGTATTAAAGTAGTAGCTAAAAATTAATTAGTACATTATTAAAAAATATAATGTTTTAATAATAATAAGTAATAGTTAGAGCATAAGCGCTTGGGTACTGGTGCATTTAGTGCACTGAAGCCCAAGGGCCGTGAGGGTTTTGTGCACTAAATCCACCACCTAAGCTCATGCTCTAACTATTTTAGATCCCGTTTACCCAGGCCTGCCCAGTTTCCACTAGCAACTTTGTTTATCAGCATTTTTGGTGAATTCTTCCTGTTTCTGGCCCCAAATTAAAATTCAATTAAAATTCATTTGAAGCATGCCAGAAAGTTTACTTTAGCAAGTTTACTTTAGCATTGTAGCTGCCAGCTGTCATCTCCAGATCTAACTCTACGGGCTGCTCTGCTCTGCAGTAAGCAGTAAAGCAGCTAGCTATGGTAAATTCCTGGGTATGAGAGCAGCAGCGGGAGAGTTATTTGATAGGGCTGGTCCCGTATAGGTGGATATGAGAGAGTAGTAGCATATCCAGCCTCACATAACCTGCTCCCTATCCTGCCTATTCTATTAAACTAAAACTCAAAAATAGCAATACCCCAAGGGTGGTTAGTATGTACAGTTCATATACCTAAAGGCAAAAAATAGTGCACACTTAGCAAGTTAGTACACCTAGTAACAATATAGCAACAGGATCTAATAATATATAATAATGATGAAATAATAATTACACTAGTGGTGTGCTTGAGCACAAATGGCGAGCGAGCCTTAAACTATACTATTGTTAAATGATTGATTTTAACAACTAACACTCAAGCTACTACTAAAATAAAGTCGAGTTTTTAAATTACGTATGCGGTAAAGGGGATTCAATGCCATAGTAACCGCTCCCCGCAACTGTTTGAATTGAAAAAGAAGCAACAAAGTCAAGTCACGTTATTTAAAGTTTTTCTTTGTGACATTCTTAATAGTAATTGTAACGCACAATACTTTCACACAACTGAACATACCTACGCATGACTTACCTTCGTGGTTCGTCTAGTGGACAATGAATTTACAAGTTAATGCTGTTGAGTAGGGCTTATAACTGTGACAAATAGCGACTAACTCGAATAAAAATGGAGCTCCCATAAGTTTTTGCGTTTTAACTGCACCCGCAAAAGAATTCAAAGCGGTATACAATTCAACTAAGGTGATACGGGTAATGGTCGCTAAACTGGAGGATTCTGTTTGGTGAAGTTTTGGACGGGGTCGAACGCGGAGCGAACACTGACCCTCCGTATTTTTGTGTTCGCTCCGCGTTCGACCACGTCCCAAAATGACATACATACGTCCAAACATATATATAAATAAATAAATAAACAAACATCCCCGATTTTCAATTGTGTTACCCCTGTAAGTGTCTCGCTCGCTACGCTCGCTCGCCAAATAATAATAATAATAATAATAATAATGATAATAATTATAATAATAATAATAATAATAATAATAATAATAATAATTATAATAATAATAATAATAATTATAATAATAATAATAATTATAATAATTAATAATAATAATTATAATAATTAATAATAATAATAATAATGATAATAATAATAATAATAATAATAATAATAATAATAATGACAATAATAATAATAATAATAATGATAATAATAATAATAATAATAATAATGCAGCTTAAATGAGGGAGGGGAGGGGGCAGTAGGGAGGAAGGAGGGAAGGGAATAGTAAGTTATTTCTCAGTCTTTGCTGGTATCAGACTTTTCAGGGTGGGGGAGGGGGAGGTGTTTGCATACATTGCAGGCAAGAATTATAACTGCATGATGCAACACCTAATGTTGCATTCCCTAGATGACTTTATTTAGGATGCATTACTTAATGAGGGGAAAACTTACTTAAGTTAATTTGTTTTGAAATCCCTTACCATAGAACCCCCTCCCCCTCCCCCCAACCCCTACACATGTCTGCAGATGATAGCCATGATTAAATTTCTTTGTAATTGTGCAATGACATTAAACAGAAGTTCTTGCACCAGGAATTATCAATCCACATGTACAATTTAAACAAATACTTACTATTATTGAAGGCTAGATACACCGTTTACGTCACTACACAGCTACACTCTTAGCTTTGTAGCTCCTTATTCGTTCATAATTGCTGAAAAAAATCAGCACAATAATAATAAGACATTAATTCATATTTTAGCAACCATTTTGTTGCTGTCCATGAATGTCACATGTGCCCTTGAATTCATCTGGACGTGAAGTCACATCTGTATCAACTTTTTTTTTTCATGCTCACATGATCAAATCTCCAGTGGCAACAGTCAAGACCATAGTTCCTAAGCAAACATAAGCAAATACCTGATAGCTACCTGTTTTCTTTTCATTTATAAAACAGTAGCCCTATTTCTATGGAACAGGAACTGTTGGAGTTAAATTATGAATAGGACGAGTTCACATACTTTGCAAAGTTATAAATCTTATTGGAACATTTGCCAAATTTAATAAAAGTAAAAATTTCTCTAATATTGAAGTTGTAATAATGCTGCTTCTACTAAGTAACATAATATGTTGTTTCACACGTGATTCTGTAATGATTATACTGTAACATGCATGCAACAATGTGCATGGAATACATCACAAATCCCTGCACGCTTGCATGAAACATGCATGTACAGATCTATGGGAACATGCACTGAACAGTTTGCATGCAGGAGCTTGGAATTTTCATGTAACATATTATGTTATATAGATTTCCAGTGGTATAATTTACTGATTGTTAGAAAAAAAAATTGCTTAATTTTTTTTCAAACTAATTTCAACAAAATGAAAGGGAGGGTGAAGAGCTGAACAGTGAGCTGTACACCCACTCATTTATCATTACACTAGGTCACACTTCACACTTACTCTTGTGAAAATCTCATGTTTTCAAAGTGTATTCATAAGTAGCTGTGGTGAAGTGTCAGGTGATGGGGACATGTAAGGGAGTGGTGGTTATTATTGATGAGCATGTACTACAGCTAGGCTATCCACCTTGGGCTGAGTAGTATGCAGTAAAACAACAGTTTGTCTTGTTTTCTAAAAATAGGATCATTTTGATGTGTCTTGTGTGTTACTGTCCTATAAGGTTAGGGTTACTTAGCATTCGCCATTTGGAGAAGCAGACTACAATGACATATTCCTGGCCGTAATTTTAACTCATAGCACGTATTGAACTGCTGCTTAAAAATAATTCACAAGAATATAGGTGTTTATCTTGACAGAGATGTTCTGCGAGTCTATAGTGTGTATGCATGATACTTATGGGATATAGGTAGGTGGGGTGTGGTTGAGTGTGTTTACTATGAGTGGGGGCGTTTGAAGCCATAGCTAGGGCCCACATTTATTATTTATACACAAGACAAAATTATCAAATTTAATTCTTAATTCATGATGGTGACAATTATTAAAAATAAATGAGTTAATAAACAAGTAAATAAATAAAGAACTAAATAAATAATAAACAGATAAAATACTAAATAAAACATAACTACATAAATACATAATAAAAACATAAACACATAAATAAATACATAAACACATAAATAAATACATAAATACATAAACACATAAATAAATACATAAACAAATAAATAAATACATGATACTAAATAAATACATAAACACATAAATAAATACATAAATACATAAATAAATACATAAATACTAAATGAATACATAAATAAATACATAAATACATAAATAAATATACAAATAAATTCATAAACCCATAAATAAATATATAAACACATAAATAAATAAATAAACACATAAATAAATACATAAATACATAAATAAATACATAAATACTAAATAAATACATAAATAAATACATAAACACATAAATAAATATATAAATGAATACATAAACACATAAATAAATATATAAATGAATACATAAACACATAAATAAATACATAAATACATAAATAAATACATAATACATATTTAAGATAAATCGTGAAGAAAAGTTTTGAAATATAATATGGATTGTTTCGGATACTAAAATTTCACCAACCAAGATTGCTGAAGAAATATTTTATCTTAGAAGTTGTGATACATAAGCAGAGGTGGTAAGATATCTTGCCAAAATGTTTAATTAGGGGCTGTGACTACAGGTAGTATTGTAGTAAGGGAGTGTGAAAAGCTATGATAACTGTTTAAGGACATGTGTTGTACTATATGCACCTATGTTATCAATAAACATACTTTATAGTTATATTAAGACATGATAAAACGAAGTATATAACATCTGCTCTAGTAGAAATTATAGTAAACATAGAGTATCTTGTAGACCAGCAATGTTTAATCCCACAAAGGGCCTAACAGTTAGTTAAACAGAATGCATCAAATGTGACCAGGGTGTTATATATATATATATATATTAACCCACTATAGTGAATTTCCAAACCATTATGTGCTCATATTATAGTTATTTTTGAAAATTTATCAAGCATTGTTAAGCAGTACTAGATTGAACACAATTATGCTAAGCATTTTCCCATTGAGTTTGATTTTAATTGAAAGAATCGCACATGCACAGACCCCAATACATAAAAATAACATCAATTGTATATGCAAATGAGAACAAAGGAAAATAAAAAGCACACATACTTAATGGAAAAAAGATGTGAGCGACTAGTATTAAAAAAAATCAACACTAATTACTTGTATATTACCATGACAACGACAACCAATGACTAAAGTTCTTTACATGTAGGCATGTGCCTACAGCCATTTATAGATTCAGAAGTATACTTGCGTGATCACATGACCCTTCATATTAATTCACTGTTGTGGATTTGTGTTTTTCCCCACTACTAATGGCTCTGACGAGTGAAGTAGATTCCCAATTATATTATCAAATTTTAGTCACGCCTGATTTTATCAGTTGAAATTTATAAAATCATAACATCTGTATCATCTGTAATGTTTTGTTGAACAACATATTCGCTTGAATATTGATTACGCCCACTACGTATTGTGTGCTTGTGAGATGACGGGGTTTTGCTTACTTGCGTGGTTCAGTGTACTTCTATGCACAACATATCATGTGAGCATTCATGCACATGCAAGCAGTCTTGACACACATGCATATTATGTACATAAAATAATGCAATCGGTCAATGCTTACACAACTTCATGCTACAATTGTTGTTGACATTTAATCAAACTATAAATTCCAGACAGTGAGGTCATGCAATTAGTAATCTAATCAAATCAAGTAAACATGTGTGTGTGTGTGTGTGTGTTCAATAACATGATACATAATTGATCATAATCAAACATAGATTGATCAAGTAAGTGACAAAACCAGAATACCACATTGTGATTTTAAGGTGGGGAATAACTCCAATTGTAATTTTTATTGCAACTATGGTAACTCCCACAAAACCAACTACAAGAAGTGTCCTATACTTTGTAGCCAGTACCTTCAAACAAAAAACTGTGGTGATAGAGCTATATAGCTATGATATCCAGAGTGTCCCAAGACTTGACTTCAGATGGGATTCAGTTCGCAAAGCTATCAGTAAACAAAACAGAGGGTTTCTCCCGTAGCTGAAAAGATGACCTTCAAATGCTTTATAAAATAATATTTGCTTTTTTGTCTTGTGTCATACAATAGAAGCATTCTCTTTTCTCTTTGTGTACTTTGTTTTCTTCACTGGCGATTTGGGATTGTGATATCACTTTTTTTTAGTGATATCAGTTCACATGGCAGTTACTAAGCAACTATTATCCCACCCAACCAGATACACATATCCAATAAACATGAACATCTGCAATAAGCAAGAGATCAATCACAGTGATGATTAAAATTATTAATAAAGAAACACAAAAATAAACACACCACACACACACACACACACACACACACACACACAAACACCAACACACACATGCATCACGTGATTTCTATTCTCCGTGTTCACATCTGTAATTCTGTTTTTTATTTTCAATTGTTCAGGACTGATTGTATGTGTAACTCATTTATGCACAGCGCTAGAATAAAATATTAGCTCTAGTGTTTGAGCTAATATTAATGGCCATACCAATTCAAACCGACTCTGGTAAGCATGCAAGTCAAATGATTGTGGTGCTGTGAGTCTCAATCAATGTAATCACACAAGACTAAACTAAGTATGATTGACAAGCAAAGTCTTTAATCAGTTCTTCAAAATGATGAAGCAGCTTCTGATTCACTCCAGGATCATAAAGGGCTATGGAAAAAAGCAATAAAGTAAACCAGCATTTATTTTGTTCGATTAATTGTTGAAAAAAATCACTATTCTTTCATTCCCGTTATGGACTAGTCAATATCCTCGGTTCAATGTTGTCTGTTTTGTCATGGTGAAAATGCAAGGGTGGAATTAATCAATATATTATTTCTTATCAAAGTAGAGATAATTGAATATATAATTTTTAAGATTTATAGGAACATTTTTAAGTTTGGATAAAGAGGCTCTACTGCGCAATTGCAATTTGATACTATTATAGAGATAGAATTGTACAATCATTTTCTGTTACATTCAAACTTCTCTTAGTGTACAGTCTGAATGTAGGTGTGTTGTAATATTATTTTTGCTCATGGACTTCACCTGAACTAATTTTTCAAATTTTTTTTTATTTTGTTTTAATTTTCTAATGAAAATTACATTAATAACTTGACCAATATCATTTTATTTAAAATAAGTAGTTAACTTTCAAGAGTAAAAAAAGATATTTCAGATGATATAAAAACATTACTATAAAAATATAAAGAACAACTTATGATTTTTGAGAGTTCCATTAAGACGATTGCAATTAACCTACAACACAAGTTACTCCATCAGATAGTGTCTGTAACAGAAGAAAATGAAGCACAAGTTGCCATGTGAACACAGGATTCCTACACAGGAGTTGAAATAAAAAGATATTATTATGAATAATGTAGAAGCAAATTTATATCGTATTAGGCTCAGATTTAAAGTGTGTTGTCCTTAATCATTGCCTCAAAAAATTGTTGACACTTAGTTTGCCCTCCTCCTTTGACACATTTAGTACTAAAATTCATGTTTGAATAGCGAACCTGGTGCACAATAAAACCTTAACAGCTTTTCTTTGCTAATTTGTGAGGTGGAATTATTGGCAATTGTATTATACCCAAGAAACCAACCACTGCCTAGCAAGACTATCTTCTGAAGTTGTCAGGGAATGTCCAGGTTAGTGATGAAGCCGCTCTAAAGCCACCACAAAACTGCCCAACAAAGGAAATATCATTTAAGTTTGTTTATTCTAATACCTCTACTATAAATACAGTGGTAGAGCATGCCGAAATAAAACCATACTAAACTGCCATTAAGTTTTAACTTACTATCCAAAGGTGCAGTAGCCTCCAGATCAATTAGACTAGGATTCCTTAGAAAGATAGTTCTTTCAACATTTAAGTTTGCATTGTGTATTGGAATTGTTGGAATTTGTTGTGGAATTTTTATCATAAAGAAAATTTTAGATTCTGTTTTAAAACTAATAAATCGATTGGGGGTGTGGGTAGCCCCTAGTGAGTTTTAGGGCCAACTTTACAAAGATATTTCACTCTCAGGCTTTAGTTTCACTCACCTCTGGCTCTTGCTAATAAATTAGCCTGCTCATGAAATATTTCACCATATCACACTCTTCACTCATGTAATAAATACTATATATAATACTTGTATATAATTGCTCTACCTATTAATTTTCTCAGCACACATCATTAATTTCCCAGTCATTCCTTATTTAGTTTAATTATATTCACACATTCACTGGAGTCTATAATTGGATTAGTGGTATTCATAGCAGAGTATGCCTGTAACATAGGCAAACAGTCAATCTTTTCCTTTTGGCTTGATGACAATGAGGGGAATTGAATTCAAAGTTAATATATTTTTTAACCAAATGCTAATCAACTGAATCTAATCAATTTTGTGCACTATAGACAATAATAAAAATGCATTTTCCCACAATGTAAAAGTTTTCATAAAATTTTAAACAAATATATTGTCCATGCATCAAAAAATTTATTAAAATCAGCAAGGACAAATTTTATACCTTTCATGCTCACTTAGATGAACTCAGAATTTGAGAATAAGCATTAGTGCAATTTTGCTTGTAGATGGTTGATTAATTATGACGGCCACCTTAACACTCACAGTAACCATTAACTATAATGTCTTCCCGCCCTCAAAGCACACACATTTTTAGCATGCACACACACACAAACACACACACTCAAAAATACACTTAATTAACGTCAAATTTATATTATTGTGGCATAAGATAGAGAATACATTAAGGCTATTATGATGCAATGATCTCTGTTAATTTACTCTGCAATACATTGTACATCAATTGAACATCTCAACTACTGACCTTAGAGCACTGTTCTAGCACTAAGCAAGAAAAATGTGATATTTTGATGATGATGATGATGATAATAATAATATTATTATAATAATAAAGACAGTAACAATAACAATCTATAATTATAATAATAAGCTTATGTGTCAGTAACGACGACTGATGGTGTGCATATTCATGAATAATTCATGAGTTATGCTTCGCTTGACCTAAACAATTTGCAAATTGTGAAACAATTTGGTATAAATGCGTAGCTCATGCATATTCGGTAAAAGGATTAACATATACACGCATACACAAACAAAACTGTATAAGCATATGTAATAGGCACAAAAATACTACTAGAAACTAACAACAAAGGTTAAATTATTTGGATCCTAAGGTTGTAATAAACAAATAAACAAAGTGACTCACATGAACCTTTGCCGATCTGGGTGTTTCTCCTGATCTATGACAACAACAGTACTCATTCTGCAAATTGATATAACATTACAAGTGAATATAGTAGCATACAATATAATCCAATCCACTCTCTTTGGAAGTGCAACTTCATCCTTGTCTGTTTCTTCTTGACCAGGGCTGTAGCAATTATAGGATTTAGAAACATAAATATGGTTTGATATTGCACTTTAGACTATCAAGGAGGGAGAGGAAAGGGGAAGAGAGAGGAGATTAGTGTTAAAAGTAGGGACTATTGTTTTATGGGCATAAATGTTTAGAACCAACCCTTATACACACAGAGACTGATCCATACTTTCTAAAGCTGTTTTCGTGCTTGATACACAGCAATACGGTTTTTAAGACATTCTGAGGTCTTCATGGCTTCTCTGGCTTTAGCATTAACCTTGGCTTGGTAGAAAAAAAATTACGAACAAGAACATTTCTGCTCTCTGACAAGCACACTACACAAACACTTAGGGTACATTATTAGAAGAGCAGGCATACTTACAGCGATTAAAGAAGTACACCTCCTGCTACTGCAGGCTAATAGTGGTAAGTTAGGCTCTATACTTTTACTAATTGTACACAGTAAATGCACACAAACACAGATATATACTCCATGGCCAGAAAAAAGTATTTTAATCTCTAAAAGCTATTATCTATCTGCTTTAATAAATAATCTTTTAGATAACTCTGTATTAATGTCACAAAGAATGGAATTAATGAAAGTATTTCACAGAATTTACCTCAACACAAATGGGCTAATTGTCCTAACGAGTTTCTAGATAGCATGGTAAAGGGTTTCAAAACAATTAGCTTATAAGATAATTTGTCTCCTAATTATGTTTACTAACACAATAGTATCATTGAAATCCCCTAAGCAACATGTCACCTTTAGGAAGAAATATGGACAATTCAAGATGAAGTGTTGTTCGCACACAAGACTAGCTGGAGAATCATTATCTGTTCCCATTTCCACTCAACCATTTCCATAAGATAGCTTATATTCAATACATCACCAAATCACCAGTATATTAGATTTAATAAACTATGCTCTACTCTATTATTATTATTATTATTATTATTATTATTATTATTATTGTTATTATTATTATTATTATTATTATTACAATCACCATCGTATCATCATAATCATCATCATCATCAAAGCAAAACTTTGATTAGTTTTAAAATGTAGGAAAAATTCTTTTTCATATTGTTTTATTAGATTCAGTTGATTAGCATTTGGGTTTGCTATAAAATACTATAGTTGAATTAAATTCCCCTAGTGATCATCAAGTAAAAAAGGTGGCGCACACAGCTATGAATATCATTAAACCCTATATGGACTCCAGTGAATCTGTGAATAAAATTAAACTAAATAAGGAATGAAATGAAATTCATGAATGACGTACATGTCCAGATAATCAGTAGGAAGATCAAATATATATAATATATTGTATGTAACAATGTCAGTGATCCTGCCTTCTCAAATAATTATTTGAAATTTGAATCAATGTTTGAACCTTACCACAATAACATTCCCACAATTGCAGTTGTCACATAAATTGCTTGGTGCTGTAGTAATTGAGTGAGCTACATTTTTGGGAATATTTGTTGCTGTTGGACACGAAATGTAGGGGCTACTTTATTCAATTAAGACTTTAGGCTGTTCATTGAAGCTGTGAAGGAGGAGTTGGATTTATGGTGAAGCTAGGATATAGTGGATGCAGCAGGTTTGCAGCGAGAAATAGCAGTGGTATAGGACATGTTTCGGTACGGGGGCACTCCAAGGTCATGTGTTTGAAGTTTTAAAGCATTCATGCAGTAAATCCCATGGAGAGATTGAGCCTCAAAATTATGGGGGGCTTCAGCTACCGGAGCCTCCCTCCTACGCCACTGAATAGTATAATAAATGATGTGTAGGAATGAATTAACACAAGAAGAGTCTTCTGTTTGTGGTCTGTTGAGTGTCAGACTATAGCATAGCAGTACCCCTAGTACAGAATTGGAGTGTTTGTTTGCCGGCTGGTTGTTGTAGCTCAATGGCAGAGTGCTTGTGCGTTATGTAGACAGTCCTGGGTTCGATTCCGGTGGTGACAAGCAAGAACATAATATTATACATGATTACATTGACATAATCCAATGATTTGACACTGCTGGCTCCTTTGGGTAACCAATGCAGCCGTCAGCAAAGAATTAATAACCAATGAAAGAATAATAATACAATGACCATGAATTCAAAGTTTGTGAATTGATAAATAAAAAATGCAGTTTGTTTTGCATACGTGTTTAGGAATATTTGTGTATAACTTTCAGTTTACTTTAGTAAAAAATTTAAATCAAAACTTAGTTCACTAAAGCAACATTTTGAATCATTTAGTCTGGAAAGAACATGTCCAAACTCAATGTGTTATATGTATACTTTTATATTTCTTGTCAGCTCTGCTTTGTCTCAGGTATGTCATTTTAAGCTTTTGATGTCGTCATGTGTTCATATTGACTTTCTTTCAGCAATGCTATACCAGGTTAATGATCATAACACATATTGTCTGGAAGACACTGTTCTATATAGCTGTTCAGATGACCTTGTAGGTCTGATTATAGTGGATATAAGTAGAAACTCTGAGACTGAATTTACAGCTAGCTACAGCTATCTTAGTACTACAGAGCCTTTCACAGATAACATACAAACATCATTGATTCGTATTGAATTAGTTTTAAAGAATCAAACTTATATTTCCTCAATCATCACCATCACTAATGTGATGAATCTGGACAGTTATTTTCTGACCTGCAACGAGGAAACTCTCAGTTTAAATAACAGTCTTACTTCTTATTCAGAAGGTAATTATACTGAAAAAGAAAAACAATACATACTTAGGATAGTGTTTTACTAATGCAATTATTTAGAGTATATATGGATAAGGTTTGATTTCAGATCTTATTGGGAGCAAGCATAGAGAAGCAAGTCAAGCTACTAGGATGTGCAAAGACGGGTGCAGACGACTTTATACCATATGCTTGACATTATTTTATTACATTGTGGTATAATACTGGTGTCACAGTGTTAAATGCCACCCTTGTAAAAACCCCAGTTCTCCTGGTCTTCCTTCACAGATTATTTTGACCCCCTCAATGTAAGACAAGAGAACATTTTTATTTGGTGCAGAGTGACCCACTCAATTAACCATTCTGTTCAGTTTTATGTTCACTGACTTCAGATTTTAGCTGGTTCTTTTGGCTTTCATTGTTGAATTTGTAGGACAAAATGTTAAGGTGAATATTGCAAACAGGCATTCACTGGCAATTCACTTATCTAGATATTTTGTTTAATGGGTCATATGTTGTTGCTTTCTTTTTTTAGGGATCACCCCATAGCTTTCTTAGTCAAGTGGTTCTGCTTTCAGTATTTTATTCAATTAAATGAAGCTATGATAATACTCTCAGCTAAATTCAGTAGAAATGTTTGTTTATTTGGCTATGTTGCTCTTTTAGTTGGGATTATCCAACACATTCTAATCTAGCAGTTCTACTTTCAGTTTAGCTTCAGAGTTGAATTAATAGAGTCATGATGATACGCAAAAATGTCTTATCTTTCTTTAGAAGGTGCTTTAAACATGTTTACGGTAACTATAAAATGACTTGAGTTTTTGTTCTTATTTTTTCTTCAGCATTGTAAAAAAGGGAGCTCATCAATACATACATCTTCATAATGTGTCTACTTCATATCTGCAGTAGTAGAATAAGCAGTGTTAATGAGAAGTAATAAATCTTTCTTTAATATTATTATGAGTTTTGAAATTGCACCAAATATAATTTGGTACAAACTACAACATTAAACTTTAGTCAAGCATCAAGTGTTATTTTTAATAATTGTCCTGAAAAATAATACTTATCACTTATATTGTCTTCATTTTGGTTTGAGTTGAATAAATATGATTATGCCAGATAAATATTCCTTGTATGAGAAAATACTGTAGTTATTAAGCTTTAGAATAGTTTGCATATTTCTTATAAGATAATATGCTTAGTGAAAATGTAGTAACAACATCAGTAAAATGAAAACAACTTGTATTATTGAAATTTGTGAAAAACTTGAGTTCATGGAAGGAGGTTTACAACAATTGTGAATAATAATAGTCTTCAACATCCTCTATACTATCAATGAGAAGTAAATTCATACTAGAGGGAAGCATTTTTCAATGACAATGTTTTAACACAAGCGACCAGCAGATTTTTATTCTCATTGATAGTATAAAGGATGTTGTAGATTATTATTATTAAAAATTATACCAACTTTCTAGATGGGAGTTTCACTCTTGGGGAAAAAAATAGCCAGAACTCTTTCCATTATCATGATTTATTTCCTTAAATTTCGTGATATAATAGTTTTCACTTTACTATTATTGCAACATAATAGCAGAGGACATGGTATACTGAGAGTATTGAATATGATGCAAGTATCCATGTCATCTACTGATATAAAAATATCATTGTCATACCCTTCATAAATAATAGTGAACAGACTTCCAATGAGAATTAAAATCACTTTATATTTAGTGTTGACTAGCCACTCTTCACTGCTGAAGTTTTTTTCTGGTATTTCCCGTTAGTCATAATCATTTTTTAAATTAAATATGTAAAATGCTTCAACCATAATACATTATCCAACTCACGAAGTCCCCACAGGTTGAAACCTCTTGGTTTGTTTGAATTTCGAGAGTAAAAGACAGTAAAAAACAATCTAACTCTTTAAGATATAATCTGATGGCCTTCAATATACAATTGTTTGACAGAATAAAACTTTCAGCTATAGTTGTTTCATCAATCATAGTTCTATCATAACAACAACTTCCCCCCAACAATTACTTATCTTCACTATCATTCACACACTGATAACTGCTCTTAGAATGGTTGAATCATTAGTGTATATTTAATAAAAAAATATTTTTTATTGACTAGCAGAAATTACAATATGGAGAACTAATTTTATTGTTTTATATAGAAAACCTGCTGGGTACTTCCAGTAATAAAAAACCTATTTCTAATCATACTCTGTTTCACTATGCCAATAATTACATCTGCTTCATTAGTAAAATAAATGTTACTGTATATATTTACTGATCATTTTAGATCTGTTACCTTCATACATAGAAATTGTACAAAATAGTCTCGTTCAAAAAAATACTTTCAACTTTACTGCTACTTGGAATTGTAGCAGAGTTAATTTTGATAACCAGTTTAATGTCTCTATTTCATCATCATCATCATCAACTGATGTACATGTAGTAAATGACTGTTCAACTTCTTTTATTCTACAAAACAACACGGAGTATACCATCAAAGTGTCTATTTGTGCAAATGGATTATACAACTCTGTTTTTTATTTTGGTAAATATCCCTATGACAATCTTAAAATTCGATAACAATATAATTTTATTATTTTAGGAAGATGCCCATTAATCATAGGGTCTAACCAACTATTTCTGAAAAGCTATATTACATTTGTTAATCACAGCACAATAGCATTGTTACAGGATGATTCAAGTCATCAATCCTTTCTATTACATTGTAATAATGAAGGATACTGGAATTGGAGTACTTTATTCTCTACCGGGTCAATGAGGAATATTACTGGTAAGTTTTAAAGGACTCTTTTATTTACAGTGTGTAATCAACTATCAGTGTCTTTGAATTTAATTATTATTACTGATAATATTAATATAATTATATATTATTAAACAGTTTAATTAACATATTGGCTGTACATAATGGTGTTTAGTTGCTACTATGATAGCAAACTTAGTTTTAGTTGTGTTGGCATAATGCTTTCATTTATGCTAACAACTAGTTAGATAGTCTGTACACAAATGCTTACAGTGACAAGATTTGTTTCATGAACTTTTTTATTCAGATAATGACACTGAATTTGAGCAA
>WLWD01005248.1_pt1 | contig 38412 bp, 32 predicted proteins | sample 6712731 | NCBI WGS metagenome assembly WLWD01 (sample SAMN12718690, study PRJNA576275) | sponge metagenome | isolation source: marine sponge | host: Mycale hentscheli | place: New Zealand: South Island, Marlborough, Capsize Point | collected 2014-11-01
CGCTGAGGGTTAATGACACTAGGACTACTGTAACCCTCTGGGCGCATGCGCACTGAGGGTTAATGACAGACAAAGTGAGTACTGTAACCCTCACGCGCATGCGCGCTGAGGGTTAATAATAGAATAATAATAATTATTATAATTACAATAACTATAATAATATATATAAATAAATAGATAATTACATAAATAAATCATAATCTTCCTCCTTGATATAATAAAATGCAAATACTTCATTTATTTTAACTGTAGAAAGGTGTGAGTCACACTGATATAATATTTTATACCAGCCTGCATTATACTTCTATTTTACTATTCACTGTAAAATGAAGGTTTAAGTTGCTAATAAATTACCATGTCATCTCCTTGCAATCCATTTGAAACATCGTTGTCACCTCTGCCTTCCATCAAACCCTTTGTCCATAACTGAAAAGGAGAGAGGTTTCTTGCTTATTGAGACGAGGAATGAAGATAATGAAGTTCATACATGTCTTCTTCAGGATTGTTGTCACCTGCTTGTAAATACACGGGAAGCCTGGAGTACCCATCTATTCCCCGTATATAACAATTCTCCATTTAATTAATTTATGATAACCGTCTATATGCCACAAGCTATTTGGTGAGCTCACATTGTACACTCTTCTGTGAAGAACGTGGAGAAATCTTGCATGAACCCCTCTGGTATCCACTTTTACCAGACTATCACAGACCCTTTGCCGTTGTACTTTCAATTTCAATCCTCTTAAAAAGCCAGCTATAGTGATCTTCCACCACTGCTTGGGTAGGCTCTCACAAAATGTGATGTAACTTCATCAAGTGTTTCATCAGCCAAATAAGTGTACCAATTCCTCTAGGCCATATTGAATAATCCATCTTTGAATAGTTCTTGTAGATACACAGAAAAACTGAGCTAGCTCTGAGAAGAAAAACGCATGTGTAACAAATATTCTAGCTGTTCTTCAGGTATTGGAATCTGTGATCTACCTCTTCTCGTGCTCCGAGAGCATACATTTTTATAATCTTGAACAGAAGAACATATATCTCTAATAGCTCCTATAATAAGTTCATAAATTTCAATTGGTAGAGTATCATCCATAGCTACCACAGCCGAAAAAAGGTACTTCGGTTTCAATTTCAGCACTGTCTACAGCTTCATAATAATGGTCCATTTGCTTGCTCAATTCTACCTTTGATACTTAACACTGCAGCCTGTAATTTGTCAATAAATACGTTTAAGTCCATGATTTCTAACTTCTTGGCATTAGCACCCTAACACGATAATCGCGGTCGTATGGTGTCCTGAAAGGCCATGATACACTGCTTATAGGTTAATACGCATGCGCAATTTGCCCCGACGATACATCGATGATTGTAACATCGCTATCGAAGATCGAAACGTAGATACGGACGACCGAAACATCGACACCTATGATCGAGACATCGATCGCAATAACCGAAACTTCGACACCTATTCAAGGCATTAATTTTGTCCACTATAGTGTTCCATACCATTTTAGAGCACGGCTAACGCAATAGGTTCAAGAAACGTAGTGCCAACCCCATAATCACGCATGCGCGAGAGGTTTCTAGAATTAGACTGTCATTAACCCTAAGCACGCATGCGGGAGAGGGTTACAGCAGTCCGTTATCCATTCATTCATTCACTCTGTCAACAGCTGATCTCGATGATGACGGACTTTTATGCCTTGAAATAAGATGAACTCCAAGAGTTTACACAGCAACCCAGGGATACGGTACCACACCTTATCACCAACGTCAAAGGATCTCACCTTACTGCCTCTATTAGCATATTCTAACCTCTTGGCTTTAGCCTTGCTGACATTCAGAACGGCTTGATCCCTGACTAGCTGCAGCCTCTCAGCTACCTGCAGCACTCACTCACAGACCTTCAAGTCTTTCACCTCGCACTCGAACAACCCATAATACAGAGCATCCATGGGTGTTCGTACTCTGAACCCATATACTAAATCAAAGGGGCTGAACCCCGAATCAGCATTGGGCATTTCTCTATAATGCAAATGGAAGTTGCATTGCCCAATCTCTCTTCTCTTCCACACACTTACTCAACACAGCTCCCAAGGTGCCGTGCATTCTTTCCACAGCCCCATTACACTGGGGGTGGTAGGGGGAGGTTCTCACCTTGGCTACCTGGATAAGCTCACTTAGCTGGTCTAATAGAGAGGAATTGAATTGCTTGCCTTGATCAGACAGTATTACCTCAGGTATGGAAGTTCTTGAAAAAATCTGCCACAAACCCTCTGCTACTGATTTAGCTGTGATACGCTTCAATGGTATAGCCTCAGGCCATTTAGTGGCTAAACAGATGTACGTGAGCATGAACCGATACCCACCCTTTGCCACAGGTAGGGGGCCTACAATGTCTATGGCCACTTATTCGAATGGCTCTGACAGCACAGGCCACTCTACAATGGGAGCCTTGGGGGGTTTGACCTTAGACTTGGCCTGGCAATGAGCGATTACATCCTTGCTCATACCTGGCCAAATAAAATACTTCCCGATAATACTCACGCATTTCTCAGACCCCAAGTGACCTCCTTTATCATGAGCAAGCACCAATACCCTACCTCTCATTGACCTTGGTAACACCACCACATCCCTGTATGTTTCCCAATCTACTAACTTCCGCTGTACTAATAACCCTTCTTTATAACTGAAACCTCTCTCTCCTCTGCTTCCAAACTCCCTCCAGACATTCAATTCCTCTTCTTCCTCTACTTCCTTCTTAAGTTCTTCACGTTCCATTCCTTCTCCCACTAAACCAATATCCTTAATTACTTCTTCTACTGCTGGGCTACTCCTCCACCCATCTGAGTCCTTAAGACTCCATTCTACCGTTCCCTCACTAGGCTCCTCTCTGTGGTCGAATCCTCTTCCGCCTGCTCCTTGTGAGTGGTGGACGTGTCCATACCCACTTCCTCATCAACTACAGAAGTCTCCATCGCTGACTCCTCTGCTAATACCGAAGCATTCCTTCGCACTCGGCTCTCTTCCTCTTCTGACGATACCTCATCCGTCTGCTGCTTCGTTACTCCATCACCTGTGACCGGAATAACAATATCATCATCACAATTGTTACCTGAGTCCTGAGCATCAGAGTGACTATTATTCTTGACTAGACTGCCAAGTGGCCTTGGATTGACACGGATGTCATATTCCAAAGACTGTTCTGCCTTCTTTTTACTGCGTGTCATCACACAGATGTTACTTGACCTTAGGGCCTTAAGTAGGGGGTCTGCTTTGCTTGCATTCTTCAAATCTATTGGTAGCAAACACCAGGGCTTGGGTTCAGGCCTAGTATCTACAGCTACTTTCCGCCTCACGTGAGTACCTGACAAGTCAAACCAGGCCTCAGCTAGCTCAAACAATACCGGTTCATCCCCTACTCCTGTTACCCAGCACTTCTGCCCTAAATAAGCCTTTGGCAGAACTATGTTGGCTGGTACTAACCCATAGTCAGCACCGGAGTCAATCAAAATGTCAACATCACACCCGTTGACCTTCCCTCTCATTATATTCCCCTTAATGGGACCACCCATATGAGCTCGGCCATGTTGAGCATCTACAGTATTTGCATGAGCCTTGTGGCTCCTTCTCTTTCTTTACAGGCTTCTTATTTGGGCACTCAAAACTTCTATAGCCTTCATTCCCGCACACATAACAAGTGTAAACTATTCTCCCACGGCCCCTATCCATTTTCACTTCACCTTTCTGAATTCCCACATCCTTCGACCTGCATTCTGACGCTCGATGTCCCATCTTCCGACATACATAACACTTGGCCCTACTCGCAGTCCCACTACTCACTTCCTTGTTTTGGTTACTACCTCCTCTGGCAGTTACCTCAGCACCTGCCACCTTAGGTTGAAAGCCAGTCTTCCAACCCTTCTCTCAGCTCTGAGCTGCTATTAATTGTCCTAATTTCCAAGAACACTCTCCCTCCGGAAGGCAAATGCTGCCTGAGCACTGCCCTCTTTAAAGTGAACAAACAATCATTCACTGTCTGGGCCTTCTGGTACACTCTATCCAAATGGGAGATAATTTGGTCTGCGGTCATCGATTTAAAAGTTCTGAAGTAATACTGAACAACCGACTCCCATACTCCGCTACAGTCTCGCCTATTGCCTTTAACAAAGCTCCCTTCACCTCAACATAGCCCTCATTATCATCTACTAGTGTCCTCACTCTTGCACACAGCCTCTCAGGAAGTTTGGGATACAGCTTATCCACCCACTCTTCCTCATCTACCTCACAGGCCCTCATCAAGTATTCAAACTTGTCTAGATAAGCTGGCAAGTCTCCTCCCTCCCGGAAATCAATTAACCCTGCCAACTTATCCTGTCAGATAGCCTTTGGCGGTATTCTCTGTCTTCCTGAATTCTCTTCTTCTTGTCTGCTCTCCGCTTCTCCTCTCGTTCTTGAGCTTCGTCTCTACGGAGCTGCTCAATTCGCTCCATTTCCGCCATCTGTATTTCGCATTGGCATCCTGCTTCCTCCGCTAGTCGATTAATTTCTCGGCTGCGTACTTCTTCCGCTCTCTCGGCTTTGTCCTTGTCACAATGAAAAATCTGTAAGAGTATATTTCAAAAAACAGTTACATTCAGGTGCAACACGTAAATGGACCTTGCAAAAGGAGCATTGAATACGAGATTACTATGCTCTATTAGCTAAACCTAGAACTAACTATCCTTGCATTGCTAAGCACAGCTATCTAAGACATGCCCAGTGTTTATGACTCACCTTCAGCATCTGAAGATTCAGACCCATTGCAAGTGCTATCATCATCAGAAGAATGCACAGCATCTTCTAAAGCTTCCACTTCCCTAAAAGTAACTGTTGGAGATCCAATGAAAGCAAAAACATCTGTACTGCTCTCTTGCAATAACCCTTTCATGATTTCCGATCATCAGGAGAATGCACAGCATCTTCTAAAGCTTCCACTTCCCTAAAAGTAACTGTTGGAGATCCAATGAAAGCAAAAACATCTGTACTGCTCTCTTGCAATAACCCTTTCATGATTTCCGATCATCAGAAGAATGCACAGCATCTTCTAAAGCTTCCACACTTCCCTAAAAGTAACTGTTGGAGATCCAATGAAAGCAAAAACATCTGTACTGCTCTCTTGCAAATCCCTTTCATGATTTCCGCTTCAGACAACAAACTAACAACACCGTCTGCGCTCAGCCACGAAGCCATGCTACCGCTGAGTAGGCTAATAAAATTCGACGGAATAGTACGTCACGGTTTCCTTTTAAGCTCTATTTTTGTGTTTAAAACAAGTCGATGGCGTGAGCGGTTCTTTTTTTATACTTCTTTTTGTGTCGATGGGTACTTCGACCGCCATATGGCGGTTATACCGGTAAAAGGGTTAAATCAATAATTATAATAATGATCATGAAACATAATTATAGACCGGATGGGTTTAGTTGTTTCTGTGATCTAATGTACATCCATGAGTATTCATAAAATATGTCAAATATTTTTTTATCGCACTATAAAAGTTGAAGATTGTAATGGGAACATGGGAGTAAGAGGAATCTGGACTTGTCTTTGAACACCTAACTCTAGCAGTACCTGAGAAAATAATGAAAACAGCAGTAACTCTTGCTCTGGTGGGAGTGTATCTTCTCACTCTCTGCCATAGCAAGGCAACTGTGGGTGACATGGAGTCTTACAGATACAATGGTATACTCATCAAAAAATGACTTTTATGTCTATTATAGTTATAATAATATGCATTATAGATGAAGAAGAAGCCGATGCTGAAGATGCTGAGAGTCAGCAGACTCATATCAGTATCAAGCCTCCTGGAACAAATTCAAAACAGAATGGAATGGGACCTCGAATTAATGTTGAATTCATTCCAGGAAGCTCAGGTTAGTATTGCATGATGAGTAGTCATACTAACTTTGCCTTAATCAGCTGAAATGCTATGTGAAACTTAAGGACCTTATGGAATGAGTGGAGGGGCAACTTACATTCGCTGGGGAAAGACGGCATGCCCTAGTACAGATGGAACTCAGCTTATTTACAAGGGAAGAGCAGCTGGTTCCCACTACACCCACAAAGGTGGAGCAGCAGATCTTTTATGCCTTCCAGAAAATCCTGAATTTCTTTCTTCCAAGAATGGAGGTAGTCGTTCTATTCTGTATCAGGTGGAGTATGAAACTAACACAGGACCCTACTTCCAGAACTTGCATGACCATGATGTACCATGTGCCACCTGCCTTTCAACCAAAAGAGGCACAAAGATTATGATACCAGGGAGAATAAACTGTCTGAAGGGATGGACTCGCGAATACTACGGATATCTTATGACTGAATTTCAAAATCATCATCGCTCCCAGTACACGTGTGTAGATGTCAATGCAGAGGGAGTCCCAGGCACAAGCAAGAGTATTAACGGAGCTCTACTCTACCCTGTTGAAGTTCATACCGGATCTTTCCCAAGTAGCTATGTCAATGGCAACGAGATGACATGTGTGGTGTGTACCATTTAACTGGTGCAAGGCAACTGATGTCGAACATTTTGTGTGAACTTGAACAATATGTTAGTGATACATGATTGTTGTAGAATTTTCAGTGAGGTGTGTTCTTAAATGTAGTATGTATGTGGTTCATACATAATAACATAATGTAATGTGTAGCATTACGTCAATAAGATGAGATCCTTATAATATAACTAGCAAGTACCCCACCACACAGTGGCGCTTGACATATTGCAAAGTAAGAATGCAGTAGCGCAAGTTACTTTCATTTATTATAACATTCTCTACACTTGGTTTAGGTTACACCAGTTTCACTCTCCCGCTCTATTTTTTCCTAAACTCTCATTTCTGTATCTACCGTGTTTCTTTTTTTTTCTTTTCATCTCTTCCTTATTGAGCCAAGGAGTCCTTCCTTCTCTTATGTCCACTTTTCCTGTTTCTAAATCTTTTTGTCCTTCTATCATGATTGTGGACTTGGTCTTTGTGAAAATTTTGACTTCAGTTTTTCTACTTTCACCTTTCTTTTTAACTTAGGCTGTCTTTACTCGACTTTGATTCCACCCACTTTTTACTACAATATTAATTTTCCCTTTTTGCCTTCTCTTTCGTACTTTCTCCTCTTTATTACACCGGCTTTCCTCGTCGATTCCACCGCTTTTTACCTTCTCTTTCACACTTTAGCCTTCCTTTCTGAAACCTACGTCCCCTATCTCAGTCTGTTCCTCCACCCTCTTTTAGTTACAATTACAGTAATCACTTTCTACTGGTTGTGACTACACTTTATCCATTCTCCATTTTCTCGGCCAGTCTATCGTCTTCTTTCGTTTATTGTTGTACCTGGTTAGGTTGCAAACTAATTCGCCTATCAGTAGTCTAGCGTAGCCAAACCCTTGACTTCTTTACAACCGCGTTCTTGGTTTACTCGGTAATTCAGCGCTAGTTCAGGAAAGCAGCTCTACTGTTTCTGTGCCACTCCCGCCTACTACGGAGCGCTATAGTGGACAAAATTAATGCCTGTGAATAGGTGTCGAATTTCAGTTATTGGGATTGATGTCTCGATCATCGGCGTCGACGTTTCGGTCGTCCGTATCGACGTTTCTATCTTCGATTGTGATATTACGACCGTCGATGTATCGTGGGGGCAAATTGCGCACGCGTGTTAACCTATAAGCACAGTGTATCACATGACCTTTCAGGACACCATACGACCGCGATTTTCGTGTTAGGGTGCTAATGATAGAATCGAGCAAGTAAGTGGACCAGATTATGAAGCTTTAGACAGTGCTGAAATTGAAATGGAAGTACTTTTTTCGGCTGTTGTAGCTATGGATGATACTCTACCAAGCTATTAGAGATAGTGGTTCTTCTGTTCTAGATTTAAAAAATGCATGCTCTAGGAGCAGGAGGAGAGGTAAACCATAGATTCCAATACCTGAAGAACAGCTTGAGTATTTGTTACACATGCATATTTCTTCTTCAGAGCTAGCTGGGTTTTTCTGTGTTTATACAAGAACCATTCAAAGAAGGACTATTCAATATGGCCTAGAGGAATTGGTATCATACACTGATTTAGCTATGCTGTATCAACTTTACACTCGTGAAGTTACATCACATTTTTGAGAGCCTACCCAAACAGTGGTGGAAGATCACTAGCTGGCTTTTTAAGAGGATTGAAATTGAAAGTACAACGGCAAAGGGTCCGTGATTGTCTGGTAAGAGTGGATCCCAGAGGGGCTCATGCAAAATTTCGTTACGTTCTTCAGAGAAGAGTGTACAATGTGAGCTCATCAAATAGCTTGTGGCATATAGACGGTTATCATAAATTAATTAAATGGAGAATTGTTCAATACGGGGAATGGATGGGTACTCCAGGCTTCCGCGTATTTACATGCAAGTAACAACAATCATTCTGACGCAATTCTTGAATGTTACCTAACTATTTTCAAAATCCTGGTTTTTGCAGCTTCCTTAGCTACTGGTACTTGATGTAGTAAAAACAACTGAATTTATTTAAATGAGATACTGCTGAAACTAATTATTTGGGAAAATTTTAGGGTTGTAATAAAATATTTTGCAGTAGTTAGTATATGATTAAAGTATCAGCAAAGTTCTAAAAAAAAACTAGAGAGTTCAAAAAATTTGTTCAGAGGAGTGTATGGTCGGTCAGCAGTGATGAAATAGATTTAATTTATGCGAAAATTTCATTTTTCAAAAATTTAAATTTTTATCTCTGGGATCACTTCACTGCAATACTCACTGGTCAAAAAAATATAAATTACTATTTCATTAAATGCATCCAGTGATGCAATCTATACGTAATTTCAAGCACAGATTAAGATAAAAATATTTCCTAGCGATTGCATTGGAAAGTTTTCTGGAAGATTGTGACCTGAAAATTAATGTGTACGGGATTAAAGGATTAAAGGTTTTATGCCTTGTTGTTTGTCAATCAGGAAGGCATTGGTATACACACCGCAGAGTTTCAAAATGGAAGTGTCTTTTAACTCTCCAGCAGTAGCATCCTGTATGAAGCCATCGTACACATCATAATTTGTTTGCTGCAGAGTTTGCTGCTATCGTGCGTGCATTAGTATTCTCTCAGTCCAATGAAATTATTGTCACGTGACTAGTGACGTTTATTGACGCGCGACCAACCTCCTCTGGGCGCTCATCAACAAGTATTCAAACTTGTCTAGATAAGCTGGCAAGTCTCCTCCCTCCCGGAAACCAATTAACCCTGCCAACTTATCCTTTCTGTCAGATAGCCTTTGGCGGTATTCTCTGCCTTCCTGAATTCTCTTCTTCTCGTCTGCTCTCCGCTTCTCCGTCCACTGCTGTAGGTGTAGGACCCAGCACAGCAGACTGGCTGGCCACATTTGTGATGAACTTATCAAAAAGGGACGAAGACCGGGCGTCTCGTATGCACCACCAACTGACAGAACATCAGGAGAGAGAGCGAGCTTGGAGGGCGTAACAGGAACAACGAACTAGACGCAGGAATGCAGAAGTGGAGAGAGAACGAGACAATCGAACACAGGCGTCTCCAGCTTCAGCTTGCCTGCCCCTTGCGGCCTCCACGGTCGAAACGCTGCCGGTTGTCTGGTAGATGAATTCATCCGTGCTGTCTCCTAGGGTCACCTCACGTTCATACTGTCTTGTCTCACTCCTCCCTCTCCGTCTCTATCCATCTCCACCGTAGCGGCAATGGGCTTTCCAGATATTGGAGGCTACAAAAAATAAACAAAATAATAAGGCGGTTACAAAAAAAATATAATAAAACACTACACTACACCAGAGTTCTCGGCTCTGTCGTGTTCTTCCCTTGGTTGCTGGTAGAATTCTCCGTGGACGGATCTCTGGAGGTATTCCACCGTCTAGTTCTTGTTAGTTGAGGGTCCTGAGTACCTCAAGTTCGTAGTTCTTCCCTGGACGTATCTCTGAGAAGATCCCACCGCTGCCACCACTTTGTGAGCCTGAAGGAGGAACTCATGAGCTTCACTGAGGGAGGCCTACACAGGTCTATAGCATAATAAATGAATAGATACCCTGATTAAAAACTGTAAGAATAAGCCCGAGAGCATATTATGGCCAGAGAGCAGCTAGTTTTAGGCAAGAGAGCATTTCAGGCCATAGAGCATTTTTGGACCAAGAGTGAATATAGCGATGTTTACATTCCATAAAATATTTTAGGTCAGAAAAGTTTATAGGCCAGAGAGCATTTTAGGTACCAGAGCACTTTAGGTCAGAGAGAATTTTAAGCCAAGAAGATGTTTAAACCAGAGGGCATAGAGCACATTATGTAAACGAGCTTTTTAAGCTAGTGAGCATTTTGGGTCAGAGAGCATTTTAGATTAAACATATTATTAGGTTTGAAGGCTAGGACAGAGAGCAGTTTACATCAGAGAACATTATAGGTAGAAAAGTTATGCCATAGCTACAGATTTTTGGTTAGAGAACATTTTAGGTAGTAGCGTTTTTAGGCCAAAGAGCTTTTCAGGACATAAAGTTTCTTAGGTCTGACAGCAGTTCAGGTTGAGCTTTTTATGTCAAAGGTCGTTTTAGGCCAAAGTACTTTTTAGGTCAAAGAGCATTTTAGGCCTTAGAGCATGTTGGGTTGGATAATTGTTCAGGTTAAAGAGCATTTAAACTAGAAGAGCTTAGGCTATGGAACATTTTTAGGCTATCAAGCATTTTTAGACCATAGTACATTAGGCCACAAGGCCATAGATCGTATTAAGGCCAGCAACAATTAACATGCTTTTTTTTAAGTACAAAGAACATTTCAAGTATTGATGGTAGTAATCAAGCGATGGACTATCTAGAATGTTTTCTGTTTAGCTACATGGACATTTATACACTGTTAAAAATGAAGCGTTTAGAAGTGTAAATCAAGAGTGTAAAACCTTGCAGTGTTATAGTAACACGGAGGCCAGTGTTAATTCTAAGTGTAAACACTGCAGCATTCCAGTAACATTGAAATAAGTGTAATTGTGAAAATTGGTGTAAATGACCACATTTTTTGTTTCTTTAGCATTTATTTACCTGATAACAATCAAGCCATTATCATTAACTGCATGGTTGTACTTTATTAAAATCAAGTTAAATTGTACAATGAGCTAAATATTTCATACTGTATTTTTATTTAATTTTAGCTAATTATACTGATACATTCATAGAAGTTTATAAACAAGCAGTAAGGGAACTTAGCTGCAATAGCTATCTATCTAAATTCTACAATTGACAGTAACTTTGTTGGCTACTTATTTGTATATAGCTTCACTTGCAGGCTTCATTTTCACTCGCCTACGGCTCGTGAAAATAAATTGGCCTGCTCGTGAGCAGGAAATAGAAGAAATCTAGCCATCTCCCTCCACCCCACTTATAGTTTCAAGCAATGCTTAGTAAAGAGGGGGTACTTAACTCTGCTACAATATTATTATTATTATTATTATTATTATTATTATTATTATTTTATTATTATTATTGCTGTTATGAATACATACTTAACTTACAGTTAAACCATTGGTGGAGTACTAAAATACTAATAAGTGCAACAGTTCATTGCATGCAAATGCAGTAGACCACATATCCTAGCAACTGGTACCAAGAGTGTGTAGCTGGCTCAATATTAAAACTATTCAGATACAAAAAATAATGACGAAGGGGGGGGGGGGCTGGAACCATTTTTGGGGTGTTTTGCTTATTTGGTCATAACTCAGTCACCCATGTGTATTTTTTCATACTTCAAGTCTTAAAATGATGAGTAAAACATCATCTTCAAGATGAACTACAGATATATCAACTTGGCCCCACCCACCCAAAGTGATCGGTTTCATCGTCTACTCACCCTTTACCTATTCGGTACGTTGTAAACCCCATCAGACATGATCCTCAACACTCCAAACTTTTTTCACACATTCAGTATACTTTTATCTCATAATTCAATTGATACTTTTTGGAATTTCTTCTTATTTATTTTTTTATAATTGTTTTTGTCCAAAAATGTCCAAAAATTCATTTTTTTAAAGAAAAACTTGCATAACTGAAGAAAAAAATAATTTTTTGAAAAAGTATCAATTAATTTTAAAGAGTAGAATATGAGCTTTAAAATGATATATAAACATAAAAATAAGAACATAGTGAGAGTAAGTTATGATGTACCGAAGTATGACCACTTTGGGAAAATGTAGTTTTGAGATAATTGAGGTTAAACACGACACTTGTAATAACAGCTGACAATGCCTGCAAGAAAGCATAATATTGCATACAATGAATATTTAGACCTAAATTAAGGTTTTAGAAGTTATCTTGATATATTGGTTAGACCAAGTTCCATTAAACGTTACAGTAACATCTGATGGGGGCTCGGTCCAATCGTTGGATGGGACGTCACTGCCGACACCAACCCCGTCAGAGTCAGCCTGATCATCATGACTGCAACTAGCCTCAGAATCTGACTCAGAGGATTCCTCCTCTGAACCACTTGACTTGGCATCATCATTTTGATCTGACTCTGCATTGTCAAGTTCATTTGCTTCTGCCATGTCATTCCTAGACTCACCACCGCCATTCTCATTAACCATTCTCATTAGCCTAATGCCCAGTATTATAATATTTATCTGCTTCAGTTGAACCAGCATCAGGGAGAGCTACAGAACTATTGTCTGACAATGGACTTGAAGATTTACTATTTCTTGGGCGCAATAGAGCACTAGAGCTTTCAGAAGTAAACCCAGGTGGTGAGCTAAATAATTTAGTCTTACTCACCGAGGGACGGGTAGCCTCTGAATCCATCATTCTTCGTTTGGTAGGTGACTGTTGTTGCCACTGAGTGCCAAGGAACCCTTTAGGGAGCTTTCTACAAGTTCTCCTAGGCGTAGTTTCAAGAAACAACGAGAATAAAGAGAGAGCCATGCGGACACAAGTTCAAGTTCCAATCAAGCAAAAAAAAACGAAAGACTTTATGTGCAGAACGGCTGACCCTCACCTTTGACCTCACGCAATGTCTTTGCGCGCGCTCTTGGTGCCAGCTTTCACCTTCGACCTCTGTGGAAGTTGTCCTTGGTGACCCTGCAAGATGGAAGTAGGTGGTGGTTGGTTGCTCGTGGTTGGTTGCTCGTTGTTGGCTAGGTTGCATTTTGTGCTACTGGTGAGTGATGATAACGGAAGAGAGGACTACAACGGCAGGAATTCACTTATGCTGTGTGATAACAAGTAAGTGTACTAAATACTCTGATGTGTATAGAATAGATAGATGTAGAGCTATGGTGAATGACAGATTATTTGCCATGACAGATTGTTTGTTATGACAAAAAAAACAGAGTTTTCTTTAAGCACCTCTCTAAGCACCTCTCCCCTCCCCCTCTTGTAAAGCATGTAACTGTCTGAACTAATCATTTCTGCTGCCAATTCATTGTTGAAAGTGTGGGTTATCGAATACCATTTTATATTACTAGTGTGAGTACAATAGCATGGGTAACCATGCTATTAGGGATCAATAACACTCGTAAAGCAATTGAAATTGTACTCGGAGAGTGCTATTTTGAATGCTTTATGAGTGCTATTGACCCTTAATTACATGTGTATCACTCGCTAATAGTAGGCCAGCTTTTTTTTTATCATTTGCACTTGTAGCTACACTGTATCAGTCACTCACTATCTTCGTATTTCAGCATTAGCTTCCTCTGGAATTTCGTGTTCAGCCTACAACTCATCCTAAAATGTTGAAAAAATTCCATCTAATATGGGTAGAGCTTCTGTAGTACACAATGACATTGTCTCCAACTAGAATCTCTCGAACTGTACGTTTTCAAGGTTAATGCTGCACGCATGCACACTTATCCGTACTATTTCACTTAGCAGCTGTGGTATTTCACTTAGTTTCCGTGCTATTTCACTTAGTTACGCACTATTTTATTTCCCCTATTTCATTTCCCCGTGCGATTTCAATTGAACAGCTATTTTTCCCATACATTTTAATGGGCAATTTCGCACCGTACTATTAAATGTAGAAATTGTTAATTTGTTACCTACTGAAAACATTATGAAAGGTAATAATGAAGCACATTCAATAACTAAACGTGAACAAAGTCAAAACATGTTCCTTTTGGTTTTCTTATCCATATACATCTTCCATGTCATCGTCAGGTAAGATTTTTTGTGATTACAAGCATGGCAGTAAACACTCAGCCACTGTACCTAATAAAATTCCTCCTCCCCCCCCCAAACCTCCCTAGTACATATATATTATTCATTTGATACAGGAGAATATCACGAGTCTGTTGGCTTAGTATTTACGCGAGTGCCGCAGGCACGAGCGTAAATACCGCCAATCAGACGAGTGATATTCTCGGGTATCCAATGGATAACAAATTTATTAGGTACTGCTCATGCGCGAATACCTTGGTAACAAGAAATTTACCTAGGGGGACGTAATAACCCAACGTAATAACTATGAACACAGGTGATATGGAAAAATATTGCCCTAAGCCACATCCTGTTTACTTTAATGCATTTTCTATGTGGCAACAGTTATCAGGCTCTGTTCAGTACCTAATAATTAGTGAGATTGTGTTGTTGTTTTTCCTTTAATGTACTGGTATTTTTTTAAATTAACAGTGGTATACATGATGAAAGTGGCTAAGGTATAAGGCTTAGTAGGAAAAATAAATAATACACACAAAAAAAAAGAGAATGGGGGTAATATTTTATTCTAAGTCTTGGTACAGAATTACATCTTATAAAGTATATTGCACGATTAATTTAAAATATCGATTGCTGTCTAACTTAGCTTCCCCCTGGGTGAAAAGCCGGAAGAGCCCTAATGATAGTAGGGATAATAGGGTGTATTGAACATGTCTACAATCAGTATGGGTCATGAGATCCTCAGAAGTGTATCTGAGAGTTGGCTAGAGATAAATTTATCGTAGTGACAGTGGTTAGTGTGCAGTAGTTCAATATGATGGGATTTCCTGGATAACATTTGTTAGACTAGGTATAAACATACTTGATATCAAAGTTCAATTTTTTTAATAGTAGCTGAAATGTTTGATTAATAAAAACATTTATGAATAGTGGTTTGAACTTTAATAATCAAGTATGAATATCATGGGATTGAAGTCAGTGGCTTCTATATCGATATCTGAACACAGCTAATGTCTTAATTTACTTGTAGGCCATAGAAATTTGAAAGTGAGTAGCTGCAGCCAATTAGTTCTCAAGATGTCTGGTTGAAGCATATTTTTGAAGTGAAAATTCATATCAGGTGGATTTATTGAAGTTAAATGGGGAACATAAACCATTTTTGTGACTGCATTAATGCGGCCACGGAAGTCGATCACTTTAAAGAATCATAAAAAAAAATACAATATTAAAGCTTCAGTCATTCTCAGCTGAAATAATTATAATAATAGCAAATTTTTCTCTTCTTAGCAGCCAATATAGTTAATTTTTTGGACCATTCGATCAGGAGTTACGGCTCCTTGTTTTACAACCTTCAAGGCTATTGAGCTTCTGGAGAATGGCAAATTTAGCCATGTTAGAGAAGAAGAAAGTAAGGACAGATAGTTAGTTACCCGTGCAGCCGATTTCCTTAGGGTTAGAGCTGTAGAAAGTAATAATGGAGCCTCAGGGAAGCCTGCACAATCAAGCAGTACTTAAGTCCAGTAGAAATTGAAGTGTACCTATTACAGGTATTTGTAGCAATTGAAAGTGCTAGGAGTGTGAGAACAGCAAGCAAGGAAGGTTTGGTTCAGTTTATTGGAATATTAGAAGTGAATGTCATACTATTCTGTGTTGAAACCACTTTATTTACCTGTATAAAGTTGGATTTTTTTCTATAGCCTTATTTTATACATTAAAATATGATGGAAAGAGAAATGTATTTTATTTTATCACTTTTAACCCTATCGACGCTGACTTTCTTCAACCCTTCGGGCATCTTTTAGAATTCAAATTTAATTTTTGAATTTCTACCACAAAGCAACCACAAACAACCAGGCATACAAAGTAGGTAGCTATAGCCTTATAACAAGCAAAATATACTTCTAAAAGCCTGAAAATGAACCGGAACAAGTCCATCTTACAGGAAGTTTCGAGGAGACTGAGGAACTAACACAATCAATAGCTCTCGATGTCTGGTAGGAAAAACTTTATTCATATTCTTCCAAGACGCTAAAGGACTCTATAGGCTTCATACTTTCTATTCTGAGTGTTTGAAGTCCGTGGGCAACAAAAAAATTGGGTGCTCGGCATTCTGAAAATTCTTGGTAAAAAATATTTCTTGATCTTCCAGTTTCAGACAATTAAAAAAATACTTAACCGCCTGTACAGGTTCAATATTTTTTAAAAGGAAGTATAACGCCTACTTTATGTGTAAAAAAGAAATGACGGTTTAAATCTAAAATAGAATTTTTTTTTTAATTCAGAGAACACGGACCTGTTCTCGCCCACATATATGCAGTTATGGCGTTGAAAGGGTTAAAAAGTCACCGATGAAGGCTCCACGGAGCTGAAACGTTTGAACTATTATTACAGATATCACGGAAATTAAAAATATATCTATTTTAGTATGAAGCTGTATACTTTTATGTATGTAGTAATAATGAATCTTTATGTAATACTTAATTTATTTTACTATCACTTCATCCTTGGTCATAACTTGTGATACCAGTATTTTTAATCAGTGAATTTGATCAAAACTGAATCCTGTCATTCATTAGTAGTGTATGCCTGTGTGTGTGTGTGCAACTAGTTTCCTGTGTAGGAATGTTTGTTTTTTCTTCTATAATTGAATTATTCAGATGTTCAATTTCTTATATGATATTTCCAATGAATGCAATTTTTTTTCTTTATGCTGGTCCACCAAATTGAGGCCCATGTGAAATATGCACTGTCCACACATCGGGGATTTGCAACTGTTGCATTTTCTTTATCTTCCGCTAAGTTTATCTAATTTAGGATAATGAATTTTTATTTATTATAAGGTCTATCATTTAGATAGAGCTGAGATTTCTTCCCTGTGTGGCTAACCTCTCAAATTAATGTTGTTGTTGTTTTATTTTTTACCACACTGTCTTGACCATCTATTTCTGCATTATGCTATGTGTTCATGGATGGCTCTACCTCTTGTTGTGTTACAACTGGCCAATCTAGAGATCCAGAACCGCTGTGTTAGTGAATATGTTTAAGAGACTATACCTCTCGAACTGTTTCTAACAATTTCTTGGGGGGATTAGCTTGCAGAGTATGAGTTGAAATTTCATGATTGCATTTATTCACTTCAGTGTGTTTTCTTTTTTTATTGCTTTTCTTTGTAGTGGGATGGAGTGGGTGGAGCTGCTTTCGATGTCTCTGCCTTAAACCAGCTGTGAATGATGGCTCAAGAAGTGTCAACATTAGATCATGTATTACCTGACACTGCTGTAATGATGGCAAGTGAGTGTTCTCTAGAGTGTGTTTGTAATATAAGGAAGTATTGGTTCCAATAGGTCTACATTACTAGAATGTATCACCAACACTCAGAGCAATTAGTGGCCTGGCTAGCTTGTTGTGGTCACCTAGGACACAAGTGTTTGTGTGACAATAAATATACATGCAAATGTGTATGTCAAGTTATGTAATCAGATGTCAAGTGTATATGAGACCAGTACTATCGCAAGATGTTGACAATCTTAGTGAGTAGTCAGTCATTCTTGGCTGAAATAATTATTGGCTGTTAGAACGAGAAAAATTTGCTATTATCTTAGGAGTTTTACCCACACTAATTAAGCCACAATTAACTACGTGATGAGTGAGCAAGTTTACGGAGATGTAGCCCACCATCACATCACCCGAACCCAGGTAAAGGTTGACAGAGGACGTGCAAATACTGCGACCATGCTGCTAAGTGTTCACATGTGGTGTGTCACATGTGGAGCAATGGCACCCGGGCACAAGTACATTAGTCCTAATAGCCACTGTTCTCAGTGCTTGTAGCCTAAGCCTAGCAGCTACCTGTTACTGCCTTGCCAGAATGGCTGATTCACCAACACTATTAGCTCTCTAAGGATGGCTGCTCATCAGTGGTGGTTGTTTTTTTTAATAGTAAGGGGCTGGAGATATACTGTCTGTACTCTAAATAATTAGCTTTCTGTAGGTCAGGTTGGATATATAGGATGTACATCATCAAGCCACCACCTCATTGTGAAATCATCAGTACCCGGCTTATGGCCTTTCATACACAATAGATACTTACAGATGTAATCAGCCGAAAACAGGAGTTCTATGGCTCGATAATATATGGGCATGCTGCCGGTTCATTTGCCTTGCTTAACTAGTGCAGTTAGGTTAAGAGTTGGACTCTAGTTCTGATGCTGTTACTTTACCCACAGTCGCTATCTTTAAATCACGAGAGCATGCTGCCAACCCTCATTATGGTCAGGCATAGGCTTCGTTACAGGTGTGGGGTGCATGGCCGGCTCCCACTCTTCTTATTCTAACCTTCATGCAACAATTTATGATCATCATTGTCCATTGCATATTAGTAACTATCTGCAGTATTTAGTAATGGATCTGCAGTATTTAGTAATGGCCAGACCCTCTCACGGTATTGCCAAGATTGGCTCTGTCAAAGTGATCAGTTTTCTCGAAAGCATAGAAACTCCTGAATCAGTCAAGTGCATGCTGTAATTGAGATTTATGCTGATGTGAGTGTTACATGAGAAGGGAGGTGGAGAAAATAGGGGTTACATGATGAGAGAGATTAGAGAATGAACTAGTGCTGGATGTGTATTAGGACTCATAAGCCACACTACACTATGGCCAGTGTGGCATTATATAGAGCATAGGTAGGAGGTTCTAGTGCATATTGTAGTTATATTTTTACTAGAGGTGTGACGGTCCTATTCTCACACCCTTTAATAGTGTCTATGCAGGGCACACTGCCCTTCACGCTATTGGTACTGGACTTATTCTCACACTATCACATTCGCTGCCTGTCTCTATTTTCTTACTCTCAGGCTCACTGCCTGTGTATTCTTGCACTATCAGGCTCACGACCGTCATTCTCAGGCTTGCTGCCTGTCTAGTCTTACGCTATCAGGCTCATATTCTCTCACTATCAGGCTTACTGCATGTCTACTCTCACTCACAGGCTTGCTATCTATCTATTCTCTCACTCTCACTTAGGCTCGCTACCTGTCTATTCTCTTGCGCTCACTCAGGCTCGCTGCCCGTCTATTCTCTCACTATCAGGCTAACTGCTAATCTATTCTCTTGCGCTCACTCAGGCTTGCTGCCTATCTATTCTCACTCCATCAGGCTCGCTGCCTATCTATTCTCACTCCATCAGGCTCGCTGCCTATCTATTCTCACTCCATCAGGCTCGCTGCCTATCTATTCTCACTCCATCAGGCTCGCTGCCTATCTATTCTCACTCCATCAGGCTCGCTGCCTGTCTATTCTCTCACTATCAGGCTAACTGCTTATCTATTCTCTTGCGCTCACTCAGGCTCGCTGCCTATCTATTCTCACTCTCACTCAGGCTCGCTGCCTATCTATTCTCACTTCCACTCAGGCTCCTGCCGTCTATTCCTCAACTATCAGGCTCGCACTGGCCTGTCTATTCTCATCTCACTCAGGCTCACCTGCCTATGTATTCTCAGGCTCCACTAGCCTATGTATTTCTCAGGCATCACTGCCTATGTATTCTCAATGCTCACTGCCCATATGTATCCGCAGGCTCATCTGCCTATGTATTCCTACAGGCTCACTCCTCATGTATCCTCAGGCTCACTGCCTAATGTATTCCAGGCTCACTCCTATGTAATTCTAGTGCTGACTGCCTATGTATTCTAAGGCTCACTGCCTATGTATTCCTCAGGCTTACTGCCTATGTATTCTCCAGGCCGTCACTGCCTATGTTATTCTTAGGCTCACTGCCTCTGTATTCTCAGGCTCACGCCTATGTATCCTCAGGCTACTGCCTATGTTTATCCTAGCTCACTGCCTAATCGTATTCTCAGGACTCACTGCCTATGTATTCTTATGCTGACTGCCTATTATTCTCAGGCTCACTGCCTATGTATTCTTAGGCTCACTGCCTCTGTATTCTCAGGCTCACTGCCTATGTATCCTCAGGCTCACTGCCTATGTATCCTCAGGCTCACTGCCTATGTATTCTCAGGCTCACTGCCTATGTATTCTTAGGCTGACTGCCTATGTATTCTCAGGCTCACTGCCTATGTATCCTCAGGCTCACTGCCTCTGTATTCTTAGGCTCACTGCCTATGTATTCTCAGGCTCACTGCCTCTGTATTCTCAGGCTGACTGCCTATGTATTCTCAGGCTCACTGCCTATGTATTCTTAGGCTGACTGCCTATGTATTCTCAGGCTCACTGCCTATGTATCCTCAGGCTCACTGCCTCTGTATTCTCAGGCTCACTGCCTATGTATTCTCAGGCTCACTGCCTATGTATTCTCAGGCTCACTGCCTATGTATTCTTAGGCTGACTGCCTATGTATTCTTAGGCTGACTGCCTATGTATTCTCAGGCTCACTGCCTATGTATCCTCAGGCTCACTGCCTCTGTATTCTCAGGCTCACTGCCTATGTATTCTCAGGCTCACTGCCTATGTAATAGTTAGAGCATACCAGCTTAGGTACTGGTGGATTTAGTGCACTGAAGCCCAAGGGCCGTAGGCCCGAGGGCTTTGTGCACTAAAACCACCAGTACCTGAGCGCATGCTCTAACTATTTTAGAACCCGTTTACCCAAAGCCTGCCCACAGTTTCCACTAGCAACTTGGTTTATCAGCATTTTCGCACAAATATGGCGGTGTCAAGCGAATTTCCGGCCCAAAATTAAAATTCAATTAAAATTCAATTGAAGCACACCTGGCAGGTTTACTTTAGCATTGTAGCTGCCAGCTGTTATCTCCAGATCTAACTCTACCCTGGGCTGCTCTGCTCTGTGGTAAGTTAAGCAGCTAGCTATGGTAAATTCCTGCGGTCAGCAGGGGAGTTGTCCGAACTAGGGCTGGTCCGGTATAGGTCGGATATGAGAGGGTAGTAGACCCTCACATATCATATCCAGGCCTCACACAGCTTTATCCAGCCTATTCTATTAAACTAAAAAAAAATAGCAATACCCCAAGGGTGGTTAGTATGCACAGTTTATATACCTAAAGGCAAAAAATAGTGCACACTTACCAAGTTAGTACACCTAGTAACAATATAGCAACGGGTTCTAAGTATTCTTAGGCTTACTGCCTATGTATTCTCAGGCTCACTGCCTATGTATTCTCAGGCTCACTGCCTATGTATTCTCAGGCTCACTGCCTATGTATCCTCAGGCTCACTGCCTATGTATTCTTAGGCTCACTGCCTATGTATCCTCAGGCTCACTGCCTATGTATTCTTAGACTCACTGCCTATGTATTCTCAGGCTCACATATGCATCTGCATGGCACTCACTCAATTACCCCGTCACGCGATCAGGACATGTTCCTTCTCACTTGTGTCTGTTGCTGCCTCCACCAGGCACACAGACTGTTACTATTAATAGCTAATGCCAACTTTTGAAGTTCCATGTGAATAGGGATGTGGAGCAGATAATGCAACAGGGGAGGGATATTCTTAGTAGTTGTAACGCACAATACTTTCACACAACTGACATACCTACACAAGACTTAACCTTCGTGGTTAGTCTAGTGGACAATGAATTTTCAAGTAAATACTGTTGCATATGGCTTATAACTGTGACAAATAGCGTATTAACTTACCACCGCCACTAACTCAAATAGAAATGGAGCTCTCACAAGTTTTTGAGTTTTAACTGCACCCGCAAAAGAATTCAAATTGGTAAATAATTCGCTTTCTAGGGTGATACTGGTAATGATCGCTAAACCGGAGGATTCCTTTTAGTGAAGTTTAGGATGGGGTCGAACACGGAGCGAACACAAAAATATGCAAGGGTCAAAGTACAAATAACATACGTACGTCCACACATAATTACAAACAAACATCCCCGATTTTCATGTGTTACCCCTGAGAGTGTCTCACTCGCATTTATAGGAGTAAATCTTGGAGTCACAAGCCACTTGACTATGGCAAGAGTGGTGTAGAGAGGAGTTATGGCACTGTTAGCATGTGAGGTTAGATTCTCCACCCGGTAATGGTGTGACAGTCAGACAGACTACCTTAACGTAGCTGTCCAGGGCAGGCTTCCCTTCATTCAACTTCTAATACTACTGCGTACTGCCCCTCACAGCTGTTAGGCCAAGCAGCCCTTAAGCTAATCACTAAGTGTGATACGTACACTCTGCCCTTGCTCAGGTCTTCTTACCTGGGCATGTGGTCCCTCACTTATTAACGACTGCTGGGGGCACTCTCCCCTTACTCGACAACCACTACCCAGGTTGTGTTCCTGGAGTCTCTGGAGTCTACTTAGACTCCAGTGTGCAGCGAAAGCAGGTGAGATGGGAGTATGCAGGACTTACCAGTCCTGGTTTACTGAAGCTGTGCCCACTCGGGTTTCCTCGGAGAAGGGAGTGGTGCCACTGACCTTGGAGCTGTGATCAGCGCCTGGTACCTGGATGACTCCAGCCACCATGTCTGTCTCGGGTACCAATACGTATTCACTGTATGGCCACATCACAAAGCCAGTGAGAGGGAGAAGGTTGGGGGTCATGGGTAGTTCAGCAGTACTCTTGTCATAATGCTCAGTTCTCATGTGTATGCTTGTCTGTACTTACAGGTATACAGCCTACTACCATTGGTAAGAGAGCTGTCAACCCCTTTCCTAACCTATCACTTATAGCCTTGGGGGTATAGGCCGCCTCCTGCAGCACTTTGGGAGGACTCCGGCAATGTAGGGCAATTAACGCTAATTGCCACTGACCTGCCGAGTCTCTCACCCCCAAGGCCACACAGGGGGGTGGGTCCAGGGTCATACCACTGCCTCATGCATAAGGAACATGCGCAGACATGACCACGGGCTCACATCAGCACAGACTGCCAATGTGTTGTTTAGGAGGATGACACCAGGCAACCATACCAATAAGGCGAATCAGTTCTTTTGTTAGTTAGTGGGAGAATGCGTGCATCAAAATATGAAAGAGACCATCAACTATTTTGTTTACTTTGCCATTCATGAATCTTGAGCTGATGGAAGCAAATTAATTTAATATTAGAAATCCACCATGTGTTAAAAATGTTACTGCAAACATGTCCTTCAATAATTCATGCTTGTATCTACATCAGCAAGGCCAATCTTCCTGTAGCACATTGCCCATTGTTGTGAAATAACATGTAATGTACGTGTATTACATTGAGCGACCAATAGTTTAGTTACATGTATTACAAGTGCAACATATGTAGTATTCTTCAAAATATTTATGTAAAGATGGTTCTGATGTTTTGTACTGCTTAGAAAAGTTTAGTAGAATCTTTTGCAATCTGTTAAATTCTCAGGATTAAGCAAAACTATCTCAAATTGCAAGAAATTATTTGCTCACATAATTACGACGTGACGATAGGGGGGCCTTTTCCACAACAGTTAGTACCCTATGTGAAGCCAACAGCTTTATGTTTTCTCAAACTTTCATGTTTTCTCTGACTGCCAGAACAACTATAACATTACATTTTTATTGACGCATGCTCATTTGTTCTTATTTTCGTGTACCGTCGTGCATCGTCGATGATTTGTTTTTTGTTTATATTTATCACCTCAACACTGTCATTGACTGTTCTTAACTGGAACTCTGACGTTACCATACCCACTAGTGGGTCTTCACTGCACTATAGTTACTCTGTTTCTGCTTAGTGTAGTGCGTGTATGCCAGGATCAATGTGATTTCTCGCATGAACACCTGCAAACCACAAAAAAAAACTTGCCCTTCGAGCCCACCCATACCGAATCATCTTCCTACACCAGTTTGCATTTGCTCTTACATTTACTACTTTTACATTGTTTGTAACGAAAGGAGTCCATCTGAATGCTTTCTGGCTGGCAAGCAACACCCCTTTTTTGTAATTAGAGCAAAAGTTTAGTGAAGCCATCCAACATTTTGATGCCATTTGTACAGGATTCCCCTGATAGATGCGAGCACAATGTTGCAATCATAAGTACTCTCTGTATCACATGCACATACATGAACAACTGTGGCATGTAAAATCATTGAGAAATGATAGTTTCAATTATTACAAATTGTGTATCAGCCCATGAGTAAATTGTAGAGCTTTTGCTGCTATGTCTGTACAAATTAAAGTTTTTGTTGTGGGGCTCATCACACCTGGCTTCCTCGTGTACACACTCATATATTGTATACACTTACATATACATATGTGTACAGTATATAAAGTGCCATTGTGGTCTCTTTCACTCATCTAGTAAGAGGTACTTTTCTTGTTTGTTTGTTTTTTTTACGTTCTTACATTCACAATGTATATTTTAGTTTTCTAATTAAGCATTCCTATTAAGGTTATTATTGAGACCTTTATCGAGTAGAGATAAGCAGTGTAACATCAACTGCTGTACTGTACTGTAGTGAAAACAGCATTGTGTTCCTGAAAGGAATACCAAAAATTGGTAACATGTGATTACTTTCCCTTCTTTGTTACAGGTTGGAGATGAAAGAGTGTCCAAGGAATTGCTGTGGACGTTTCCAGTGACAATTCAATCCTTGTTTGAAGGAAAATCGACTGGAGTATTGAGGACAATTAAACCTATCACTGACACTGTCATAATCCAACTCTTTAAAAGCGTCTTCATACTGGAAATTTACAGTATTTTATTTTTATGGAATAGTTCGTTAGTATTTTGTCAATGGCATTGGGAATGTTATACTAACTTACGAGCAGTCTGCTTTAATTTCAGAATAAAGTTGACTAACTAACATAGTATTTAAGGTTCCTTCAGTTAGTGACCACTTAGTGCTGCCTTCAGTCGTCACGTTGATCGTACTGAAGTTGTATTTAACTAGTAATACAATGCTATGATTTACTCTAGCAAAATTGGAGAAACATTCTATGAACAAATATGGGTGGGGGCGGGAGAGGAGATGCGGAGGAGGCGAGTGAGATGCATGGACCCAGGAAAATACTTGTATGCTGCTGTCGCTACTAGATACTCTAGATACATACACATGTAGATTGCTCCATGAACTTTATGGAGTTGTGGTCTGTCGACTTAAGAATATGTGTCACACAGTATAACATTAGCTTCAACTTTTAGAATAAGCAGTCAAGTCCAAAATTGAAGCCACACCCCTTTGATTGTTGTGTGACCAAGTAGCTATTATTATTAAAAAACTACAGTTGCAAAATATTGATGTGTACCCACAGCTATTTCCAAGTGATCATGTACTTCAGCATGATTGAGGTGGGTCTGTTGGCTCAGAAATGGTCAGCCCCGCAGCAAAGGTCAGCCACGCAGAGATCCGAAGCAACGGTCAGCCCCGAAGCAATGCAATGGTCAATGGTCAGCCATTTGCGCATGCGCGCGTGCTTAAGGTTCAAAGTTTGTTTGATCGGCCGCGCTCTATAGGTCAAAGGTGAGGGTCAGCCGTTCTGCAAACGTCGTCCAAAAAAAACATCGGCCGTGCGCACTCCCGCCTACTTCTACTACGTAATTGCTTGTTGCTATAGTCACTGAGCACTTCCTGTGTGCTTCATTTTGAACTATAAAAAGCGTAGGTTTGACAGTAAACAAAGAAATAGTCGATCGATAGAAAGTAACGGTAAGAAATAAAGTGAACGGTTCTTTCCCCGGGTGATTCAATAACTGAAACAATGAACTAGTGTGTATAAAAAAAATCATTATAAGCTGTAGAAATGTCCAATGGTCTTGAAATTTGGGATCCACATCCAGTAAGCCTGTTTAAGAAAAAAAAATTTTTTTTACAAAAAAAAATGTTTCCATCCCCCCCCTTAAACCATTGGTGGAGTACTAAAATACTAATGAGTGCAACAGTTCATTGCATGCAATTACAGTAGACCACATATCCTAGCAACTGGTACCAAGAGTGTGTAGCTGGTTCAATATTAAAACTATTCAGATACAAAAAATAATGACGACAACAAAGAAATAAGCTATTTTGAATGGGGAATGGAATTTATATCTAATTAATGTGCAAATCCAATGATGAAAGCTACAAAAGTCGTTTTCAGATAATCAGAAGTTTGAATAGTAGCGCTTTGGATATACAATGGTCTACAATTTATTTTAGGTTTTGTTATGAATAATAAAATCTAAATTACAAAAGTAACCTAGATTTCTGTATTAAACATGTATGTTTGCACCACATTTATGTTGGTTCCCTTGCCCCAATCCTACACATCTTAAGGGCATGTACATGATCATATGAAAAGGGTTTTTTTTTTTTATTTAGAAGTCCTGTATGAAGTTTTTTTGCTTTCTACCATATTACATAGAGGCCAGTAATTGAGATTTACATTATTGATAGTAGATATAGGTGTATTGCACACATTAATCAGTGATGTATAATATATGGTAGTGTTTAATTGAATGCATAATCTTTATTAGTTATTGTCTTATTTTTATTGTCCTACTAATGTGAACCTTGAATTTGTTGTTCACTTTTCCCATGAATTTTTTTCAGATTGGAAAAGCTGAAGATGACGAATCATTATAGCAAGTGTGTCTCAGTGATCCAGATCATATTTTTGAAGCTGGATATACCTGGCTTATTTCATTTGATTCCAAAATGGCTATTGGCTTCAACTTGTGCTCTACAGTTGACACTGCCAGCAAGTTTCATAACAAAACATTTTATCTTCACAATACATTATTCTTTGTGTTTCTCTTATTCATTCACCAGAGTTTACCTATTTATCTATTTCTTGATTGATTACAGTAGTTGCTGATGAATTTTCTTCAATTTCACTTATTCTTAATGCTGAAGATGATGAAAATTGAAAATAATGATGACATTAAAAGCAAGCTCTGACAAATGTTCTGGCTGCTACATAAAGTGACACTCCCAAATCATCACATTGTTCCAATGGATCAACAGTTTGCTTCAGCTCCACTAACTGCTGATGTGACAATAGAGAAGGCGTGACAGGGACTTCAATACAATCAATATCATCACAGTGTGGTGTGGGTCCTTCCCAAAAAGATTCTATTAAATTAGATTCATTATTATAAAGGTCCTGCCCAAAAACAAACACCAAATATAATAATAGAATAATAATAATTATTATAATTACAATAACTATAATAATAATATATAAATAAATAGATAATTACATCAATAAATCATAATCTTCCTCCTATAATAAAATGCAAATACTTCATTTATTTTGACTGTAGAAAGGTGTGAGTCCCACTGATATAATATTTTATACCAGCCTGCATTATACTTCTATTTTACTATTCACTGTAAAATGAAGGTTTAAGTTGCTAATAAATTACCATGTCATCTCCTTGCAGTCCATCTGAAACATCGTTGTCACCTCTGCCTTCCATCCAACCCTTTTTCCATAACTGAAAAGGAGAGAGGTTTCTTGCTGTAGGCATTCTGTGATGTGCGTATGAGTTGGAAAAATTTTCCAGTTGCATATTGAGACGGGGAATGAAGATAAAATGAAGTGCGTACATGTCTTCTTCTGCAGGATTGCTGTCACTTGCTTGTAAATACACGGGAAGCCTGGAGTACCCATCTATTCTCCGTATATAACAATTCTCCATTTAATTAATTTATGATAACCGTCTATATGCCACAAGCTATTTGGTGAGCTCACATTGTACACTCTTCTGTGAAGAACGTGGAGAAATCTTGCATGAACCCCTCTGGTATCCACTTTTACCAGACTATCACAGACCCTTTGCCGTTGTACTTTCAATTTCAATCCTCTTAAAAAGCCTGCTAGTGATCTTCCACCACTGTTTGGGTAGGCTCTCACAAAATGTGATGTAACTTCATCAAGTGTTTCATCAGCCAAATCAGTGTATGATACCAATTCCTCTAGGCCATATTGAATAATCCTTCTTTGAATAGTTCTTGTAGATACACAGAAAAACTGAGCTAGCTCTGAGAAGAAAAATGCATGTTTAACAAATATTCTAGCTGTTCTTCAGGTATTGGAATCTGTGATCTACCTCTTCTCGTGCTTCGAGAGCATACATTTTAAAAATCTTGAACAGAAGAACCTATATCTTTAATAGCTCCTATAATAAGTTCGTAAATTTCAATTGGTAGAGTATCATCCATAGCTACCACAGCCGAAAAAAGTACTTCGGTTTCAATTTCAGCACTGTCTACAGCTTCATAATATGGTCCATTTGCTTGCTCGATTCTACCTTTGATACTTAACACTGCAGCCTGTAATTTGTCATACGTTTAAGTCCATGATTTCTAACTTCTTGGCATTAGCACCCTAACACGATAATCGCGGTCGTATGGTGTCCTGAAAGGCCATGATACACTGCTTATAGGTTAAAACGCATGCGCAATTTGCCCCGACGATACATCGATGATCGTAACATCGCTATCGAAGATCGAAACGTAGATAGGACGACCGAAACATCGACACCTATGATCGAGACATCGATCGCAATAACCGAAACTTCGACACCTATTCAAAGGCATTAATTTTGTCCATTTTAGAGCACGGCTAACGCAATAGGTTCAAGAACCGTAGTGCCAACCCCACCATCGCGCATGCGCGAGAGGGTTCTAGAATTAGACTGTCATTAACCCTAAGCGCCATTCATTCATTCACTCTGTCAACAGCTGATCTCAATGATGACAAACTTTTATGACGGACTCATTTAAGTCTCTTTAATCTGCCACTTTTTTATTACAGCTTGATTTTTGAGAAAACGAGAGAAAAGGTAGACTTCGGTGAGCGCTTAATTCTATACAGCCAGCCAATTCAATAGTTTAGCTGCTATTTACAATCAAGTGCGCTCACATGAGCATACAAATTTTACCGCGGCCGATCCAGATTGTAAAAGTATTACTGTTATAATTTGAAATTATAAGAACTTGGTTTTTCAATAATACCGACTTCTTTTGCAAATTATTGCATTTTAACGCTGAGCGTTAGCACTCTTAATGCTCCAGTTTATTTGTCAGTTGGACAATGAAAATTTTCATTGTCCAACTCATGAAAGACCCCACAGGATCGCACATCTTGGTTTATTAAATAGCTACTATTTAGATGTTCTTTAAGAATCAATATTATTATTCCGAATATAAAAGACATTGTAAATAAAGAATCAAGGTATACTGCATTTATTGTGGCTTTATATATTTCAGGATCAGAATTCACAGGGGCCTAGATACTTGCTGGTAGCTGTATGTGGTGTTACTCAGCGTGTGAGAGATGGAAGTAATGAATCAGATGAATATTGTAACCAATAAAATTAGCTAGATAATTAATACTGCTTTGATGACTACTACTATAACCATAGAATGCTGTACGTGGGACAGGCAACAGTTGTTGTTGTAATTTGTGTAGCCTGACCAATGAAATACTGTTTGCTACTCCGTCTGCAGAAGTGTGTTAGGTTGTCAACTAGCTATATCTAGTCACATTACAAATAATTCTAACTTGCTGAATGCACCCAATTTTTTTTAATTTGGCATTTATACAGTGCTTCCAGCTTAAAGAGTGGATTTTTTAGCTTTTTGGTTAAGGGTGCTGGCACATAGCAACGCTCGCGCGCGGCTTAATTGAGCAATAAACCACGAAACCACCGAGTTGTAGAGTTAGAGGGCGGTCCTTAAATACCCGCGCATAGATAAGAGCCTTATACGCGTATAGTTAACTTTTTTTTTTTTTTTTATTTATTTTTTTTTTTTTTTATTTTTTTTTTTTATCACGCATGCGTGCAAATATCGGCTTACGGAGGGCGGGGTTTGAAAATTGTACAGCTGCAAAAAAGTGCGAGACAATTGGAATCTATTTTGTACTCCAAGTACGGAAAGGCGGATGATTAGTGTTTCAATTTTGGTACAGCGGCGTAACTTAACAAGGTAATAAAAGTAGTCGTTTTTGTTTTTCGATACAGTATACATTTGTGACGCAACAAGAAAAAAAATCACGTAAAAATATGAGTAAACATAAAGCAAAATAGAATTGAACAAAACAAAATCGACAATATTGTAAACAATGAGCTGAAGAAGCGGTGGACGAAATTCTGGCTTCTGTGCGTCCTCCACTATCTCCAATAAGTTCCGTTTATTTTGGGACTTTGAGGCTTCATAACTTCTTTGGTTCAGTGCGTGTGTCAGTCATTCTTGGTAAGTCCACATTTTGCCAGCATGTCTCGTAGATCCGCCTGGCTGCGTGAACCTGCAAGGTATAGAATCGGAGTTATTTTCCATAGCAACAGCCAATTAACCTTAATTGATTTGTGTGGGCGGAGCGCGTATCCTGTGTGCCAGCTAATTCTGCTATAATTTCACAAGTATGTGTAATAGAAAGCTAAAAATTTGTATTATTATACATTAATGTCATATTAACATACAGACAAAACAATTTTGTGGGTTTGTGGTTATTTTTGTGGTTATAGGTGATGGAACTGGGAGCTTCCAGACAGTGAATTTGGAAGTGTTTAAGCTGAAAAAAGAGAAATTATTTGTCCTTATCTCTATAACTTGGTATACTGATACTTTAATACCTGAAGTTTCATATGAGCCTAATTTTGTGGGCACACGAAATTTGAATCTCGAAATATTTAAAATTTTAAGAAAAAAAGTGTTTAAGCCAGGATTTTTGAATTTATTGAGTTATATCTCTAAAATTTTGACACGTGAGTTGTGGCTGTTTTTCACCAAAAAAAAATTATGCACGGTAAGGGTCATCAAATGATGACGTTTACAGCGGATTGTGGGCCTATAGTACACGTAAACGCGACGTCACAAAACAGCGCATGCGTATTTGTGCAAGGGCGCCAGTTTACCGCTAATTGTTGCACGGGTATGGCATAATTTTTTTCCTTCCCCCGCGTAGCGGATCAGGGTTGGTAAAGAGTCTGGCCCCGCGAGACTAGATTTAGCTACGGTTGTATCTCAGGCCCTAGCAGGTATCAAGTTTTACGGCGTTACTGCCTATCGCGGCCAGCGTTTTAGCTTCCGTCTGGAGCTGCACAACCCGTAGGACTCCAACTGCATGTTGTCAGAATACCGAATGCTGGGAGCCTTGGGAGTATTAAACTCCTTCAGCTTTTCTTCAGCTCTTGAAAAAGATGACCTCTTGGATAGGCTTGGCTCCAAGTTAGTAATATACCAGCCAACAATTCTGTGACTGATTTCGACTTCGTTTACTGCTGCTAGTAGAACGATGAGAATCCATACAGCCGATTGCAGTTAGGGAAAGTCCCGTCTTACCGCTCAGGGAAATAGCCGTTCGATCTTAGCTCGTTAACTAGTTACGTTTAATGACGAACTACCGCAAAATCTTGACGTCAAAAAAAATGGCGTAAAATGTATTAGAGTGAATGAGAAAAGTTCTGTTGTTCTCCGTTTTTCATTCTCTAAACAGGCAGTTTTACTATTGTAAACATTATTGGGATGATGAAGAAAAGGTATGTGTATGTTAAATGACTGTAGTGAGGGTCTATACAGTAGTTTCAAAAAATCCACTCTTTAAGTTGGAAGCACTGTATCTGATAGGAACCTTTGCTATTATCACTCATATGCTTAGCATGGCTGAAATTATCATCTGACTGTGTTCTATGCACCCTTAATAGCTGAATTTCACAATTATTCTCTAATCGGCAATATACACCTAGCAATCTATAAAATGATTGAAACTACCTACTAAATTGAAATTCTTTACTAATGTCAAGATATAGGAGACTAGAAAGCATTCTTAGCCAATCCACGATTAGCTATAGTCTACAGGCTCCGAGAAGTTGGGGAAAATTGATGATGAGACGGGGAGGAAGAGAGGGAGGGAGGGGGTGAAGGGGGTTATTAATGAGGGAAGGGGAAGGAATCTAGAAGGATTGTTTAGCTATATGTGGATAGTTATAGTTGAAGAATGTCAAACATGATATTCTATATTGTATTTGTAGTTTAATTCTTGTCTAAATCAATCATTACAATTATGATCATGAAATGTAATTATAGTCCAGATGGGCTTAGTTGTTTCTGTGATATAATGTACATCCATGAGTATTCATAAAATATGTCAAATATTTTTAATTAATACTCCATCTGATAGCACACTGCATAAATCTAGTCCGGTTTTACACAAACAAAATTTCTTAGCTATGGTCAATTCTTTATTCAGATGGGAAGTAAATAAAAACATAGGTTAGTTATTCTTTCACATACTATAACATCCTTGACCTCAATATCAAATATAGTGGAATGCCTTTCGTGCTCAGTGAGTATACACATTTTAAGCGATACATAGCTATAATAATCACATGTATATATTTTGTGTAACTTATACATGCGATCTAAAGCATAGCTTAAAAAATTATTGTCATTTCTTTGAGAATATAAATAAATATTTTAGCCTAAAATCTGGTGGTGCACTTTAGCTACTTCTGGTCTATAGCATAATAAATTAATAGATACCCTGATTAAAAACTATAAGAATAAGTCAGAGAGCATATTATTAAGGCCAGAGAGCAGCTAGTTTTAGGCAAGAGAGCATTTCAAACCATAGAGCATTTTTGGACAAAGAGTGAATATAGCGATGTTTACATGCCATAGGCCAGAAAGCAATTTAGGCCGAAGAGATTTATAGGCCAGAGAGCATTTTAGGTACCAGAGTACTTTAGGTCAGAGAGAATTTTAGGCCAAGAAGATGTTTAAACCGGAGGGCATAGAGCACATTATGTAAAAGAGCTTTTTAAGCTAGAGAGCATTTTGGGTCAGAGAGCATTTTAGATAAAACATATTAGGTTTCAGGGCTAGGACAGAGATCAGTTTACATCTGAAAACATTATAGGTAGAAAAGTTTTGCCATAGCTACAAATTTTTCGGTTAGAGAACATTTTAGGTAGAAGAGTTTTTAGGCCTAAAAGCTTTTCAGGACAAAGTTTCTTAGGTCTGACAGCAGTTCAGGTTGAGCTTTTTTAAGTCAAAGGTCGTTTTAGGCCAAAGTACTTTTTAGGACAAACAGCATTTTAGGCCTTAGAGCATGTTGGGTTGGAGAATTGTTCAGGTTGAAGAGCATTTAAACTAGAAGAGCTTAGGCCATGGAGCATTTTTAGGCTATCCAGCATTTTTAGACCATAGAACATATAGGTCACAAGGCCATAGATCGTATTAAGGCCAGCAACAATTAACATGCTTTTTTTTAAGTACAAAGAACATTTCAAGTATTGATGGTAGTAATCAAGCGATGGACAATCTAGAATGTTTTCTGTTTAGCTACATGGACATTTATAGCTTAAGAATGTCAAACATGATATTCTATATTGTATTTGTAGTTTAATTCTTGGTTAAATCAATAATTATAATATGATCATGAAACATAATTATAGACCAGATGGGTTTAGTTGTTTCTGTGATCTAATGTACATTCATGAGTATTCATAAAATATGTCAAATATTATTTTATCGCACTATAAAAGTTGAAGATTTTATTGGGAACACGGGAGTAAGAGGAATCTGGACTTGTCTTTGAACACTTAACTCTAGCAGTACCTGAGGAAATAATGAAAGCAGCAGTAACTCTTGCTCTAGTGGGAGTGTATCTTCTCACGCTCTGCCATAGCAAGGCAACTGTGGGTGAAATGGAGTCTTACAGATACAATGGTACTCACCAAAAATTGACTTTCATGTCTATTATAGTTAATAATAATAATATGCACTATAGATGAAGAAGAAGCCGAGGCTGAAGATGCTGAGAGTCAACAGACTCAAATCAGTATGATGCCCCCCGGAACAAATTCAAAACAGAATGGAATGGGACCTCGAATTAATGTTGAATTCATTCCAGGAAGCTCAGGTTAGTATTGCATGATGAGTAGTCATACTAACTTTGCCTTATTCAGCTGGCATGCTATATGTGAAACTTAAGGACCTTATGGAATGAGTGGAGGGGCAACTTACATTCGCTGGGGAAAGACGGCATGCCCTAGTACAGATGGAACTCAGCTTATTTACAAGGGAAGAGCAGCGGGTTCCCACTACGGCCACAAAGGTGGAGCAGCAGATATTTTATGCCTTCCAGAAAATCCTGAATTTCTTTCTTCCAAGAATGGAGGTCATCGTTCTTATCTGTTTCAGATGGAGTATCAAACTAACACAGGACCCTACTTCCAGAACTTGCATGACCATGATGTACCATGTGCCACCTGCCTTTCAACCAAAAGAGGCACAAAGATTATGATACCAGGGAGAATAAGCTGTCTGAAGGGATGGACTCGCGAATACTATGGATATCTTATGTCTGAAAAGGAAAATCATCATCGCTCCCAGTTCACGTGTGTAGATGTCAATCCAGAGGGAGTCCCAGGCACAAGCAAAAATATTGACGGAGCTCTACTCTACCCTGTTGAAGTTCATACCGGATCTTTCCCAAGTAGCTATGTCAATGGCAACGAGATGACATGTGTGGTGTGTACCATTTAACTGGTGCAAGGCAACTGATGTCGAACATTTTGTGTGAACTTGAACAATATATTAGTGATACATGATTGTTGTAGAACTTTCAGTGAGGTGTGTTCTTAAATGTAGTATGTATGTGGTTCATACATAATAACATAATGTAATGTGTAGCATTACGTCAATAAGATGAGATCCTTATATTATAACTAGCAAGTACCCCACCACACAGTGGCGCTTGATATATTGCAAAGTAAGAATGCAGTAGCGCAAGTTACTTTCATTTATTATAACATTCTCTACACTTGGTTTAGGTTACACCAGTTTCACTCTCCCGCTCTATTTTTTCCTAAACTCTCATTTCTGTATCTACCGTGTTTCTTTTTTTTTCTTTTCATCTCTTCCTTCTTGAGCCAAGGAGTCCTTCTCCTCTTATGACCACCTTTCCTGTTTCTAAATTTTTTTGTCCTTCTATCATGATCGTGGACTTGGTCTTTGGAAAAGTGAACAACAAATTCAAGGTTCACATTTTGAACAATAAAAATAGGACAATAACTAATAAAGATTATGCATTCAATTAAACACACCTAATCTAATATCAACTAGTGGTGTGCGTGAGCACAAATGGCGAGCGAGCCTTAAACTACACTATTGTTAAATGATTGATTTTAACAACTAACACTCAAGCAACTAAAATAAAGTCGAGTGTTTAAATTACGTATGCGGTAAAGAGGATTCAATGCCATAGTAACCGCTCCCCTCTACTGTTTGAATTGAAAAAGAAGCAACAATCAAGTCACGTTATTTAAAGTTTTCTTTGTGATATTCTTAATAGTAGTTGTAACGCACAATACTTTCACACAACTGAACATACCTACGCAAGACTTACCTTCGTAGTTCGTCTAGTGGACAATGAATTTTCCAGTAAATGCTGTTGAGTAGGGCTTATAACTGTGACAAATAGCGACTAACTTGAATAGAAATGGAGCTCCCATAAGTTTTTGCGTTTTAACTGCACCCGCAAAAGAATTCAAAGCGGTAAACAATTCAATTTCTAAGGTGATACGGGTAATGGTCGCTAAACCGGAGGATTCTGTTTAGTGAAGTTTGGGACGGGGTCGAACGCGGAGCTAACACAAAAATACGGAGGGTCAAAGTACAAAATGACATACATACGTCCAAACATATATATAAACTAGTGGTGTGCTTGAGCACAAATGGCGAGCGAGCCTGATGTTAGGTAACATAAAACTAAGTATTGTTACTATGTTTTAGCTTAGTTCATGCAAACACTATAATAGCAGTTATGACCTTTTATTTCAGCAAACAAATACAAAATTACTCTCTTACCTGATTAATGGTAACTTTTGTAGTATCAAACATCAACCATTCTGATAATCTCAATCACCAGTAACTCTTGAACAAGCTCTCAGCTACGATAAAAAAATGAACCGTTGTTATTATTTGTAATTTTAGCCAACAAATATGGAATTACTACTTACATCATTCTTGAGTATTGATAACTTCTGTAGTATCAAATTGAAGTTACTTTGACCATCTGAATTACCTTGAATTCTTGACAACAAGCTCTCACCTACAAAAACAAAAGACCATCAATTTTAGCACACAAATACAAAATTACTTTCTTACCTCATTTTCTTGAGCAGTGGTAACTTTTGTAGTACCAAATTTGAGTCATTCTGACTATTTGAATTTACCAGTCACTGTTGACAACAAGCTCTTAACTATAAAAAAGAAAAGCCAGAGTTATTTTTGCATATTTAGCTAACAAATATGGAATTAGCTACGTACTTACCTCAGCATCCCTCGAGTAGTAGTAGCTTCCTTAGCATTAATACTTTATGTGCTTACATACGCTTTTCAGAAGTAGTAATAGCTCTCTTAGTACTGACTACAGGTGGCTCTTGACAACTAACAAGATGCACTAAGCCGGAAAAAGGCGAAGTTTTGAATATAAATCTGGTAAAGGGTCTTCAATGTCATAGTAACCGGTCGCAGCAACTTTTTGTGACTTGAAAAACCTTGCTTAACGCTGTAGTTTCAGAATAAACTGGGGTCAAGCCTAAAAAGTCGTGTTTTTTGGAGAAAATAGTTGCCCGCGTACTCGTTTAAAAGGCATACGCACCATCCATACATACACTCATACATATAACATATACCCGATTTTGCATATCCACCGCTAATACACTCTCGCTTGCTTCGCTCGCTCGTCAACTAGTGGTGTGATTGAGCACAAATGGCGAGCGAGCCTGATAGCTAGTTAGGTAACATAAAACTAAGTATTGTTACTATGTTTTAGCTTAGTTCATGCAAAAACTATAATAGCAGGTGTCACCTTTTATTTCAGCAAACAAATACAAAATCACTCTCTTACCTGATTAATGGTAACTTTTGTAGTATTAAACATCTGCCATTCTGATAATCTCAAATACCAGTAACTCTTGAACAAACTCTCAGCTACAATAAACAAAAAATCAGTGTTATTATTTGTAATTTTAGCCAACTAATATGGAATGACTACTTACCTCAATTTCCTGAGTATTGATAACTTCTGTGGTATCAAATTTAAATTACTTTGACTATCTAAATTTCCTCGAATTCTTAACAAGCTCTCAGCTACAAAAACAAAAGACAATCAATTTTAGCACACAAATACAAAATTACTTTTTTACCTCATTTTCTTGAGCAGTAGCAACTTTTGTAGTACCAAAATTGAGCCATTCTGACTATTTAATATACCAGTCACTGTTGACAACAAGCTCTTAGCGACAAAAGATTAAGGCCAGAGTTAATTTTGCATATTTAGCTAACAAATATGGAATTACTACTTACCTCATTCTTGAGTATTGATAACTTCTGTAGTATCAAATTGAAGTTACTTTGACTATCTGAATTACCTTGAATTCTTGACAACAAGCTCTCACCTACAAAAACAATAGACCATCAATTTTAGCACACAAATACAAAATTACTTTCTTACCTCGTTTTTTTGAGCAGTGGTAACTTTTGTAGTACCAAATTTGAGCCATTCTGACTACTTGAATTTACCAGTCACTGTTGACAACAAGCTCTTAGCTACAAAACAGAAAGGCCAGAGTTATTTTTGCATATTTAGCTAACAAATATGGAATTACGTACTTACCTCAGCTTCCCTGGAGTATTAGTAGGTTCCTTAGCATTAATACTATGGCATTCTGACTACCAATGACGCTTGACAACTAACTGGAAAAGGGTCTTCAATGCCATAGTAACCTGTCAAATCAACTTTTTGTTTCTTGAAAAGCAAGCATTTTCGCAGGAATTTTCTCACATTTCTGCGCTTAAGTATAAAGTAAGGCTTGCTTAATGCTGAATAAACTGGGGTCAAGACAAAAAAGCCGTGTTTAATTTGGAGAAAAAAGTTCCCCGTGCGCGCGTTTAAAGGGCATACGTACCTTCCACACATACATTCATACATATATACTAGTGATGTGCTTGAGCACAAATGGCGAGCGAGCTAAAGACTATACTATTAAGATTTTGACTTCTAACACTGAAGCTACTGAAAATAAGGTCCAGTTTTTTAATTTAGCATACAGGGTAAAGGGATTTCAGTGCCATAGTAACAACTCTCTGCAACTGCTTGGAAGGAAAAAAAACAAAAAAAAAACAATACACGTTATTTAAAAGTTTTCTTTGTGATATTCTTTAGCTAAGTAGTGGTTATAACACACAATGCTTTGACACAACTGGACATGCACCTACACAGACTTACCCAATGTATTTTCAAGTAAATACTGTTGCGCACGGCTTATAACCGTGACAAAGAGCGCATTGACTTACCACCGCCACTAACTCTAATAGAA
>WLWD01002002.1_pt1 | contig 38408 bp, 25 predicted proteins | sample 6712731 | NCBI WGS metagenome assembly WLWD01 (sample SAMN12718690, study PRJNA576275) | sponge metagenome | isolation source: marine sponge | host: Mycale hentscheli | place: New Zealand: South Island, Marlborough, Capsize Point | collected 2014-11-01
CTCTACGACAAAGACGGCAGAGACATTACGGAGAGGTGTCCAGTAATTGCAGCAATTCTAAGGAGCCACGGCGCATAGAATATTTTCATGTGTTGTGTGCTCGACTCCAGTGAACCGGCGAAATTGATGGAATTAGAGTCAGGAGAATCAATATCACTGCGTTTTCAGCGAACTTAGAAAGAACATTCCAGCCACCCGTCTACATTACCTATTTTTCGCATTTCAGCTAAATTGGTGAGATAAAATTTACAAAACGGCTTTGTCTCTCCTAAATCTTCTTTCAACCAGCTACTCTTCCACCTTCTTCAACTCAATCATCTCTCCTTTATTTAGCTCCTCACAGTCAGCTCTCCAGTCTAGCTCCTCACCGTCAACTTTCAAGTCAAGCCCCTCACAATCAGTACTCTAGCTTTGTTCTTTACAGTCAATCTCCAGTCTAACTTAGCTTTTGAATCAATATTTAGTCAACCTTTACATGATGATGAAATTTTGAAAGATGTAAGGCCATGCAAAAAGTTTGTATTTACAGCGTATCTGACATTGATGAACAGCTTGCGATGAATAAGGAATGATTTTGATTACATAAGCAAAATATAACGAAAATACCATGAATGTAGTGCTTTTACATTGCAAACAATATACTAGAAGGGGTGCCTTTAATTTTCATAACTGTAGTGATATAAACATCCACAATAACAGTACTAAAACTTTTAAAATAACATATGCAACATATATAACTGCTTTTTATTGTTCATTATGTTATTGGTTTCTTTCTCACTTTCTCATTTTGGTGATGAGTGTATTAGTTAAGAAAAATATTGTTAGTGTGCAAGGCATGCGATGAATCCAACTTATTTTTGGCATCTGACAGGAAAACCGTGCAAACAACATTTGCACCATAGATAAAATAAAAATTCTTTAATTAATGCTTGCACGACTCATAAACAAAAAAAAACTAATAAAATGCTAGAAGGGAGGATACTATCAGTAGTATCCTCCCTTCTGGCGTTTAGTATTTTCCCTTCTGGCGTTTAGTATCCTCCCTTCTGGCATTTAGTATCCTCCCTTCTGGCATTTAGTATCCCTGTGCACTCACTTGAACAACACTATGCTGGATAGAATGCCTACTTCACAACACAAAAAGGGGATAGCTATGTAGTTGTACTTGCAAATATGGTGTGCTTTTACTGGAGACCACAAATTTTTCTGCAATAAGTCAACAAATTTAACAATTTCAGTGGCCTCTAAAGGAAGATCCCTATGATTTGGATAACCTAATAATATTTCTGAGATGGCATTATTTCTGATCCTAACTGAAATACCAAATTTTCACAACCAGATCTACTAATTTAATAATGATGTTTATCAACAAAATTAAGGGGTTCATTGTATGTATCTAGAACACTTTGGAACCTGCAAAAATGCTTACAGCAGATCAATACCTGATGACTTCACTTACTTTCAAGTTATGAGATAATTTGTTTACCTGCTTTACTTTTTTTTTATAAAAAGGAAGTGTGTCAAACAAGTTGCTGCATGATAATTTTTTAAATAACTTTATGATTGGTTGCACTATGTACATTATGTCTATTCTGGGAAGTAGTAGGATTATTATTGCACCTATTTATACCAAATTGAAGTGCCCAGACTTATTTTGGTTAAACTTGTGAACTTGTGGTTAAAGATCACAGCTGTTGTTACAGATAGCAGTTGGGGGTAGCAACAGTTTGTGAGGTTGTGTGTCTCTCCAGATTTACAGATCTAGTTAATACAAACTGATGCATAGCAGTTTGCATGACCCACTATTTCAAGTTCATGCCACTGGCTAACTTGAACACATTGATTTTCAGAGTTTAAAAATAAAAACAACAACAACATAGAATACAATACTCACAGCATGCAATATACTTTGTGTTGTGGTATTAGGTGACCACACTACAGTTACAATTATTAAGCAATCTGTACCTGTAAATACAACTTAATATCTAATTGCTTTATCCTTACCTCATACACTGGATAGGTATTGTACTTATTTGCTCATTTTCCATAATAAAACCAAAGTTCTGTCACTTCAGCTTGCTTGACTAAAATGGGTTCTATCTATTATAAATTTTTTCTCACTTTCACTTTATGTATTTTTATAATTTTATGAAGGTGTCTTGAAGAAGTTTGTTCAGGCCACTGAACACTGTGTAACATTCATATTAGCTCACTTTATTTTGTGTATTCTTATCTTATTATTTCAGTGTTGTTGTCCTACCACTTTCCACTACTTCCACTCCCCTGGTGTGTGCTGGCAGCTGATTGGTCAGTTGTTAGCTCATGCTTTCCAGCTGTTTCCATGTTAGCTGTTTTGTTTATCACTTTTAGTTTAATCTCATACTTGTGGTCACTTGACTCTTGTATTTAGAGGTCATTTGCTCTAGTGCTTGTGGTCTACTATTCTATATCAAACTTGTCTAACCAATATATCTAATTCTGTGTGTGTGTGGAGACAGTGTAACTTGTCAGTGGATTTACAACCCATAAGAGTTATATATTCTAGCTTCTAATACATACACTCAAGACTGTCTCTAATTCAGGATTCACATTGGATACTTCCAGTGTCAGAACCCGCATCAACATACATTTTTTGGTCCTTCGAGCCGGATACAGCAACTAGCTTATCTGTTATCTCCTCTACTATTCTTCAGCTCAACTGAGTTCCAATTATCTACTATTCTTCAACTGAACTAAACTCTAACCTACTTTATTCATTGTGGCTACAACTTTGACCTATTCAAAGAGAACTGAAATTGTAATTGCTATTGGACATCTCATTCTCATCTATTTTGAAAATGGCTACATCGGAGTATCGAAAACGTCGTTCTTCTGCAAAGAGCAGCCTTACAAAAATCATCACTCAGATTCAAACTCAGGAATCTATTGAACCTAGTCATCCAGACAGATACACTCTTGATCATCCGTCTGAACTCTTACAGCGGGCAGAAGATGCTTACACAATTAACTATGAGTCATTGGAGTCTCCTTCTACTGAAGAAGAGAACTATTATCATGACTTCACTAAACTTGCGGATGATGCACGGCTATGCATCAGTTCCATGATGGAGCAACGTGAGTGCTACAGAATGTTTGACACTCTCAGTCATGAGGTTGAGGACTGGGAAGAAGTTGATACTGCGGAATTACAAGATGTATTTTTAGCTGAACTCCCCAGACTTCAGAAAAGTTTAGATGAATTTCGTATCAGCTCTTGTTCTACTGGTGCTTCTAAAATAGCTTCACTTAAGGCCCATGCTAAGGACTTACGACGCCGTCTGACCAGACTAAAGCAGAGGGCATCTCCAGAAACATCAACTACAACATCAATAGAGGTTCACGATGACTCAGAAGACACTTATCGTCATGAGAAGAAAGCTCGTATGGTTCCTCTACCTACCTTCAAAGGTGATCTTGCTGACTGGTGCTCCTTCTGGAGGAGGTTCCAAGATTATGTCGGAAAGCTTAAGAGGATCACAGATGACGAGAAACTTAGCTACCTTCAAGACTGTTTGAAAGATCCAATTGCTCAGGATATTGTTGCAGATTCGATTAGGAATGGTGATAGTTTTAAAGAAGTGGAAAAGCATTTACAAAGGAAGTATGACCAGCCCAGGGAGGTTTTCACTGAAGCTTTACGTGGAATGATGAATGTTCCTAATGCCTCTTACTCACGTACTGGTTTGGCCAACCTGGTCAAAGAGTTCAACAAGTACAGGAATATTCTACTACGCTATGGTGATGGCACTGCAGATCAGGTGTTCACAGCAATAATAGAAACTCACATGAGTCACAAGCTCCTAGAGGAGTGGCGCCTATTCACTAAAGATCAGTCTAGCATTCCACCTGGAAGTTTTAAAGAATAAATTATGACTTTCATGACTTAATTTTGTTTCATAGACTTCTGTGACCAGCGAGAACTTGTTCTTATCTTAGTTACAACGACAGAGATCACAGAAGAAGTAGGGTGGTTAGATAACCATCACCAAATTTCACTCCCAGGAATTCCAATAACCAGGGCAGAAAACCCTAAACTTTTGCTATCAGCAGTAATCTGGAAGCTCTGTGCAACCTGGCGCTGGTGCTACAGAAAAAAATAGACCAAACGGTCAGCAAAACTAATACATTTTCTATGGGACACGGTGTGCAGTGATACCATCGGTGGGCATGGAAGAATGTTACGTGATGTCATCATGCAAATCCCTGTTGTCTGGGAACTAATCACTACTCTAGACAATGTACTAGTAAGTCACTATGTAAAGTATGTGCTGGAAAACATCGCACTCTCCTTCACCAGCCTGACCGACCTACTATTACTACTTCTCAGACCCCAGCTGTTTCTCAAGCTCCAGCCACCACTTTTCAAACACCAGTCACTTCAACTGCTCCTGCTCAGGCTTCCTCACTTGCTGTGACTATTCCTGACAAGACTGCTCTCATCTGGTCTTGTCAAGTTCTTCTTGAAACTGATGGTCATGCACAACTGGTGAGAACCATGATTGATCCTTGTTCAACCTTATCTTTCCTAACTAACAAAGTAGCTACTGCTCTCTAAGCAAAACGTATTCCTTTTGCCACTTCTATCAAGGATCTAGCAGAATCACATGCCGCTACTAGCAACTTCAAGGTGAATGTTACTCTCAAGGCAGCCAACAAGCCGAACGAACAACCTCTCCAACTTTCTCCATCTGTTGTTACTTCAATAACAGGCAATAGTCCTGCAAATGATATCACAAGTCACAAGGACTTGGAGTTCATCACTAGTAAGTTGGAGTTAGCTGACCAAAGCTTTGGCTCTCCTGGCAGGATAGATCTTTTGCTGGGACAAGACATCATTCATCGCATACTGCGACAAGGATTTTTGAACTCACCTACTTCAGACCTCTATAGTGTCAATACCATGTTTGGTTGGGTCATTGGAGGCTATTGCACTTCTCCTTCCCAAGTAGTGACTGCTCATAGTTGTTGTAAAGCTAGTATAGACGCTGACACCAATGACTTGTTACGGGCATTTTGGGAAACTGAGGAACCTCCTTCTGAAGTTGACCAGCTATCTCATGATGACCAAGTTGCTATCACCCATTTCAAGGATTCTGTGTCAAGATAAAATGATGGTCGGTACATAGTCCAACTCCCCGAAGGGAAACAGCTCTACCATTGGGACATTCTCGTTCTCAAGCTATCAGAAGATATGAGCAGAACCAACGCTTACTTATCAAGTGTGGCAAGTGGTCAGACTTTCAGACTGCTGTGGATGAGTACGCTGTACTTGGCCATGCTGAACTGGTACCTACTCCTGATCTTACCAAACCAGACTCTCCGATCTTTTACATGCCAATGCATGGTGTTGTGAAGGAATCTAGCACATCCACCAAACTCAGAATAGTGTTCGACGCTTCAGCTCGTACAACTCAGGTTGTTTTTTGAATGACACACTCATACCTGGTCCAACACTCCATCCTCTCCTAACTAATATCTTACTTCACTTCAGACAACATGTCATTGGGATGTCAGCGGACATCTCAAAGATGTTTAGAGAGGTGTCACTTCACTCTGATGACCGGGACTTACATTGCTATGTAGTCAAGGATAAAGCTGGACAATACCAGGATTATAGAATGACCAGACTAACTTTTGGAGTAACATCTTCTCCTTTCTTGGCTACCCAAGTCCTGCGGCAGCTAGCTAGCGACTATGAGCAGGAATTTCCTGAGATCAGCTCTCATTCACTCATCATTCTATGTGGATGACTGTCTTACTGGTGCAAACAACTTGGAAGAAGCTACACACATACGAGAGGCACTTAACCATCTTCTGGACAAAGCACAGATGACTCTAAGAAAGTGGAGTTCAAACTCTATTGATCTGAAGGCAAAGATTCCAGAGGATTTGCTAGAGAAGGATGAAGTTCAATTGATTTCTGCTCCATCTTCATGTCATAAAGCACTTGGTGTTCACTGGAACACAGCCAATGACTCACTCCACATTGCTACACCAACACTTGAGGATATTGACTTGCCAACCAAACGCCAGGTTTTATCGGATGTAGCCAGGATGTTCGATGTGTTGGGCTGGTTTTCCCAAGTAACAGTAACATTGAAGATACTTCTTCAGAAGATTTGGCAACTTGTTGAATGGAATCAGTCTATTCCACAAGATTTAGCTGACTGGAAGACTTGGAGAAAGGAACTACCCTTAGTGACATAGCTTCCAATTCATCGCTACTACTACCATGACAACAAAGAAAGACTTCATCTACAGTTACATGGTTTTTGTGACTCTTCGCAAGTAGCATTTGCTGGTGTAGTTTACATTCGGGCTACTTACACTGATACTTCAGTTTCAACTACACTGGTGATAGCCAAGTCTAAAGTGGCTCCACTGAAGACTCAAACTATACCCAAACTAGAACTGTGTTCTGCAGTTTTGTTGAGCAAACTACTGTCTACAGTGAGTAGAGAGCTCAACATTGATCTGAAGGATGTTTTCGCCTGGAGCGATTCTACCATTGCTCTGGGTTGGATTAGCACATCACCACACCGTCTGAAAACGTATGTGGCCAATCGTGTTGTGTCAATTGTCGATCCAATTCCAGCTAATCACTGGAGACATGTATCCTCTCCAGACAATCCTGCTGACTTTGGATCTCGGGGAACCACAGCAGGAGTGCTTGTTAAATCTCAACTTTGGTGGTCAAGTCCATCAAGGCTCTCACAGCCTCCTGACTACTGGCCAGTACAGAAGTTACAGATACAGACTACTTGACTCCCAGATATGAAGTCTACAGCACTCACTATTGAGATTCATCAACCTAATGAGGATATCACTTCCAGATTTTCATCATTTTCAAGGCTAATTCGTGTGGTCTCTTGGATATACAGGTTCATCAATAATGCAAAGAGCAAACTGCCAGACAGGGTCTTCTCATCTCAACTGTCTGTACAGGAACTTCAAGTATCTGAAACTGTATTATTCAAATTGCATCAGCAACATTTCATGTCCAAAGAACTCGCTGCTCTCAAGACTAAAATGGCTGTATCAGTTTCAAGTCCTCTTCACTCATTTCATCCTATCCTGGATTGCCATGGTGTACTACATGTTGGAGGAAGACTATCCCAGTCTGGTTTGTCTTATAGTCAATGTCATCCAGTCATTTTGCACAAGAAGGCACATCTTAGTAAACTTATTGTGCATCATCTTCACATCGACCATTTCCATGCAGGTCCTACACTTCTGATGGGCTTACTTGCACAGTGCTACTACATGATTGGAGCTCGACGACTTGTCAGAAACATATCTCGCAACTGTGTTGTCTGCCAGAAGACATATGCTAGGACATCTAGTCAAATTATGGGAGAACTACCCTCAGCCAGAATCATGCCAGCTCCATCATTCTCCAAGACTGGAGAGGATTTTGCTGGTCCAGTCACCCTCAAACGTGGACATACTCGGAAGCCCAGCTATGTCAAGGCTTATATCTCACTATTCATATGTCTAGCTACCAAAGCAGTACATCTTGAGCTAGTTTCCAGTTTATCTACTGCTGACTTCCTTGCAGCCTTTCGTAGATTTGTGGCAAGACGTGGTTGTCCAGTTGAGGTGCTTAGTGATAATGGCACTCATTTTGTTGGAGCTGTTGTATTTGCCAGTTATCAACTGAATCTGATGGACTTTGATGGTTTTACATATATAGTAATGAGTGTGGAGAGAGGACATGACAAATGGAATGCACAACAATATCCAAACATAAATTAATGAAATGCAAATCAATTATGCTAAGTGCTGGTAGCTAAGTGTTCACTACAGAGCTAATAGAGAACTCCAGGAATTATACCAACATTTGGAATCTCAAGAAAGCAAACAATAAATTTGCGAATACTTCACATCTAAACGCATCACTTGGAAATTTTCACCAGGGTGAGCACCACACTTTGGGGGGATAATGGGAAGCAGCAGTCAAATCCACAAAGTCACTGCTGAAAAAACTTCTTGGTTCACAAAGTTTAACTGTGGAGGAATACTGGTCTGTCCTTGTTTAACTGTGAAGGAATACTGGTCTGTCATTGTTTAACTGTGAAGGAATACTGGTCTGTCCTTGTTTAACTGTGGAGGAATACTGGTCTGTCCTTGTTTAACTGTGGAGGAATACTGGTCTGTCCTTGTTTAACTGTGGAGGAATACTGGTCTGTTTTTGTTTAACAGTGGAGAAATACTGGTCTGTCCTTGTTTAACTGTGGAGGAATACTGGTCTGTCCTTGTTTAACTGTGGAGGAATACTGGTCTGTCCTTGTTTAACTGTGGAGGAATACTGGTCTGTCCTTGCTTAACTGTGGAGGAATACTGGTCTGTCCTTGTTGAGCTGTGGAGGAATACTGGTCTGTCCTAGTTGAACTGTGGAGGAATACTGGTCTGTCCTTGTTGAACTGTGGAGGAACACTGGTCTGTCCTTGTTGAACTGTGGAGGAATACTGTGTGGGCCTAGGAGCCAACGCCAAGGCCCACATGAGCAAGGAGCAGAGAGAGGAGAAGGAGGACGAAGACGCGGGAGCGGAATGAAGGAGAGAGAGAGAAGTCTGGAGAATCAAACTAATGTTTATTATGTGTACGATGTTTATCCTGTTGCGTTCTAATGTTTTGTTTACGTGTATCATGTGGGGTCGAAGTAGTTGAGTCTTAATATGTTTGTGTGTGTGTATGAACAGAGAGTCATTTTCGTGGTGTATTAATTGGCTGGGTCACGTGCGTGCATTGCATATATATATTGGTGTACCTCGTGGTCCCAGTCAGTCTTGACATTAAACTAAATTAGCTAAGGCGAACTAGTGATCCTGACTCTGGTGGCAGCAATATAAGCTGTCCACCTCAAGCTGTGTGCGTTACTGAAGCTCCAAGGAGCCCGGGGCCCACATACTGGTCTGTCCTTGTTTAACTGTGGAGGAATACTAGTCTGTCCTTGTTTAACTGTGGAGGAATACTGGTCTGCCCTTATTTAACTGTGGAGGAATACTGGTCTGTCCTTGTTGAACTGTGGAGGAACACTGGTCTGTCCTTGTTGAACTGTGGAAGAATACTGGTCTGTCCTTGTTTAACTGTGGAGGAATACTAGTCTGTCCTTACTTAACTGTGGAGGAATACTGGTCTGTCCTTGTTGAACTGTGGAGGAATACTGGTCTGTCCTTGTTGAACTGTGGAGGAATACTGGTCTGTCCTTGTTTAACTGTGGAGGAATACTGGTCTGTCCTTGCTTAACTGTGGAGGAATACCGGTCTGTCCTTGTTTAGCTGTGGAGGAATATTGGTCTGTCCTTGTTTAACTGTGGAGGAATACTGGTCTGTCCTTGTTTAACTGTGGAGGAATACTGGTCTGTCCTTGCTTAACTGTGGAGAAATACTGGTCTGTCCTTGTTTAACTGTGGAGGAATACTGGTCTGTCCTTGTTGAACTGTGGAGGAATACTGGTCTGTCCTTGTTTAACTGTGGAGGAATACTGGTCTGTCCTTGTTTAACTGTGGAGGAATGCTGGTCTGTCCTTGTTGAACTGTGGAGGAATACAGGTCTGTCCTTGTTGAACTATGGAGGAATACTGGTCTGTCCTTGCTTAACTGTGGAGGAATACTGGTCTGTCCTTGCTTAACTGTGGAGGAATACTGGTCTGTGCTTGTTGAACTGTGGAGGAATACTGGTCTGTCCTTGTTTAACTGTGGAGGAATACTGGTCTGTCCTTGTTTAACTGTGGAGGAATGCTGGTCTGTCCGTGTTTAACTGTGGAGGAATACTGGTCTGTCCTTGCTTTTTTTAAATGTGAGGAATATGGTCTGTCCTTGTTTAACTGTGGAGGAAAAATGGTCTGTCTTGCTTAATGTGGAGAAAGTACTGTCTGTCCTGGTTTAACTGTGGAGGAAATACTGGTCTGTTCCTTGTTGATGAACTGTGGAGAATACTTGTCGTCCTTGTTGAACTATGGACGAAATATGGTCGTTCCTTGTTTTTTAATGCTGGAGGATACTAGTCTGTCCTTACTTAAACTGTGGAGGAATACTGGTCTGTCCTTGTTTAACTGTGGAGGAACACTGGTCTGTCCTTGTTGAACTGTGGAGGAATACTGGTCTGTCCTTGTTTAACTGTGGAGGAATACTGGTCTGTCCTTGCTTAACTGTGGAGGAATACCGGTCTGTCCTTGTTTAACTGTGGAGGAATACTGGTCTGTCCTTGTTTAACTGTGGAGGAATACTGGTCTGTCCTTGTTTAGCTGTGGAGGAATACTGGTCTGTCCTTGTTTAACTGTGGAGGAATACTGGTCTGTCCTTGTTTAACTGTGGAGGAATACTGGTCTATCCTTGCTTAACTGTGGAGGAATACTGGTCTGTCCATGTTTAACTGTGGAGGAATACTAGTCTGTCCTTGTTTAACTGTGGAGGAATACTGGTCTGTCCTAGTTTAACTGTGGAGGAATACTGGTCTGTCCTTGTTTAACTGTGGAGGAATACTGGTCTGTCCTTGTTTAACTGTGGAGGAATACTGGTCTGTCCTTGTTTAACTGTGGAGGAATACTGGTCTGTCCTTGTTTAACTGTGGAGGAATACTGGTCTGTCCTTGTTTAACTGTGGAGGAATACTGGTCTGTCTTTGTTGATGCTGAATCTATTTTCAATAGTCGTCCGTTGTGTCCCTTAAACACTTTACCTGAGGATGGATTGGAAGTTCTTACTCCAGGCCACTTTCTGTTGGTAAGAACTCTCACTGCATTACCTCAACTCTCATTGAAAGACTTGCCTATGTCATCTGTCAAGCGATGGAATCTCTGCCAAAAGGTCTCGGCTGAGTTCTGGCAACGGTGGTCAAGAGAGTACTCGCAGATACTCCAAAAGCGACACAAATGGAAATCAACGCACAGGAACTTTGTGTTGGAGATATTGTCCTCGTGAAGGATCAAGTACTGTTCACCCATTCCTGGCCACTAGCACTTGTTACTAAACTACACCCTGGGTCAGATGGATGTGTGCGTACAGTGACTATTCGTACTTCTAAAGGAATTTATACTCGACCTATCGTAAAACTTGTTCTACTAGTTCCACAAGCAGAGAACAAAGGCCTTCAACCTCAGTCGAAGGAGGAAGGAGAATGTTCAGGCCAAGAACACTGTGTAACATTCATATTAACTCACTTTATTTTGTGTATTCTAATCTTATTATTTCCATGTTGTTGTCCTACCACTTTCCACTACTTCCACTCCGCTGGTGTGTGCTGGCAGCTGATTGGTCAGTAGTTAGCCATGCTTTCCAGCTGTTTCCATGTTAGCTGTTTTGTTATCACTTTTGTTTAATCTCATACTTGTGGTCACTTGACTCTTGTATTTAGAGGTCATTAGCTCTAGTGCTTGTGGTCTACTATTCTATATAAAACTTGTCTAACCAATATATCTAATTCTGTGTGTGTGTGGAGACAGTGTAACTTGTCAGTGGATTTACAACCCATAAGAGTTATATATTCTAGCTTCTAATACATACACTCAGGACTTTCTTTAATTCAGGATTCGCATTGGATACTTCCAGTGTTAAACCCTCATCAACAATGTTAATTACATGGTCACCAGCAGTTTCTCTCATTTCATTTAAGTCCACTGGACATGTTCGACTCTAAAATATATTAATTACTTGGTCCGCGACAGTTTCTCTCGTTTCATTTTAATCAACTGGACACGTTCAACTCTAAAATATGCTAATTACACGGTCCCCAGCAGATTATCTTGTTTCATTTTAGTTCACTGGACACGTCCGACTCTAAAATATGCTAATAACATGGTTTTCGGCAGTTTCTCTTGTTTCATTTTAATTCACTGGACATGTTCGACCAAGAAATATGCTAATTACATGGTCCCCGACAGTTTCTCTTGTTTCATTTTAGTCCACTGGACATGTCCGAAGTTGAAATATGCTAATTACATGGTCCCCGGCAGTTTCTCTTGTTTCATTTTAGTCCACTGGACACGTCCGACTCTAAAATATGCTAATTACATGGTCCCCGGCAGTTTCTCTCGTTTCATTTTAGTCCATTGGACACGTCCGACGCTGAAATATGCTAATTACATGGTCCCCAGCAGTTTCTCTCGTTTCATTTTAGTCCACTAGAAACGTCCGACTTTATAATATGCTAATTACATAGTCCGCGGCAGTTTCGCTCGTTTCATTTTAGTCCACTAGACCACTAGAAACGTCCGACTTTAAAATATGCTAATTACATGGTCCCCGGCAGTTTCTCTCATTTCATTTTAGTCCACTGGAAACGTCCAACTATGAAATACTCTAATTACATGGTCCCCAGCAGTTTCTCTCTTTTCATTATAGTCCACTGGACACGTCCGACTATGAAATATGCTAATTACATGGTCCCTCGGCAGTTTCTCTTGTTTCATTTTAGACCACTGGACACATCCGACTTTAAAACATCCTAATTACATGGTCCCCGGCAGTTTCTCTCGTTTCATTTTAGTCCACTGGACAAGTTCGACTTTAAAATATGCTAATTATATAGTTTCCGGCAGTTTCTCTCGTTTCGTTTTAGTCCACTGTACACGTCTGACATTAAAATATGCTAATTACATGGTCCCCGGCCATTTCTCACAATTCATTTTAGTCCATTGGACACATCCAACTCTAAAATATTTTACTTACATGGTCACTGGCAGTTTCTCTCGTTTTGTTATAGTTCACTAGACACGTCCGGCAGTTTCTCTCGTTTCATTTTAGTCCACTGGACACGTTCGACTCTAAAATATGTTTATTACTTTGTCCCCGACAGTTTCTCTCGTTTAATTTTAATCAACTGGACACATCCGACTTTACATTATGCTAATTACATGGTCCCGGGCAGTTTCTCTTGTTTCATTTTAGTCAACAGAACACGTCCGACTCAAAAATATGCTAATTACATTGTCCCCAGGCAGTTTCTCTTGTTTCATTTTAGTCTACTGGACACGTTCGACTTTAAAATATGCAAATTACATGGTTCCCGGCAGTTTCTTTCAATTCATTTAGGTCCACTGAACACGCCCGACTTTGAAATATGCTAATCACATGGTCCACGGCAGTTTTTCTTGTTTGTTTTTAGTCCACTGGACACGTCTGACCTTAAAATAAGTTAATTACATGGTCCCCGGCAGTTTTTCTCGTTTCGTTTTAGTCCACTGGACACGTCCGACTGTGAAATATGCTATTTACATGGTCCCTGGCAGTTTCTGTCGTTTCATTTTAGTCCACTGGACACATCCGACTCTAAAATATGCTAATTACATGGTCCCTGGCAGTTTCTCTCGTTTCATTTTTGTCCACTGGACACGTCCGACTCTAAAATATGCTAATTACATGGTCTCAGGCAGTTTCTCTCGTTTCATTTTAGTCCACTGGTCACGTCCGACTCTAAAATAGGCTAATTACATGATCCCCGGCAGATTCTCTCATTTCATTTTAGTCCACTGGACACATCCGATTCTAAATTATGCTAATTATATGGTCCCCGGCAGTTTCTCTCATTTCCTTTTAGTCCACTGGACACGTCCGAATTTAAAATTTGCTAATTATATTGTCCCCGGCAGTTTCTCTCGTTTCATTTTAACAACTGGACACCTCCGACTCTAAAATATGATAATAACATGGTCCCCGGCAGTGTCTCTTGTTTTATTTTGCTCCATTGGACACGTCCGACTCTAAAATAAGCTAATTACATGGTTTCCGGCAGTTTCTCTCGTTTCATTTTAGTTCACTGGACACGTCCGACTCTAAAATATTCTAATTACATGGTCCCTGGCAGTTTGTTTCATTTCATTTTTGCCACTGGACATGTCCGACTCTAAAATATGCTAATTACATGGTGCCCGGCAGTTTCTCTCGTTTCATTTTAATCAACTGGACACACCCGACTTTGAAATATGCTAATCACATGGTCCACGGCAGTTTATCTTGTTTCATTTTAGTCCACTGGACATGTATGACTCTAAAATATGCTAATAACATGATCCCCGGCAGTTTCTCTGGTTTCATTTTAGTTCACTGGACACGTCTGACCTTAAAATTATGCTAATCACGTGGTCCCCGGCAGTTTCTCTAATTTCATTTTAGTCCACTGGACAAGTCCGACTTTAAAATTTGCTAATTACATGGTCCCCGGCAGTTTCTCTCGTTTTATTTTAATCAACTGGACACTTCCGACTTTAAAATATGATAATAACATGGTCCCCGGCAGTTTCTCTCGTTTTATTTTGCTCCATTGGACACGTCCGACTCTAAAACATGCTAATTACATGGTTTTCGGCAGTTTCTCTCGTTTCCATTTAGTTCACTGGACACGTCCGACTCTAAAATATGCTAATTACATGGTCCCCAGCAGTTTTTTTCATTTCATTTTTGCCACTGGACATGTCCGACTCTAAAATATGCTAATTACATGGTGCCCGGCAGTTTCTCTTGTTTCATTTTAATCAACTGGACACGCCCGACTTTGAAATATGCTAATTATATAGTTTCCGGCAGTTTCTCTCGTTTCGTTTTAGTAAGGCAGTTTCTCTCTGTGGGCTAATGGGTCGGGTGAATGTCTCACACTCCAGTTGATTATGCTCGCACCTGGAAACAGCGAAAGTAACGCTGCCATTAGAATCTTGGTCTTCTTTCTCACCTCCCAGCAAGTAGCTAGTAGCAGCCTCCCCGTAGGTTAGGATGAATGCAGTGTTTGGTGTCAGACTAAGCCTATGTTCTAACTCTAAAATATGCTAATTACATGGTCCCGTCCTAGTGTAAATTGTGTCTCAGACTAAGCCTATGGTGCAGAATCATTCCAGGTAAGTGGATATATACCTGTGAGGAAGATATTAAAACTTGGCATTCTAAAACTGGGCATTCTTAAGATAAAACTAAACCTTTGTCAATGTATTGATCCACAGCGTGAGGATGCTGTCCTGGTTGTAGTTATGTAGGTGATCTTTACCGACTAAGGGTGGGTTGGTATAGGGTCTCTGTATAGCCTATTGAGTAGAATTTAATTTTGTTGTTGTGATGGTAGATACTTTTTGATGTGATTTTAATATACAGTGTTGTGCTTCTGTAAGTGTCATAAATATGTATTAATACTCTTCTAGGAAATTGTTCTTGATCTTTTCCAACTTGACGCTTGACGCAGTGATGCTCACTGTATTGGCTGAGATGACAGTCGCCCTGTGCCCAAGTTTTGTGTCACCTATGATGAAAGAACAGAAGATTTACTATCTATATCATTGAAATTACATAATTTATATATGGGGCTGAGTGTAAAAATTGTGTTACTTAAAAAACAAAAACTAGTGACCATAAGAGAGGAGTTATTGCCAAGTTGTGGCTATCTGTAAAAAAAAGAAGGCTTTTTCATGAAATGGGAAAAGGTTATGGAGTCAAATTCACTGGAGAAAGAACCAGGGGTCCAAGAGGTCTTAGAAGAACTGAAATGTTCTGCCATATTTTGGTGGAATGGTTTAGACATTGGAACTCAGAGATATTGTGCTTATAGCTACAAATTGAGATGATGAAATCAGCTAACAGAACAGAACTTGGTATGAACAAAGAAGTCATTGAAAGCTAAATAAATTATGAGAAATTGTTTTACTGAAATACAAGACAATTGCTTGAACCAATTTATGCACTGAAAGACAATAATAGCAACATTTGATTATTTACAATACACTATTCATTCACTTCTGATATTCTCATGTACAGTGCATCTATTACCTCAACTAATTGGGAATTGAAATGTTCCTATAATACATAACAATAAAGGAAAAAAATGTTTCTGCTATTTTCATAAAGGAGCCAAAAAATGCAATTCATTTTGGAAGCAAAAGCTGTCAAATAGAAATTGCACTCCAGTATTGTTGTTTATTGTCTATTTTTTCATTTTTACAGGGGTAAAAATGAAAAAAATCGGGGATGTTTGTTGGCGAGCGAGCGAAGCGAGCGAGACAGTATTAGGGGTGGACAATGCAAAATCGGGTATATGTTATTGGCGAGCGAGCGTAGCGAAAATCGGGGATGTTTATTTATTTATTGATTTTGGGATGTTTATTTATTTATTTATTGGCGAGCGAGCGTAGCGAGCGAGACAGTATTAGGGGTGGATAATGCAAAATCGGGTATATGTTATATATATATATGTATGTATGTATGGATGGTACGTATGCTCTTAAAACGCGCGCGCGGGGAACTTTCTTCTCCTAAAAACACGGCTATTTAGGCTTGACTCCAGTTTATTCTGAAACTACAGCATTAAGCAAACCTTACTTTATACTTAAGCTCCAAAGTATGACAAAATTCCTGCTAAAACGCTTGTTTTCAAGACACAAAAAGTTGATTCGACAGGTTACTATGGCATTGAAGACCCTTTTCCAGACTTAATTTCAAAACTTCGCCGTTTTATGGGGGGATACGGAGTGCCGGTTGTTGGTTGTCAAGAGCCGTTGGTAGTCAGAATACCGTAGTATTAATGCTATGGAAGCTACTACTTCTCGAGGGAAGCTGAGATAAGTACCAATTCCATATTTGTTAGCTAAATATGCAAAATTAACTCTGGCCTTTCTTTTTTGTAGCTAAGAGCTGGTCAACAGTGACTGGTAAATTCAAATAGTCAGATTGGCTCAAATTTGGTACTACAAAAGTTACCACTGCTCAGGAAAATGAGGTAAGAAAATAATTTTGTATTTGTGTGCTAAAATTGATTGTTTTTGTTTTTGTAGGTGAGAGCTTGTTGTCAAGAATTCAAGGTAATTCAAATGGTCAAAGTTAGTAACTTCAATCAGAAGTTATCAATACTCAAGAATGATGTAAGTAGTAATTCCATATTTGTTGGCTAAAATTACAAATAATAACAACGGTTCATTTTTTAATCGTAGCTGAGAGCTTGTTCAAGAGTTACTGGTGATTGAAATTATCAGAATGGTTGATGTTTGAGACTACAAAAGTTACCATTAATCAGGTAAGAGAGTAATTTTGTATTTGTTTGCTGAAATAAAAGGTCATAACTGCTATTATAGTGTTTGCATGAACTAAGCTAAAACATAGTAACAATACTTAGTTTTATGTTACCTAACACATCAGGCTCGCTCGCCATTTGTGCTCAAGCACACCACTAGTTTGTATATATGTTTGGACGTACGTATGTCATTTTGTACTTTGACCCTCGCGTTTTTGTGTTAGTTATGTGGTCGACCCCGTCCCAAATTGCACTAAACAGAATCTTCTGGTTTATCGATCAGTACCCGTATCACCCAAGAAATTGAATTGTTTACCGTTTTGAATTCTTTTGCGGGTGCAGTTAAAACTTGAAAACTTAAGGGACTTCCATTTCTATTCGAGTTAGTGGCGGCGGTAAGTCAATGCGCTCTTTGTCATGGTTATAAGCCGTGCGCACAGTATTTACCTGAAAATACATTGTCCACTAGACTACTGCGAAGGTAAGTCTGTGTAGGTGCATGTCCAGCTGTGTCAAAGCATTGTGTGTTACAACCACCACTTAGCTAAAGAATATCACAAAGAAAACTTTTAAATAACGTGTATTGTTCTGTTGTTGTTTTTTTTTCCTTCAATTCAAGCAGTTGCAGAGAGTTGTTACTATGGCACTGAAATCCCTTTACCCTGTATGCTAATTAAAAAAACTGAACCTTATTTTCAGTAGCTTCAGTGTTAGAAGTCAATAAAAATAGTATAGTCTTTAGGCTCGCTCGCCATTTGTGCTCAAGCACACCACTAGTATATATATATGTATGTATGTATGTATGGATGGTACGTATGCTCTTTAAATGCGCGCGCTTCTAATTACGTAAGTTAGGTAAAGCGTTCACAGTTCCAGTTTTTTTCAATTAACGAGCGCGGAGTATCCTGCTGCAGACGCAACATTGTTTCAACCAAAAAGTTTACAGCTACTCTCTTCTTGAAACAATCGTGAAGTCTTTGTCAAGCTGCGCTTCTTTGCCACTGCTTTCGAAGTTTATTCAGGTAATTGTTAGTTTAGTCTGGGATCAGAGACTTTAGATTCTCTGATGCTAACTGAGAATGGAAAGGGTTACACTGTGCACTACAGTTAGATGTAATTTCTGTCCTATATTTCTGTAAAAAGAGTCTGCTCGCTCGCCATGCATTTGCGCTATTCGAGCGCACCACTAGTATATATGTATGGACGTACGTATGTCATTTTGTACTTTGACCCTCGCGTTTTTGTGTTAGTTATGTGGTCGACCCCATCCCAAATTACACTAAACAGAATCCTCCGTTTTATCGATCAGTACCCGTATCATACTAGAAATTGAATTGTTTACCGTTTTGAATTCTTTTGCGGGTGCGGTTCAAACTTGAAAACTTAAGGGACTTCCATTTCTATTCGAGTTTGGCGGTGGTAAGTCAATGCGCTCTTTGTTATGGTTATAAGCCGTGCACAACAGTATTTACTTGAAAATACATTGTCCACTAGACTACCGCGAAGGTAAGTTTGTGTAGGTGTATGTCCAGTTGTGTCAAAGCATTGTGTGTTACAATCACTACTTAGCTAAAGAATATCACAAGGAAAACTTTTAAATAACGTGTATTATTTTGTTGTTGTTTTTTCCCTTCAATTCAAGCAGTCACTGAAATTCCTTTACCGTGTATGCGAAATTAAAAAAACTGGACCTTATTTTCAGTTGCTTCAGTGTTAGAAGTCAAAATCATTCATATAAAAATAGTATAGTCTTTAGGCTCGCTCGCCATTTTGTGCTCAAGCACATCACTAGTATAGACCTATTGGAACCAATACTTCTCTATACTACCAACTCACACGGGAGAACACTTACCACGCCATCACTTCAGCAGCGAGAGCTGGCGCAACAGCTCCTCGCAGAGATAGCGATTGAGGTCAAAGGTGAATATCAGCTTTCTAGTAAGCATTTTGGGTGTGGTGGGTCAGAGATATTCGAATAATAAATCGAGGATGTGGGAACGCCCTATTTTGGAAGACAGTAGATTCGACTCAGTAAGCAAGGTATGGCGGAAAGCCAGCCTCAAGTTAGTACAGAGGTGAGCACATAGCTACCGCTAGCTGGTTATTAAATCAAGTGTTTGTTAGCCTAGATCCAGCCTTCCCTATATAGCCCACTGTTTGTATAGCTTTTACAAAGGGTTGAAAGAAGGGAAAACACTGCTACCTACACACATGCCAAGTGCTTAGCTTAATTTTTTTCACAACTAGAAAAAGCTAGTCTGATCATTATATTTATAAGGCATCAACAACTGGATAGAGAGGGAAACTTATGTCTGAGCATGCTCATAAAGAGATACCACCAGCTAAACTGGAAAAAAGAGGGAAAGTAATGTCTGAGCATGCTCACGCCAAAACACAGGCAACTGGAAAAAAGAGAGGGTAAAAGTCATGTTCCTGAGCATGCTCTTAAAAAGACACCAGGTTCTTTTCATGAGCATGCTCAGACATGACTTTCCCTCTCTTTTTTCCAGTTGCCAGTGTGTTTTTGAGCTGGAGGATGGTTAGACTATCCCTCTCTTTTTTGCTACAGTTTGTATCTATTTACTCTAGCTATTTGAAGTCTAGTTTGTTCCAGAAATATAGTAAGTTGTGTGTTTATAACACATAAACACAGCATAATATATTTGTAGTCATTTATTTGTTGTTGTGTTTGTTAGTGGTTTATTTACAGTTTTTACCATGTGTAAATAATTTGTATTTGGGATGTATATTTGTATGTTTGTGCACTTTTATAGGAAGATTATGTTTTTGGATTTGTTTTTTTTTAATGTATATGTTCATATGTTAGCTTTCTATACAGCATAGCAGGTGTCTTTCAAAAAGAAAAACAGCTTTTTTTTACAATTTTTTCATTGCGTTTTGACTAAACAGTTGGTACCGTCACATTCAAATTTTTACTAGTCAAGTTCTCGTTTCAGTTGATTTACAGCTAAAAGCTAGAAACACTTCCACAGCTATATCTGCAAGCTAAGTCTTGTACTACCCTCTAAATGCTATAGGGTCATTCTAAACTTCTTGCACAATGAAAAAAACTGACTTGCTTCGATTAAGCATACCGACTTGATTTTCGCTGAACTTGCTGCTCTGACAGGTCCCTACTTCTTAGTCTTTCTACCAGCTACAGTTGGGTCTCTAGTAGTGAGAACATCTAAGCCAATGATGACCCCAACATTTAAAATAGCATCATTTTTTACATTCCTGAAAGTGGCATATGGTAAACATTGAGCATTTAAACTTTAACACAGTCGAACTGAAAAACTATATTTTATCAACTGCCGTAACATTTTCTCTCTTTTTTCTTTTTCTACAATAGCTCCTTCAGTGCAAAACAAAATCGTTCTACTGAACAGAATTGAAAACCTATCTTTTCTGGTGCCTACTGTACATTATTTTAGCACAGGAAGAAACAGCTCATTCTCTTATTATGTGTTTGTGTGTTTGGAATATCATGTCATTATTTGTGTTTGTGTTGTGTGCACATATTTATGCATTGTGCCAGTTGTATGTTTGTGTGTTTGTTTATTTGTTTATTTCTCAGTATTGTTTTTTTACTATTTTTATATACTAAATATTGTATTATATATAAGCATTGTGTGAGAACTTGTATGTTTGTGTGTTAGTATGTCACGCAGTTGCTATTGTTATGCGTGTACATTTCTGTAAATTATAGAGTAAAATTGTTTATTTGTGTGTTTGTTTACATGGTTCAATTACAATATTGTTGTTTGTTAGTATTATAATGTACTTATTTAAAGTTGTATCGAATGTTTATATAGCGTACAAACTGCTGATATAGGAATAAATTTGTTTGTGTCGTTTAAATAGCACTTAAATGCTGTTTGTTTGTTGTTTTGTTTGTTTATCACTTTAATTATATAATTGTTTATTTATTTGTATTTAGAGAGATCTCCGTCCTCCAGTCTCTCTTCACTGGGAGCACTGCCATACATGGAGTAAGTATGTCCGGCCTGTACAATGTGCAGTACTACATAATAAAGTGCTAGTTATGCATAATGATGATCTCACACTTCACATCTCTACTGACTTTCATTCATGGACTACTACTCGTGCACCATATCAACACTCGTCCCTAACTACCTACCAGTCTAAGTTTGTATTGGTTGGTGGATGGCATCCCTCCACTGGCAAACCCACTAACTCTCTGTTGACTAGTACTACTGGTCTAGACTGGAAGCCATCACTACGTGCCATGCCTACTCATCGCTCCTTGCCATCATCAGTTAGTGGAGGATCACCAGAGGTCCTGGTCGTGGCTGGTGGGCGTGTATCACTTAGCGAGTACTTGGACGTAGTGGAAGTTCTACTCAACGACCATTGGCTGACTGCAGACTCACTTCCTTCTTCATGCAGGCACATGCAATCAACATTCCATGAAGGCAACTTCTACTTCACAGGAGGACGTGGCAAGAGAGAGATTCTGTTTATATGCAGTTTAGAGTCTCTCACAGCATCTGCTAGTAATGGCAGGACAAGAAGACAAACAATATGGAGGACAGTAACCACATTATCTGAGATCTTTTCTATCATCTCCTATGTATCGTATCTAATCGGCATCGATGTCCATTCTACCATTAGCAGTTACTCCAACAAAACAGAGGAGTGGATTGAGACTACTAGTGAGGGAGATAGACCAGTTGTTGTTGGTGTATGTATAGCTACTGCAGTCTTGTCTACTGGACAGTTGCTGGTTGCTAATAGAAATGGAGTGCACAAAGGAACTCTGTCAGGTTAGTATAAACAAATAGCAGCATCTCTAGAAAGCCATCTTGCCTTCAGTGATATTGGCTTCTCTTTAGAATGTCCCATTTATAGATTATATGGGAAACTAAAGTTAGGTATTAAAAAACATGTACTATAATAAAACTAGAATATTATTATTTATTACTAAGTTAATAATGTTAAAATTAATTTATGTTAATTATCATATTATAATAAGTAAGTTAATAGATTGTCTTTGCCTAAATTGCAAGTGCTAGAGTGCAGCTGCTTCTACTGGCAGCTGCTTCTACTGGCAGCTGCTTCTACTGGCTTAGCTCCAGGCTATAAAACCAGCTGCCCACACTCTGTATTGCACAGCAGCCAGCTAATAGTACTGGTGCAGGGTGTGGGTTACTTGTACTATATAACCAATGAGACTGTAATAACTAATTAGAGTTTTATTTGCAATATTTTATAGTGCATATTTTATTTTATGTTTAATAGTTGTTCTAAAATATGAAGATGCATATAAACACTTCATTATTTCCAAGGAAGTGTTGGACCTTCTGTCTTTAAAGTTTATGTCCCTTGGTCCTCCAAGACAAGGCAAGAGTACAACTCTCAGGAGAATAAAGAAAGAGATCATAGATCTTCTGTCAGCAAAAGAAGAGGAGCAGATTCATGGCAGCACAGGCACAGTGGAGTGTTGCTGCAATGTGGTAGTCCAAGGCAAGTCTGATCCAACTACAGCAGAAAGAAGTATAAACTGGACCATTGTAAAGAATCTCATTGAGGAAGCTTCTCTACTCTTTCACACTCTCAAAGATAGTTTTCAGATGGAATCCACTTCTGAGGCTACAGCTGATTCCCATAGAGGTAGTGACACCAGGGCAGAGGTCAGTCAGGCTAGCAATACTGGGCAGTCTCATCAGGTTAAAAAACAACACATTAGAAACACCAAGCAATCCCGCCCTGTTCAAAAGCCACAGCCTAACTTAGTGCATAAAATGCTGGCAAAACTAAAATTATTGACCAAACAAAAAATCAGATCACCAGATTATTCTGAAATAGCTGCCATATTCGAGACAGTGTCCAAACAACCACACTTTGCAGATAATGTGAAGCACTCTTTTAAAGCTTTTGTGAGAATGGAGGACACCGGAGGTCAGCCTGAGCTGATGGACATGCTACCAGCACTCACCATAGGACCTGGCCTCTACTTGCTGTTCTTTAGCTACAAGTTCCAACTAGATGAGGAGTATCGAGTCTTTTATCAGAGAGCTTCAGGAGAGACAACTGCACCAGAGAAATCAGAGTTTACTCTGCAAGAGATGCTTTTGCGCACTCTGGCCAGTATATCTTGTTTCAGTTCCTCCACCCACCTTCAACCTCTACCTGGAACAGACAACTCAGCCATTGGTGAGATACTGGAGTCCTCCAAGTCAGTAGTGTATATAGTGGGTACTCACAAAGACAAGGTTTCTGAGGAAGTCATCGCTACAGTCGATTCGCAGCTTCAAAAGGTGATTCAAGAGACTGATTCCTACAAAAAAGGCATAGTTCAGTTCTGCTCAAAAGAGAAGCTTGTTGTTTCTTTAGACAACATGGGAGGCGGAGTAGAAGAGATCGATCACTTGCATCAGCTACTGGAGAATGCCATGGAGAAACACTTTAAAAAGCTGAAAATTCCAGCCGTGTGGCTTCTGTTCAGCTTGTGTCTTCGCATGAGAGAAGTGAGGACAGCCAGCCTGGAGACCTGCTTGGCCTTGTCCCATGCCTTCAATATGACACCTTACGAGACTAGAGCAGCTCTGTGGTTTCTTCACCACCATGCCGGTGTTCTAATGTACTTCCCCAGTGTGCCTGGTTTGGAGGACCTGGTCATCATAGACATCCAGGTAGTGTATGACAGTATCACTGGTGTCATTCTTAAAGCCATGAGCTTTCATAGCGTAGGTCAGGCTACAGCCGAGAGATTCAGGAAGACAGGTCGATTCACTATGACAGATTTGAAGACAGCTACAGCTGACATTTCAGGAGATCTGATTCCACCAGAGAAACTGGTAGCTTTGCTAGCATATCTTCACTTGATAGCTGAGATTGTGTCAGTCGAATCTTCTGATACTAACTCAGTGTTAGAAGAAAAGAAAGAATACATTATGCCTTGCGTGTTAGAAAACACTAGTGCAAAGGAACTTGACCTATTCCACAATGAATCCTGTAGATCTTGTATCGTGGAACCTCTCTTGATGTACTTCAGTAGTGGGTTTACTCCTATGGGACTCTTTCCTGCTGCAATGGCATGTCTCGTATCCAACAAGTCCTTCACTTTCATTGGAGAAGGAGTCAAGAAAAACATGGTGCACTTTTTGTATGGAACAATAAAAGTTCACGTGTCTTTTGTATCGAAATCTAAATATTTCGAAGTCGTAGTTTCTTGTGATCCTACTTTCCAAGACTCCATTCACCATGAATGTATTTCTCTAAAACAAGAAATAGAGGACGCTCTAAAGGAGGCTAGTTCCAGAATGAACTACAACAGCTCCATGGACTACCAGTTTGCCTTTGACTGTCGTGCACATGAAGGAAAAAATCATCTTGGAGTGGTGGATGGTGCAGACACGATTCCAAAGGTTATGACATGTCTCTTCAATCCAGACTATCCACAAGCAGTTGTACTCACCAATAGACACCTCATTTGGTATGGACAGGTATGCAGAAATAGACTATGTATTCTAACTTGCACTAACAGTGATATTACTTGGATTTAGAAATACGAGAAGAAAGATCCTGTGGTAGAGGTCTCTGAAAGTAAGTCAAGTTATTGTTTTTAATTCCTATCATTATAAATGTTTTATTATTAGGTGGCAATAACTTGAGAATATTTCTGAGTGTGTATCCTGACTTGGTCCTCTCAGTGAAGCCTTGTGTTATGACAGTAGCTGATCACTGCTACAGTATTGAACTCATATCACAATATACCTATGACCAACTTCGTGAGCGTAAAGACCTGATTGACGAAGACAGAGCAAGGACTCTTTTGGACAACATTCGTAGAGTCTTTTCATCGAGACCCTCAGCTCTCAAGGAATTTGTTATTGTATTGTTTCAAACAGGAGAATGTAATCATTTAGCAGATAAAATACAGCGACAGCTCCAGTAAGTGAATTGTTATTATTGTAGTATGTGAATTATTGTATTGTTTGTGTAGTAGAATTGTGGATTGAAGTCTGTCAACACTACATGGACATACATTTGAAAACACTCATTGTATTGCACTTTACATTTTTTTGTATATCATATCCCATATTTCAAATTTACACATTGTTAATTTATTTTTACTGTTACTTTAAATAAATTTTCATTACAGAATGCTTGACATATTTTTATAAAATAAGGGTCAGGAGACATGGCCATACCATTGCTTTACTGCATACATATTGCGGGGGTCAACTACCGTTAGCAAATTACTGTGAAGGGCCCTCATAAATCACAAATAGAAATTCCAATTCTGTCAGCCACTGTTTCAAAGCTATGTTTAGCAAGTATGGCTTCTTTGAATATCTGTCTACTGCGCCAGACTATCTTGACCGTACAACTACTCCAGCAAAATGTTCACCCCCCCTCTCTTGTCTGACAGTATCTTGCTGGCAGTGTACAGTGATCCATCGTCTCTCTTGTCTGACAGTATCTTGCTGGCAGTGTACAGTGATCCATCGTCTCTCTTGTCTGACAGTATCTTGCTGGCAGTGATCCATCGTCTCTCTTGTCTGACAGTATCTTGCTGGCAGTGTACGGTGATCCATCGTCTCTCTTGTCTGACAGTATCTTGCTGGCAGTGTACGGTGATCCATCATCTCTCTTGTCTGACAGTATCTTGCTTGCAGTGTACAGTGATCCATCGTCTCTCTTGTCTGACAGTATCTTTCTGGCAGTGTACAACACTCACTGAATTGCCTACTCAAATCGCAGTCACCACACATTCAGGATCCACTTCTCATGTCACAGCAGATGTCATAGCAGGTACCACACCCCTGGGATCAAGTTCACACATCACAACAAATGTCGTAGCAGGTACTACACCCCTGGGATCAAGTTCGCATGTCACAACAGATGTCGTAGCAGGTACCACACCCCTGATCAAGTTCACACATCACAACAGATGTCGTAGCAGGTACCACACCCCTGGGATCAAGTTCGCACGTCACAACAGATGTCGTAGCAGGTACCACACCCCTGGGATCATGTTCGCACATCACAACAGATGTTGTAGCAGGTACCACACCCCTTGGATCCCTTTCTCACATCACAGTCCCTATGGCCTCTGTATCCACCCACTACTCAGGTTTCAGGTAAGAGTTAATGGTGTTTTGCAGAAACATATTTTTTCATTAAGTGATAAGAACTCTCCATAAAAATTTTTTCTGAAGACCAAAGTTTGTTCAGAAAACTTATTTTTGGGTAGCATGAAGTCTGTACATGTAATTTTTGAATGATTTTTTGGCAGATCGCATTTTTTGTTAATCCCAGATAATTCGAGAGAAAGATATAAGTAGCTATAGTAACTTAGGCAGAGCTATGATATTCATCTGCAAACAATGTTATCTATGTTATCATGTGAGACTGTCTACGATAAAATTGAGCTCAATGCAGCACACGTGAATGTTGGGGAATAAGAATCAATTGAATCCAATAAGCCTACCAAGGGGAATTTGATTAGGTCATATATTGTGAACGGCTAAGGCAATCAAACTCGATGCTGATTAAATGTGTTAGTTCAAAAACAGTTTATTTTTTATGGAGGCCACGTTGTGCCCTATTTTCCTGTAAATGGTTTCATATAGAAATAAGTTTGTCCCAACTGTCCCCGAACTAAGTGCTGTCTAATGAACAATAGAACTTCAAATCTATGGACTGACTATAAACAAAAACAACAGCAACAGGAAACAAAATTCACTCATTTGTCTTTGTAACTGATATTTCAGGGTTCAAACTTCTCAAGTAACGCCTCCATTTCAGTTTGACTCCTGCCATTCTACTAAAATATCCTTCAATATTTGTGGTAGTAATAATTTATTTATTTATTTACTTATTTATTTATTTATTTTTTTTTTTTTTGGTGGGGAGGGGGAAAATTTTCACTTTACATGCCTAATTTGTATTTGTGATGTTACATACCTGTATTGTTTAACTTTCTAAGTACCACACCCACTGACTGGATCACCTCCAGTCAGAGTCACTGCACAACGTGGATTATTGATTCCTGGTGCAGTCACCACATGTACTGGAGTTGCGGTTACCATGCCGGTTTCATGATCTCCTTCAGTTGCAAATTCGGGTACTGTATCACTCACCAAAGCTACGCCTCCTGTTGCTTCCTCAAATTTATGTTCACCATTCACCAATCTATTGAATTTACCTGTTGGTAAGGGATGTTACTACGATATCATCACAGACGGGTTCAGCACGTGTTCTCACTAGCGATGAGTAAAGTGACGGAAGAGAAAAAGAAGTGTGAAGCTGAGGAGAAGGAAAAGCGAAAACAGGAAAGAGAAAGGAAAAAAGGGAAAAAGAAATAGAACAAAGAAGAAAGGCTGAGGAAAGAATTCGACGAACTGAGGAGAAGGAAAAGAAGCGAAAGCAGGCAGAGGAGGAGAAAGAAAAGAAGCGAAATCAGGCAGAGGAGGAGAAAGCTAAGAAGCGTAAGCAGGCAGAGGAGGAGAAAGCTAAAAAAAGTTTACCACACAAAGCTGTGACAGGCAAGAAACGGTGTCGAGAGGTCACTACTGAAACTTCAACAAATGAAGGACATTTGAATTTAGCTGAAGGTGGGAGCAAGATTACAAGTAGACATACTCTGCACAAGAGATCAAAAGTTACAATGGACAGTAGCATATTCACAGATTTATGTTGTGTCTGCTTCAGTTCTTTTGAAGAGGACGAAGGAACGGGCAGAGAATGGCTTCAGTGCATCTGTTAAAGGTGGATTCATGAAGACTGTGTCGTACCAAACCCCAATGGTGAAAATAAACTTTGTCCCATATGTTGAACTCTGAACTTTGATTCGTAGCATTTGATCTTTTTCATTTTTTTTTGTAAGTCATGATTTTTTTTTCTTGTTGGCATTCCAATGAAAATGAAGTAAACTCCAATGGCAGTAGCACATTGTGGTAATGCTGGTCAAGTGTTGTTGTTGTTGTTGTTTTTTTTGTTTCTCAGATTGAGAAGGGGGGGGGGTGCTTGCCTTCTTCTTTTCCTTTTTACAGTAAACACTTCCAATAAACAATATTTCTATACAGTCCCCTAAAATTCATATACTGCCCCTCCCCCCCCCCTCCCACCCTTCAATTGAATAGTAAATGGGCAATTTAGTTGAAGCTAAGTATGGTCATAGGTGAACAGAAAAACTTTATTTTGCCACTACCTTTATACTTTGTACGCTAACTTGCAAGGACTATTCCTACAAGGAAATTAAGCACATTGCCAACCCTCCCCCACTCCCCTCCCCCCTCCCCCAAGCTAAATCTATAAAATTCACCTTATTTTACGCACTTCAGCTAAACATTTGGCTTTAATTAAGTGCCTGAAGGTAACATTTATTACATTATAGTGAGTATTAGTGAGCAATGCATCAATTTCTGCTAATATTAAAACTTGTGAACAAAAAAATTGAACCCCGTATGAAGCTTGAACCTTGACCTGAAACACTACAATATATCCCTGTCTAATACTCCATAACAAATTGAACCCCATATGAAGCTTGTACCTTAACCTGAAACACTAAAATATATACCTGTCTAATACTCCATAACAAATTGAACCCCATATGAAGCTTGTACCTTAACCTGAAACACTAAAATATATACCTGTCTAATACTCCATAACAAATTGAACCCCATATGAAGCTTGTACCTTAACCTGAAACACTAAAATATATACCTGTCTAATACTCCATAACAAATTGAACCCCATATGAAGCTTGTACCTTAACCTGAAACACTAAAATATATTGTACCTGTCTAATACTCCATAACAAATTGAACCCCATATGAAACTTGTACCTTAACCTGAAACACTAAAATATATACCTGTCTAATACTCCATAACAAATTGAACCCCATATGAAGCTTGTACCTTAACCTGAAACACTAAAATATATACCTGTCTAATACTCCATAACAAATTGTCAATGTATTTCCAAATTTGGGTATGGTTTCAAGGATAAGGTCACTTCTAATTCCTGTTGCTACTGCCATATTTCCTATTTTTATCATGCTTTATTTGTGTCACTTTTTTTTCAGGCTGCCATAGCATTAGCTCATGGGTAGTTGGCTTTACCTTATGTATTGTACGCTAAATTTATATTAAAAAAAAGAATGAAAAAACCTGACATTTTAACTCTCTAAATGAAAGCCTGTCTGTGGTAAGGGTTTTATTATTTGGTACTAGTTAAGGACAACTTAAGTTTGTACACAGTGTACTTGTTGAATATTATGGTACTCATAACTAAATGTTTTGACCTAGTCTACTGGAGAAGTGGATTTGATCAGTATGCTGTTAAATTGATTATATTTTTTCCTTAGGCGATGGACCACTTACTACCAGTGTGTCTATCGAATGTGAGGCAAATGACCATAGTAATGATCAAAGGAGCATTACAGGACATTGTGAAGAAGATTTAGTTGCTGATCAGTCAGCTGGTACCTCAACAACCTTCACCCTTGAAGAAGAACTTCCTTTTGCTAACGTTTGGAAGAAGGATATGACTTGGTTGATCCTAAGTACACAGAATGGCTCAAATACAATGTTCCAGAACACCACAATTCCCTGGCTGTAACAGCACTCTTGCAGTAAGAAAGTTCAATTGGCTTCGTTTCGTGAAAGTTTTCTTATATTTCCAATAAACCAATATTCCACTAATGGTGGTGCTAGCAATAACTCCTGGCTGGTTATACACATTATTCCACTAATGGTGGTGCTAGCAATAACTCCTGGCTGGTTATACACAATATTCCACTAATGGTGGTGCTAGCAATAACTCCTGGCTGGTTATACACATTATTCCACTAATGGTGGTGCTAGCAATAACTCCTGGCTGGTTATACACATTATTCCACTAATGGTGGTGCTAGCAATAACTCCTGGCTGGTTATACACATTACTACAACTTCTAGCACTTGTATACAAGTACTCCAAGAAAATTTCAATCCTAATCTGATTTAATGTGATACAAAAAAAATTCCAGTAAATGACAATTGCTAGAAATAAAGCATCGCTGATGGCTGAATCACTTCCTTTTCACCCTCACACACACAAGGAAATGATGAAGTTCCTGACATCTTTTTTAAGATGGACACATAAATTTCACAACTTTCCCCATCTGCTGAAGTTGTCTAACAATTATTTGCAATATTTACAAAATGAAACTGTGTTTATGAACATCATACCGCATCTGTATAGCTAGAGCCAATAAAGTTAGGACAATATGAAGTTTATAATAACTTCCTTTAACTTCCTGAGTTATACCTAAAAAGATAAATAGTTATATACTTCAGCAACAACCAAAGGACAAAGAATTCATTTGATAATATATATCAAAATTAATGAAATGGGATAATTTTGTTTTATGCTAGTAGCAATGGGGTAGTGATTCTTTTGGCCTATAGCTAGCTAGTGTATAGTAATGATAAGGGTTCACATCCTTGGTGATGGTTACCTTATATAAGGCTGGTGTTCGGGCCAGCCCTCATTAAAGTGGTTGCCAAGGCAACTCCTCAAGAATTTGAATATGAACTAGAGCTTGACTCATTATTGTATGTATGTGTGTGACTCCTTATGTTTTTGTTTGACCCTCTTTTACACTCTATACACCCCACTGTTTGTGTCTCACACTATATTGATTCAGTCACACCTCCCATTCAATAACTAATCATCACCTCTTATTCAACTTCCCCCCTTAGTATCATTTTTTCCCCTTATATTCTCTCTTTACCTTTGTTTTGGCAGTCTTGCAAGAAGTTTGAAAAACTAAAAGTGTTCAGTCTTAGACTTCTAAATCTAATTCTAGCTACTCCTTTTGTAGTGGGGTCAAGCGTGAGGGCCTTACAACCCCTCTCCATAACATTTGCCGCCCCAGCTGGAGCTATGGTGTCGCTTGAACAAAACTTCATTATGTGCCTCTGATACACCAATTTTTTAGAGTGGTTACATTTCCACAAAGTGTGATTTTCCTTCTGCTTAATAGTTACAACACATTCTTTGTAAAGGCTCGAATTAAGTCTTATACAGAATGGCCTCTCAGTGAAGGACCAGGTGTCTACTTGCTCTGACGCGTGGTATTAACTATTCGCAACCGCTGGCGCAAGCTTGCGGTCTTGAGTAGTCACCTAAAGCGCGTACTTCCTAACGGTGGTACTTGCCAGGGTTTGTAGAGGTAGACAACAAGTATTCATATAATAAGACAAGACAATATATACAACACATCAGGATGCAGTGAGGATTGGGTTACAGCACATATGAATATCATTAACGGATGGCATGGATGGGAAAGGGTCGACATTAGAAACAAATGGGAGATGCATACATTTGGATAAGATAAACATTAGAAATAAATGGGATGGCAATACACAGAGATAAATTGGATGAATGAAAAAGTTCTCTGTTCAGATCAGAAGCAAGTTCAGTCTTCTTGCTGAGGATCCTGGACATACTCCGGGGGGGCAATGGTGTCGTCATCCAGGAGGAGTGGGACTAGTCGGCAGGCAGGGCGGCTGTAGGATCGGCCATGGCATCTGAGAGTGACGGCTCTTACAACTCCATCGTCACCAGGTTGTACGTCTTCAATGACAGCAATTGGCCAGTCTCGATTGCGCAGTGCTTCGTCTTTGACCAGGACTACGTCACCAGGTTTGATCTGGTAACCAGGACGCTTCCATTTATTCCTCTGACTACAGGCAGACAAGTAGGAGGAGGTCCACTGACGCCAGAGGTTGGACTTCATTCTCTGAACCAAATTCCAACGACGCAATGATGAGGTAGGTCCAGTAGGTGGCAGCTTGGAAGGAGGGGCTAGGATGGGTCTACCGATCAGGAAGTGACCGGCAGTCAGGAATGTTCCTTCAGATGCTTCCTCTGAGTGAAGCGGTGCTAGTGGGCGGCTGTTTAGGATGGCTTCTGCCTCCGTTAAGACAGTGTAAAGTTCGTCCCAACGGAGGGCTTGGGGACCGACATTCTTTCTGAGTAAAGTCTTCATAGACTTCACCGCAGACTCCCACAAACCGCCAAAGTGGGGAGCTCTGGGCGGAATGTGGTGCCACTTGATGGAATGCATGGTGGTGAATTGCTGAATGGCATCTGTGGTCTTCTTAGATTCGGTGAAGCGCTGTAGCTCCCGGATCTCCTCCCGGGCCCCATGGAAGTTGGTTCCATTATCTGAGAACATCTCAGCAGGGCAGCCACGTCGGGAGGTGAACCGGGAGAAGGTGGCAAGGAACTCCTCAGTGGAGAGGGATGAGCAAATGTCGAAGTGGACAGCCTTCGTGGTCAAACACACGAATATGACCGCGTAGGCCTTGATGAAGGAAGGCTTGCGGGTGTGACCAAGCTTGAGTGTAAAGGGGCCTGCAAAATCAACACCTGTCCTGTGGAAGGGCGGGGCAGGGGTGGTGCGAGCAGCTGGCAGCATTCCCATCAGGTGATGAAGAGGCCTTGCATATGCTCGCTGGCAGATGGAGCAGGTCCTACTGACAAGTTTCAGAAGGCTTCGTAGATTCGGGATCAGGAAAGACACTGCGAGAACGGATGCCATAGCAGTGACTCCAGCATGACTGTATACTCTGTGCAGGGTGGCAACCAATAGTTTTGTCAATGGTGACTTGGCATGGAGTAGGGTCAGCTGCAGCGGAGTGGAAGGAGCTTCAGGATCTCTCACACGGCTCTGTACAACAACATGGCCATGAGCAGAGAGGGCTAGGAGGTATTTGGAGATGTGATGGCTCTTTGGGAGGCAGGAGGACTTCTCGGCAGCTTGCACGACGTCCGGGAAGTGTTCCTTCTGGGAGAGGTAGTATAACCGGAATTTAGACTTCTCTATTTCCTCGAAGGAGAGATGACCAGTGAGGCGATCTGTGTCCTTGTGCCTAGCATTGTATACAAATCTCAGTAGCCAAGCAACAACTCTCACCAACATGAAAAATGATGAGAATCGTGACCATAGAGAGTGTAGAAACTGCTTCTGGGCAGGTGGCAAGTCCAGGCAAGGTTTGATAGTCACAGTAAACACAGCGGCAGGAGGCTTGGAAAGTTTGGAGTGTGGCCAGTCCTGCTGGGGCAGGGAAAGCCAGGGTGGACCTGACCACCAGAGTGCTGACATAGCCAGGTCCGGCCCCCGCATTCCCCTGCTTGCTAAATCAGCAGGATTGAACTCTGAGGTGACATGGCGCCAGGACACTCCGGGTAAAAGTTGCTGAATCTTGTAGATGCGGTGTGATACAAAACGATCCAGCTGCGTGGGAGTCTTCGGGATCCAATGCAGCAGTATCTCACTGTCAGTCCATGCATGAACCTGTAGGAAAGACATATCAAGCAGGCGTGAACAGTGACACAACAACTCAGCAAGTAATACAGCTCCGGTCAACTCAGCTCTGGGCACAGTGATAGGACGGACTGGTAGCACCCGAGCTTTGGCCATAACCAGAGTGGTAGTGGTGGTTCCATCTGCATGGATTGTCCGCAGATAGATGGCTGCTCCATAGGCCACAGTGGAAGCATCGCAGAATCCATGCAGCTGCTCTTGGAGTGTTGATGGAGAAGGACAGAGTCTTCTGGGGACTGGATGGGCGTTGATCGCAGGCAAATCTGTTATCCAGGTGTCCCAACGCAGACGCAAGTCTTCTGGGACGGGTTTGTCCCAGGCCAGCCCTAGCTTCCAGGTGTCCTGGAACAATATGCGTGCCAAAACGACAGCTGGGCAGAACAGACCGAGAACGTCAAAGACGCCAGCTGTCCCGGAAGCGATCACTCGCTTTGTCACTGGGTCCGGTGAGACTGTGAGGGATGGAATAGCAACAAATAAGCTATCGCTCACCGTGTCCCAGTGGACGCCAAGGGCTTTGTGGGCTAGGTTGGGTGGAGTGATGGCAACTGATGTCTCCTCCTTCTCGCACAGGTCAGGCGGGATGGATTGCAGGAGCTCCTTGAAATTAGAGCGCCACTTGCGCAGAACCATGCCTGCGCGAGAGAGGAGGTCACAAAGCTCGGCTCTAAGCTTCATGGCAGTGGGCAAATCATCAGTGCTGTAGAGAAAGTCATCCACATAAAATGCTTCTCGGATGGCCGTGGCAGCGGTGGGATGGGAGGTGGAATGAAGGTCGGCGAGGGTTCTCAGGACTTGAGTGGCCAGGAATGGACTGCATTTGACGCCAAACGTCACTCTCTTCATCCTACAGTCCAAGACCTGGCCTGACTCTCCTCGCATGAGGAAGCGGTGCCAGTCTCTTTCTCCAGGATGTAGCATGATTTCCCTGAACATCTTAGAGATGTCAGAGCTCATGGCAATGAAATGGCGGCGGAACCGAGTCAGGACATCTACCAAAGGAGGATAGAGGTTCGGTCCTGCCAGCAAAGTGTCGTTCAAGGAGACACCGTTCGACGACCTGGCAGAGGCGTCGAATACTGCTCGGACTTTGGTGGTGGTCGACGTCTCCTTGAACACACCGTGTACTGGCAGGTAACAGTGTGGACGGCGACTCACTTCACTCTTGGGGATCACTTCGGCGTGGTCAAGTGTTAGATACTCTGTCATGACAGCCGAGAACGCCTCCAGCTTGTCCTTGGCAGTCAAGGAACGCTCATTAGCAAACAGTCGGCTCATGGCTTGCCTTCTGGTGTCTCCGAGCTCTGAAGGGTTCTGGATTCTGGGCAAGGAAACATAGAATCTGTCATTGTCAATCTTATCACTAGCCTCAAACCCCTCAACAACTTGCACGTCATCTTGGGAAAGGGCTGGAGATTCTGGCACTCTGTCTAGCTCCCAGAGACAGCTGAGTTTGTCCTGGAGGTTGTCTGGAGCAAGGGTTAGGACTGGAGGACGGCTTAGAGGTTCTTCTGTAGGACCAGACAGGCACAAGCCTAGGCGTGTGGGAAGAGCTAGGAATCCCTCAATGCGGAAAGGGGGTCCTGTGGTTAGCTCACTGGTTTCGCCTAGAGGCAGGATCAAATCCACTTCACCACCCAGCTCGGGATCGGCTAGTAGGTAAGGTGAGAAGGCAGGGTTGTTCCGGATGGAATTTTTATTGGTTGGATGGTCAAGCTTCTTCAGCGACGGAATGACGGTGAATGCTATTGGTGCTGTGGTGAATGATCCATCTCTGGACTGGATCCGGGTCATCACACCAAACTTGCTGGTGGTAACGCCGCCTAACCCATCCACGGGTAGGCGTTCGTGGACCCTAGTCAAACCTGAGTCCATGGCCAGTCTCTCTGACATCACGGCAATGGATGCCCCTCCATCTAAGAGTGCTCGTGCCTGGACACAACGGTGACCATTCTCCATAATCACCACAGCGGTGTAGAGAGATCTTGGATTTCTTGGGAGCTTGGCTTCTTCGGTTGATGTGGTAGTGGTGGACATAACAGGTGGAGTTTGATTGGCAACAACGGTGGGAGGTGTGGTGTTTTCTCTTTCACGGTGGAGCATCGTGTGGTGACGACCGCCACACGTCTTACACGAGAACTTGTTTGGGCAGGACTTGTAACTGTGTGCATGAGAGAAACAATTAATGCATAATTTCTTCTCCCTCACCAACAGATTTCTTTTGTTGACATCAAATCCCCTGAAACTGTCACAGCGGGTAAGTCCATGGAATTCGCCACAGGCCACGCATCCAGATGGCGGCTTCCGGGGGCTGGACTTAGGAGTAGAGAAGGAAGGCTGTTGCTGGGGAGTGGACTCGAAGGAGTGGACAGAAGAGGCGGTGGACGAGCTGGCAGCAGCGTTATTGAAATTGACCAGCCACTTCTTGGTGAATTCAATAATGTCCTCCATGCATGGCACGGTGCTGGCATCCATGGAGCGCATCCACTCCGCACGGCAGGGTTCTGTCATCATCTGGACGGCCAGGGTAGCCAGGAAGTGTGACAAATCTGTACTTGCAATTGAGATGAACCTACGCCAAGGAAGACAGAAATTGTCATGAAAGTGTGTAAAACTGTTGAAATCAAACCCTATCTTGGATACACTTTGGATTTTCCTCGTCAGGATGGGGCATACGATGTTGGGTGCACCGTAAACAGACTTCAGCTCGGCCATCATTTTCTCTAGGTTACAGTCAACGTGTGGCAAGTTATCCAGGAGTCTTCTGGCCTTGTCCGGCTTCACAGCACTTCTGAGCAGTCCGCGAACCTCCATGGGACTGTAGCCTTTGGCTCTAGTCTTGATGGTAGAGACAAACAGGCTCTCAAACTGCTCCCAGTGCTCAGGGTCTCCATCGAAGGATGGAACCTCAATGCGCAGTGCATTGTGTCCCGAAGAGCAGGTAGAAGCAGAAGAGGGTGAGGCTGAAGCAGGAGTAGGAAGCGGGGTGCCCTCGTGCCTGAAGAGAATGTCACGTGCTTCTTCGAAGGCGGTGAATCTGTCACGGAAAGCTGGAACAAGTCGGTGGCATTTTCCGGAATTGAGGAATGGAGTACAGCGTGAGATGAAAGACTAGAACCGGGCCTCAAATCTGGGAGAGGTGGTGTCAGTCGCGGCTAGCAGAAGCTTCATTTCACCCACTATGCTGTTGCTGTCAGACCACAGCTGGTATCTTTCCCTTACTCTGCGTAGAGTCCGGCGAAGGTCGGTGTGTATCTCATCGTGTCTCTCGGACTCAACTAGCTCCGATTCATATGCTTCCTCGGAGTCCAGCACAAGATCGTTGATCTGAGCTTGTATCTGGTTGTGAGCAGAGACAGTCGAAGACAACTCATCGGACAGGCCATCAATGACGACAAGATCTAAGTCATCAGGGTGGCAGGTGTCCAGGGATTGGATTTTCTTGAGTAGCTTGGTCACAAGACCTCGCTTGTGTGCGCGTTGACGTCGCAGGCGGTCAATGGCGGCAGTAGGATCTAGATTCTCTTCCATGACAGATAGGATGATACACAAATGGAATGGATAAGGAAGATGGAACTCCACAAAGTCGCAGGAGACGGTGTGAGGCAAGTCCCAAGGTGTTAATTGGAAAGGTGTCGATAGGCAAGTGCGAAGTAGAAGCAAGCAGACGGCAGAACTCGTAGCAAACCGATCCTGGATACTCTCGGACGGAGCACGGAACAGCAACAAAGTCCAGTCGGCAGAGCTCGACGTTGGCACGGCACGGGCTCGAAGGACCAAATGTAAAGGCTCGAATTAAGTCTTATACAGAATGGCCTCTCAGTGAAGGACCAGGTGTCTACTTGCTCTGACGCGTGGTATTAACTATTCGCAACCGCTGGCGCAAGCTTGCGGTCTTGAGTAGTCACCTAAAGCGCGTACTCCCTAACGGTGGTACTTGCCAGGGTTTGTAGAGGTAGACAACAAGTATTCATATAATAAGACAAGACAATATATACAACACATCAGGATGCAGTGAGGATTGGGTTACAGCACATATGAATATCATTAACGGATGGCATGGATGGGAAAGGGTCGACATTAGAAACAAATGGGAGATGCATACATTTGGATAAGATAAACATTAGAAATAAATGGGATGGCAATACACAGAGATAAATTGGATGAATGAAAAAGTTCTCTGTTCAGATCAGAAGCAAGTTCAGTCTTCTTGCTGAGGATCCTGGACATTCTTACTCCCTAACTTTGAACAAGAGCATTACACTTACAGTATACAAAGACATGCATAAACAAAATTGAGATAAAAGGATGGATATCTGAAAGAATTTCTAAGGGTTTCTATTGCATGTAGTTTTCCAATATTTCCTGATATTATTAACGCACCGTCCAGGTTTATTGATAGTTTGTTCTTCAATCATCAATAAAGTTACACTAGTGTTGGTTGAAACTTGATATTAGCAACAATCTTTTAATTCCAATCATGAAATATTTGATAGCTGTGCTACTCATGATAAAGCATGACATTACTCCAATATATATTCACCTCGTAACTCTTAGTTTAAATGGCAACTCAAACATTCCAAATACTCACTCGATTTTGATACATTACAGCTTTAAGTGGTACAGCCTGAGCTTGGAGTCTGCTGTAAATTTCATTTTTTTGTTCCATGGGAAGCTGAAATAGAAAGACGTCTGGCTCTATCAAAATGAAATTATACATAACTGTGCATAAAGAATGGAATGAGATAAATCTATAGGATTCTATGGGCTACACACAAAATACCTATTGCCAAAAAAGGACAACAACAAACAATGCCAGACATAACCAGCCAGACAACTTGATGGTTTGAAGCATATTTATACAATGCCAGACATAACCAGCCAGACAACTTGATGGTTTGAAGCATATTTATACAATGCCAGACATAACCAGCCAGACAACTTGATGGTTTGAAGCATATTTATACAATGCCAGACATAACCAGCCAGACAACTTGATGGTTTGAAGCATATTTATACAATGCCAGACATAAC
>WLWD01003008.1_pt1 | contig 38405 bp, 36 predicted proteins | sample 6712731 | NCBI WGS metagenome assembly WLWD01 (sample SAMN12718690, study PRJNA576275) | sponge metagenome | isolation source: marine sponge | host: Mycale hentscheli | place: New Zealand: South Island, Marlborough, Capsize Point | collected 2014-11-01
TTTGTGGCATCTTGTCTAAAATATTATTAAATTAAATTTGCTAAGTAGGTAATACATTCTTAGCTTATGAAAAATATTGACTAAGAACAGACATTCTCTGGCTAATGTTATTGAGAACAGCATTACAGAAATAAATTGGGAAATGTTGATACAATTGAATAACTTATTATCAATGCCTTTGTGTTAGTACCTTATCGAGCTAAACACCAAAGCTGTAAATTTTCTTAGCAGTGGAAATAATTTCAAGGCAAGAACAACAATAACAACAACAGCACACATCATTGAAGTTATTTTAAATCTAAAGATTGCTCAAAATACTACTGCAACTCCTGTTTTATTATGTATAATGCTCTCTGGGAGCAGAGATAGTTTAAAAATCCACCATAGCGCATTACTGTTCTTTCTTTTAACTACACCATATAAAAATAAAGTAATATGGGATATTTCTCTTATCTAAAAGATTTTTGATTTTTCACATTTTTTTCCTTTTTTTCCCCTTTCATCTAGTTTTTTTTGCTAATTATTATTGTTATACTTATAAGAGCTCTACTATATTCTACATGGACTAGCTATACATAAGTTACAACTGTTTTCTTACTTTCTTTTCATTTGAATTGTACCACTTCTTCCACTATAGTTACAGTATGCACAGCACCCAATCACAATGGCCACTGTTAAGATGAACAAGAATCCGCCAGCACCAGTACAGATTGCTATTAGTAGTGTCCTTGATTTAACTATGTTACTCGACTCTCCATTGGTTGTCGAGAGTAAGACACACTCTGTAGAAGAGCCTCCACTGGCCAGTACACAGGAGTCATCCACACTGTAGAGGGCATTTCTAACTCTCAGAAGTGATCTAGATTGAATCCAACTATCTAGTGCGCAGAATGCAGTCTCGGTGGATTGCGGGCTCCCAGTACTGATTAAGCCTGTGAAAAGAAAAGCTCTTGGGATGGCTTTGCTACAGCTGGGAGTCACTGAGATTGAGATACTGCCAATCATTGCCAAGCAGCTCATGCATACAGTGCTGATGACATTAAGCAACTCATTTTGGATGTCTCCAGCTATGACTTGTGTGTTCTGACTATTGATCAAATTGTCACAATCTGCTTCTAGTACACGAAGTTGAAACTGCATGTTGGCTGAAGTTATGGCACACTCGGGTGTAGGATGGTCAGTAGTGACAGGATTGGAATTCAGCATGAGGGTAACTGTTTCTACATGTGATCTGCCACTCCCATCCTGTGCACGAACTATACAAGAGTAGTTTCCAACATCTCCTTCAGCAAACTGAGAGATAGCAAGTCTTGCAGACACAAATGGGACTTGTTCTGTATTTGACGTTGTCTCTGTCAGCATTTCTCCTGCTACAACCCATTCTATTTGAGGTGGAGGCCAACCAAATCCTGAGCAAGTGAGAACATATCCAGTGTATCCACTGGGAACAGAAAATGAAGATGTAGAAGTAGTTTGTACTGGTAGAATCGCAAATATAGATGTCACAACTGGAGGATCTACAACAACAATAAGTAAAGAATTCATTAAAAAAGATCTCATCCAGTTTTATTTTCTTGATTACCTACAACTAAAAAATTAATTTTTACTGCATTAGTTCCAATGCTATTTTGACTGGTGCAAATATACTCCCCAGAATCTGTATATAGCAAGTTTCGGTTCCACTCCAACAAAAGCTCTGAATTTGATTTTCGTGCAGCAACTCCCATAGGAAGTCCTCCAGCTCTAGACCAGGTAACTGTAGGATTAGGGAATCCTTCACTGAGACAGGAGAAAATAACTCTTGGATCTCCATCTTGTCTGGTTAGGTTTAAACCTTGAGTTGATGATGCCATGGTTATTAAATCTCTGACTTCTATGGTGGGAGAAACATGAAAGAAAATACAGATTGAAAATAATTTGAAGTACAAAAATATCAGAAAAATTATTTACTTACAGTTCACATGTAACATAGCAGTGCTTCTAGCTACTCCTCCATATTGTCCAAATACTTCACAGACATAACTGCCAGCATTGCTGGTAGTCACAGACTGCAGGACCTGCTGTTCTCTGCTAGTCTGAACAACTCCATTTCTAGTCCATCTCTGTGTAGTTAGTGTGCCACCAGCTGAACAGTTAAACTGGACATTGTCTCCCTCATCTACTGTCAGTACTGCAGGATTCACAGAGGAAGTGGGAGGGTCTGGAAATTTCAAGGAGGAAAGTTTTATAAGTAATTGCTTAATGTAATATATAGCATGTATTAAGTTTGAAATGATCTATTTTTTATACAAGAGAGCTTGTTGTGGAGTAAGACTAGAGTAGTTAGAATGGTAGACCAAAAAGGGAATATTAAAAAGTTAGGGGAAAATGTTAAATTGTATTTAAGACTCTAAGTAAATTTTTTCCTATTTTGTGATATTTTTTTTTAATATTTCGATATTTGGCAACCAACAGTATTATTAAAAATAATGATGACCACTTAAAATTGTTTCTATCAGAAACAGTTAGCTGCTGTAATTGTGAGATTGTCAGAATTTCAAAGAATGCAATAGCTGGCATATTACATACCTGGAAAAGCTAATTGAACTGCATCACTCTGAGTAAATCCTCCGTTAGAGATCGTCACCGTGTATGTGCCAAGGATGTCATTGTTGACATTGTGGATGATTAGGGTTTGTGAAGTTGAAGTAGTTACTGTGGTATAGCGTGAATTTGTACTGGGATCAATGTGTTGTTTATTGAACATCCATGTAATTACTGGTGCATTGCCACCACCTACAAATTCAGCAGTGATGTTGGTGTCAGCTCCCAGTGATGTGTAGATGATTGGCGAAGAAACATATATGGCCAATGCTGCAAACAGTATTACAATTATTGAAACGCCTCTTTTATATTAGAAGTTAAACTTACATCCTGCAAGTAGTATGGGTTCAGTTACTTGTCCATTTCCAGTATTGGTACTGCAGGTATATTCATTCTGATTGCTGGTTCCAAAGTTTACAATAACCAGTTGTTGAGTGTTGGAAGCACTGTCCCTTCTCTGATAGACATTGTCACTGGTGGTAAGTCCAGTCACTAGTGGGATGACTGGCCCACTTGTTGAGGTCCACATGAGAATACCAGACCCTCTACAAGTGACAGTAACTGTGCTGCCATCAGGAATAGAGATAAGACTGGACTCAGGAATAGCAGTGGCCACTGAATTAACAGTGGCTGTGAGCTGGAGTCTCGCTGCAAAGATCAATAAATGAATAATATGGAATTCATATTATTATAACCCCTGTTATTATTAACCAATTATTAAATCATAAACTGGGTGTATATTGATGTTTTCAACACTTATGGCATACTTCTAGAACTTACGCATGATCTGAAGTTGTGCATCTTCAGACTCTACATCCTCAGGAAATACAGAACTACTGGCTGAACATCTGTATCTCCCAGCATCAGTCACAAACACACCAGTTAAAGTGTATCTGCTCTCTACCTACAATGTTTAAGTAGTTTTAAAAGGTATGAAAGAACTAATAGTGGTGTAATATTACTGTATATATTCCTGTAGTGTCGTTTCTTGATTCAAATAACTGTGTACCACTTCGTGATATGTCAGGTACAGTGTTGCCATCTTTCTGCCAGCTAATGACTGGTTTAGGGGAACCAGTATAGATGCAGGTCAATGTGACATCTTCATGCTCCAGAATTAACATATCCATAGGACTAGACTCCACTGTGGGTTGCACTACAAGATACAAAAATGGCACTTTATTGACATCTTCAGTGACTATTTGTAGCCTAATGCATTTGTGTAAATTGGCATATCTACTTACCTTGAATATTTAGAGCGATTGTAGTAGAAACATTAATAAAACTGTGTCCAAAGAGATGTTTGTTGATAGAAATAGAATACATGCCAGTATTTTCTACTTCAGTATTAGTAATTCTCAATACAGTGTTGGAATCTACTAGAGAGTGTCTTGAAGATGATGAGATTGCTCTTGATTTAGGATCCATCCAAACTATATCACTTGCTACTGTATTAGTTAGTGTTGAAGAGAAATAGACTCTCAGTAATACTGAAAATCCTCTTTTAACAGAGACTGTTGTTTCAGCTGAAGTTATAGCCAAAGATGCTAAAAATTAAATGGATGATATCATGAAAGAAAATGAGACTAGAACTAATATAATTAAAATAATTTTTTTTAATTAGTGAAGCACTTATAGAGAATTTTAATGGAAAATAAGAAATAATTTTTAAAGTGTTACACTGCAAATATCCATGGTATAAAAGAGCTCAGGTATTTGCACTAAACACTGTTATAAAAGAAAGAGGTTTGGCTATCATTACAAAAAAATAATTAATGATGTAAGAACGTGATGGCTGGCAAAAATATCCTAGCAAAATTTTCAAAACATCGGACTTATTAAGATTAGACATTAGTAAAAACAGTTTTGATAGCCACATGAGCAAAATGGCTACGTAAATGGAAATAACTGATTTAGGCAGAAAGTAAATGAATAGCAAACCACAGATAACTGCATATAAAGGTTTGTCTTCATGTTCTTAAAATGTCTCTTTTTGTGCGCTGGTTAAAATTCATAGTCACAGTTTTTTTTATAATGAATTGACCAGAGATAAATGATCTCTCATTGACCACAAAATTCTATTTCTTACAAATTCTAAACTACAATCTTACCTCCTGTTACATTGATTGATACAGAGTCCCCAGTTACTGTGTCCACACACATGTATACTCCTTCATCTGAAAGTTGAGCATTTGTCAGATCTATACGTAATCCAGCGCTCCTTGTTGTTACACTAATTCTTGTCCCTGCATTATCTTTCCTCCACACTAAGTTAGTCCAAATATTGTTTGTTCCATTACAGTCTAGAAACTGACCGACTGGATTCCCTCCAAGTCCCAGTGCTACCACTCCTTGCACTCGTACTACTGTAACTTCAGTAGTCACACGGCCATGGAAGAGAGACAAGGTAGCTGTAATGAGTATAGAGTGATTCAAGATCAACCTAACAATCTTATAGCAGTATTTTTGTAGGTGTGAGGGAGGGTTAAGGGAAACTAAGGGGTCTTGAGCATCTTTCTAAACCAAGTTTGTCAATACTATAGTGTACAAGTAGAGTACCAATACTGGCCATTCAGTTCATTGAAAAACAGCATATTTATTTATGTTTTTTTAATTAAATTAAAGACCAAACTTTTAATAAGTTTTCTCCTTAATATATTGGGTCTCTTCCTGTATTTAATGCTAGCTGCACTCCTACAACCTCACAGATATATATTCTTGTACATAAAGAAATATTCCCAATTTACGATTTTGTAACACCCGATATGTCTGGTTCACTTTACTTGCATGCTAATGATAAATTAATAAATAAATTTAAAAGTAAGTAACAAACAAAACAACAACAACAGTTAATGTGATGATTATTATTCTGAGTATGTCAACAATATAAAAATATAGAATATCTGTTTATCCGCAAAGTTTTGACTAGGTGCTTGGCAATATCAGTGGCATAAAAAGTTAAGTCAGTATCAATATAGATGATAGTTAGATTTGGATAGAGTGAATCAACTGCATTTAGTAATCTACGGCTTTGAGCTGTACCATCCAAGTATAGCCAGGATGTTGCTTGAGGCAAAATATTCTGAAATATTTCCAATATTCTATGTGGGCCAGCCCACATAAAGGGATCATTAGTTAGCTTGTCATTATAGTTTTATGAATGTGTGGATTGTACCTGACTTGTTTGTGCATAGTATTTTGTATTATTTTTTTGTGGTTAGTGCATGCAGCTGCACTCAATGTATGATGTCCATTTACGGACTTAAATTATTTTTATGTTGCCAGTATCATGGTCAGATGTTTGCAGCTTCTGTGAAGTATTTAATGAATAGTGTGTTTATTTTTCTTACATCCTGTTACATTGATTGATACAGAGTCTCCAGTAACATTGTCCATGCACATGTATACTCCTTCATCTGAAAGTTGAGCATTTGTCACATCTAGACGTAATCCAGTGCTCCTTGTTGTTACACTAAATCTTGTCTCTGCATTATCTTTCCTCCACACTAAGTTAGTCACAATATTGTTTGTTCCATTGCAGTCTAGAAACTGACCAACTGGATCCCCTCCAAGTCCCAGTGCCACCACTCCTTGTACTCGTACTATTGTAACTTCAGAAGTCACACGACCGTGGTAGAGGGACAAGGTAGCTGTGATGAGTACAGAGTGATTCAAGATCAATCTAACAATCTTATAGCAGTAGGTTTGAGGGAGGATTTTTGGGGGCTGAGGGGGCCTGAGCTCCCCTCTACATCAAGTTTGTCAATAATTATAATTTAAAAGTAGGATACCAATACTGGCCGTTCAGTTCATTGAAAAAACAGTATTCTTATTAATGTTTTCCATTAAATTAAAGACCAAATCATTTAATACATTTTCACCTAAATATATTTGGGTCCCCTTCCTGTAAATTAGCACTTGTTTCACTCCTACAAGCCCACATATATATATAAACATGTACACAAAGAAATATTACCAATTTATGATTTTATAACCCTAATATGTCTTGTTCACTTCACTCGCATGCCAATGATAAATTAATAAATAAATAAACAACAACAAATAAACAGATAGTGTTGTAGCAGTTCGATTGAGAGTCTCTAAATCATACAAGCCATCCTGTGTTTGCAGGACTGGGTGCTATTTATAGTGATGGTGTGTCTGCCATCTACTAATGGATATTGAGGAATGTTGTGTTGTGTGTTAGCTAATTAAGATGATCTAAGTGGCTAAGTGCTATATGTAATGAAAGTGTTCGTTGCTCATTCCTTGTTGTCATTAGGTCCGCCACAGAGCTCCCCCCCAGAACTGCTGATTGACACTTTCGAGGCCGCCCTCGTCGTGTTGGCGCTGCTACAGGGATGGGCTCCGTAAAATCCAGAAACACTGGCTTCAAACGGTCAAGGGACACACTTTCGGTCTTACCGCCCATCTCCAGCTTGAATAACTTGTCGTCTCTTTCCACCACATGGAAGGGTCCCTCATAAGGTTGAGTTGATAGACTGCTGAGTCGAGTGAGACTGCTGAGTCGAGCGAGACTGGCTGAGTCGAGTGAGACTGGCTGAGTCGAGTGAGACTGGCTGAGTCGAGTGAGACTGGCCGAGTCTAATCGAGTGAGACTGGCCAGGTCGAGTGAGACTGCTGAGTCGAGTGAGACTGGCCGAGTCGAGTGAGACTGGCCAAGTCGAGTGAGACTGGCTGAGTCGAGTGAGACTGGCCGAGTCGAGTGAGACTGCCGAGTCGAGTGAGACTGCTGAGTCGAATGAGACTGGCCGAGTCGAGTGAGACTGCTGAGTCGAGTGAGACTGCTGAGTCGAGTGAGACTGCTGAGTCGAATGAGACTGGCCGAGTCGAGTGAGACTGCTGAGTCGAGTGAGACTGCCGAGTCGAGTGAGACTGCCGAGTCGAATGAGACTGCTGAGTCGAGTGAGACTGCCGAGTCGAATGAGACTGCTGAGTCGAGTGAGACTGCTGAGTCGAGTGAGACTGCCTGAGTCGAGTGAGACTGCCGAGTCGAGTGAGACTGCTGAGTCGAATGAGACTGGCCGAGTCGAGTGAGACTGCCTGAGTCGAGTGAGACTGCCGAGTCGAGTGAGACCGGCCAAGTCGAGTGAGACCGGCTGAGTCGAATGAGACTGGCCGAGTCGAGTGAGACTGCCGAGTCGAGTGAGACTGCCGAGTCGAGTGAGACTGCTGAGTCGAGTGAGACTGCTGAGTCGAGTGAGACTGGCCGAGTCGAGTGAGACTGCTGAGTCGAGTGAGACTGCTGAGTCGAATGAGACTGGCCGAGTCGAGTGAGACTGCTGAGTCGAGTGAGACTGCTGAGTCGAGTGAGACTGCTGAGTCGAATGAGACTGGCCAAGTCGAGTGAGCGGCTAGTCTAGTGAACCTGAGTTCAATGAGACGGCCAGTCGATTGAAGACTGGCTGAGATTCGAGTGAGACCGTCTGCGTCGAGTGAGACTGCTGAGTCGAGTGAGACTGCTGAGTCGAATGAGACTGGCCGAGTCGAGTGAGACTGCTGAGTCGAGTGAGACTGGTTGAGTCGAGTGAGACTGGCCGAGTCGAGTGAGACTGCTGAGTCGAGTGAGACTGCTGAGTCGAGTGAGACTGCTGAGTCGAGTGAGACTGGCCGAGTCGAGTGAGACTGGCCGAGTCGAGTGAGACTGCTGAGTCGAGTGAGACTGCCGAGTCGAGTGAGACTGCCGAGTCGAATGAGACTGCTGAGTCGAGTGAGACTGCCGAGTCGAATGAGACTGCTGAGTCGAGTGAGACTGCTGAGTCGAGTGAGACTGCCTGAGTCGAGTGAGACTGCCGAGTCGAGTGAGACTGCTGAGTCGAATGAGACTGGCCGAGTCGAGTGAGACTGCCTGAGTCGAGTGAGACTGCCGAGTCGAGTGAGACCGGCCAAGTCGAGTGAGACCGGCTGAGTCGAATGAGACTGGCCGAGTCGAGTGAGACTGCCGAGTCGAGTGAGACTGCCGAGTCGAGTGAGACTGCTGAGTCGAGTGAGACTGGCCGAGTCGAGTGAGACTGCTGAGTCGAGTGAGACTGCTGAGTCGAATGAGACTGGCCGAGTCGAGTGAGACTGCTGAGTCGAGTGAGACTGCCGAGTCGAGTGAGACCGGCTGAGTCGAGTGAGACTGGCCGAGTCGAGTGAGACTGCCGAGTCGAGTGAGACTGCGGAGTCGAATGAGACTGGCCGAGTCGAGTGAGACTGCCGAGTCGAGTGAGACCGGCTGAGTCGAGTGAGACTGCTGAGTCGAGTGAGACTGCTGAGTCGAATGAGACTGCTGAGTCGAGTGAGAATGCTGAGTCGAGTGAGACTGCGGAGTCGAGTGAGACTGGCCGAGTCGAGTGAGACTGGCCGAGTCGAGTGAGACTGCTGAGTCGAGTGAGACTGCTGAGTTGAATGAGACTGGCCAAGTCGAGTGAGACTGCCGAGTCGAGTGAGACCGGCTGAGTCGAGTGAGACTGGCCGAGTCGAGTGAGACTGCCGAGTCGAGTGAGACTGCTGAGTCGAATGAGACTGGCCGAGTCGAGTGAGACTGCTGAGTCGAGTGAGACTGCTGAGTCGAGTGAGACTGCTGAGTCGAATGAGACTGGCCGAGTCGAGTGAGACTGCTGAGTCGAGTGAGACTGCCGAGTCGAGTGAGACTGCCGAGTCGAATGAGACTGCTGAGTCGAGTGAGACTGCCGAGTCGAATGAGACTGCTGAGTCGAGTGAGACTGCTGAGTCGAGTGAGACTGCCTGAGTCGAGTGAGACTGCCGAGTCGAGTGAGACTGCTGAGTCGAATGAGACTGGCCGAGTCGAGTGAGACTGCCTGAGTCGAGTGAGACTGCCGAGTCGAGTGAGACCGGCCAAGTCGAGTGAGACCGGCTGAGTCGAATGAGACTGGCCGAGTCGAGTGAGACTGCCGAGTCGAGTGAGACTGCCGAGTCGAGTGAGACTGCTGAGTCGAGTGAGACTGCTGAGTCGAGTGAGACTGGCCGAGTCGAGTGAGACTGCTGAGTCGAGTGAGACTGCTGAGTCGAATGAGACTGGCCGAGTCGAGTGAGACTGCTGAGTCGAGTGAGACTGCTGAGTCGAGTGAGACTGCTGAGTCGAATGAGACTGGCCAAGTCGAGTGAGACTGCCGAGTCGAGTGAGACTGCTGAGTCAATAGACGGGTGGCCGAGTCGAGTGAGACTGCCTGAGTCGAGTGAGACCGGCTGAGTCGTTGAGACTGCTGAGTCGAAGAGACTGCTGAGTCGAATGAGACTGCTGAGTCGAGTGAGACTGCTGAGTCCGAGTGAGACTGCCGAGTCTAGGAGACTGCTGAGTCAGTGAGATGCTGATCGAGTGAACTGCTGGTCTATGGACCTGCTGAGTCGGTGAGACTGCGGAGTCGAGTGAGACTGGCTGAGTCGAATGAACTGCTGATATCAATGAGACTGCTGATTCGATTGAGACTGCTGATTCGGTGAGCCCTGCCGATTCGAGTGAGACTCTGAGTCCGAGTGAGACTGCTGAGTCGGTGAGACTGCTGAGTCGAGTGAGACTGCCGAGTCGAGTGAGACGCCGAGTCGAGTGAGACGGCCGAGTCGAGTGGACCGGCGAGTCCGAGTGAGACTGCCTATCGAGTGAGACCGGCTTAGTCGAGTGAACTGCCAGTCGAGTGAGACTGCCGAGTCGATGAGACGCGGGTCGCGTTAGACCGCCGATTCGAGTGGACTGCTGAGTCAGTGGACTGGCTTGATCGAGTGAGACTGCCGAGTCCGAGTGAGACCGGCTTAGCGAGTGGACTGGAGTCTAGTGAGACTGCTGATTCGAATGAGAACTGCTGATCGAGTGATACTGCCGAGTCGAGTGAGAGTCCGCGTCGGTGAGACCGGCTGAGTCGAGTGAGATGCGAGTAATTGAGGTACGTGGGATGAGGAAGAGTAGGATCGAATGAGACTGCTGATTCGAGTGAGAACTGCCGAGTCGAGTGGACGCCGATTCGATGTGAGACCCGGCTGAGTCAAGTGAACTGCTGAGTCAATGAGACATGGCCGAGTCAGTGAGACTGGCCGAGTCGAGTGAGACTGCCTGAGTCGAGTGAGACTGCCGAGTCGAGTGAGACCGGCCGAGTCGAGTGAGACTGCTGAGTCGAGTGAGACTGGCCGAGTCGAGTGAGACTGCTGAGTCGAATGAGACTGCTGAGTCGAGTGAGACTGCCGAGTCGAGTGAGACTGCCGAGTCGAGTGAGACCGGCTGAGTCGAGTGAGACTGCTGAGTCGAGTGAGACGGCTGAGTCGAGTGAGACTGCTGAGTCGAGTGAGACTGCTGAGTCGAATGAGACTGGCCGAGTCGAGTGAGACTGCTGAGTCGAATGAGACTGCTGAGTCGAGTGAGACTGCCGAGTCGAGTGAGACTGGCCGAGTCGAATGAGACTGCTGAGTCGAGTGAGACTGCCGAGTCGAGTGAGACCGGCTGAGTCGAGTGAGACTGCTGAGTCGAGTGAGACTGCTGAGTCGAATGAGACTGCTGAACCAGCTCGAACCATACTTCTGGTTGTGTGTTCCAGAAGGTGGGAAATTTTAGACAAACGACACTGGCTTCGGCCATGGTCCCAGAAACCGTCCAGGACACGTGTCGAGGTCACCAATTGTAGCAGTTTGATAGAGAATACAAGCCAATAATGTGTTTGCAGACACCACAGTTACAAACCATTTTTCATTGATTTTACTCGCGAAGTGCGAGCTAATAACAAGCGTTCAATATGGGAAAATATTGAATGCTCATGAGATGCCGAAATATCCAAGTAAAAATATAAAGGGTGCAATAAATAAATAATAATACTTATAGCACAAGTCTGAGTACAATATGGGAAAATATTTTATGAGTATGCAAAATATTTTCACGAGCTGTATACACTGTAACTCGTGAAGTATATCCCAAATTTCATTCCTACCCGTGCTATTACATATACATATTCTACTTGCCTCAACTTGTAGTAGAGCTCCAGAACAGCTACATACTTTTTCTCCCAAATCTGTGACTCTCCTAATTAATAATAATAATAAGAGCTCATTTAGGTTAAAATTTGTATTTTATCTTGAACAGGCCTTTTATCACACTCACACGCATTTACACATATGCATACTCATACTCTTTCCACACACATGTGCGCATGCATGCACATGCATACACAACATAAGACCAGAAATTAAATTTATTGTGTATTTCACGGTAGCGCTGGACGACATGAAATATCAAGTAGCAACGAAAATGGTGGCATAGCATTTTACTAGATCGAGGGGAAAAAGGACTGTTAGAGGAGGAAAGTTATCCCAAAAGTTGGGCGGCGTCTCCTACCAGTCTGCTCCTACGCCGTACCGCTAACAACTTAACAAGTAAGCATTTGAGTGGGGTGAGCGTGTCAGTTTGTAAGCTAGTAGTGAGTGCGAGAGGAGAAAAAGTTTAGTTTAGAGAAAGCCATGGTAATAATTTGTGATAGCATGATTAGTTGTGAATTTTTTGGGTATATTTCACTCGTTTTACTTGAGCAGCTAAATAGCACTCGGCTTCTCCTCGTGCAATTTAAACACTGCTAAATAATCAAATATGTACCTGAATCAGATGATGAATCCGTTATTTCAGCATTGTACCAGTTTTCAACATCAATGGTAGTAAACCGAACTACAATACATGAAAAAAGGTCTGAAATTACAAATAGGGGAGAGAGAGGAGGGGGCAAATGTCAGGAAAAGGGGAATAAAAGCCTCTTCTTTGCCATCTCCCCCTAATTGAAACGCTGATGGGAACAAAGATTAGAAAAAGTACACTACAATCAACCATTTTGGCTTTCCAATTATAGCTCAGGAATACGCCACCAGTAAAATATTTCAGTTTTTAAATGTCCCTAGAGCTTTATTTTCGTTGTTACAGTACAAGCAATATATCTGCCCTTAGAACTATAAGGCTATAAGCTTGAAGTTCTGACAAAAATGTTCATTATATATATATATATATACATACACGTGTTTACATGTATATAGTTCAGGCAAAAATATCCATGAATGCTTATCCTTCATAACTAGTGGTGTGCTCAAATAGCGCAGTCTAGCGAGCGTGCTAGCCCAGCAAAATTCAATTCCAAGTCATGCGGTACGGGTCGGTATCACTTTAAGCCACCAACCGACACTATACCGTTTACACAATTTATTCTTTAGCAATCTGCATATACATGTAGCTCAACTTGGTTGCTCACATTACTTTACAGTCTCAACTCCCATGCTTACAAGTAGCAATGTTATTGTTAGGTCATTACAAAAACTCCACATATACGTAAAGGGAGGCGAATTACCACACACACAATAAACAAATATGGAAATTTTGCATTGAGTTACACCCAAGGAGTGTCTTGCTCGCTTTACTCACTCGCCAATTACCTATCTATATCTAGTTGCACTCGGAAGCAACACTAAAAAATCCAGTGCCATTTCTTTAAAAAAATTCTTAAAACTTTTTTAGCTGTTGCTAGCGTTCCGCTGCATGGCAGAATATTCTAAACGGTTAAAAAGGCTTACTAAAGTATTTACCCGGCCGTGTGTTGAGTGTGTGTACTTAACAAAAATGTTCTACTAACCTTCTGAACATGTCATTATCCTATCAAGCTCGAGTTTGGATTTCTCGCGAATTTGTACTGCTTTGTTCATCCTTGAAGGCAACAGAGTGACTGTATAAACAATAAGTGACTCTTTGTCAGAAAAACAAACAAACAAAAAGCTCACCAACCTTTTGAGCTGAGTGTTCAGAGTAACGCAACAAAGCATCTATTAGTACATCAACTCTGTGTGAGGGTCTCATCTCCTTGGTCATTGTTGCAAACCTTCGGAGATACGACCACAACCTTTCTACACCCTCTCCGCCAGTGAGACCAAAGCCAGACCTGTTGCGTGGGCTATACTTCAGCTGAATAGAACAGAAATTCATACATCAGGAATACTTTGTTTATTGCTTCTTACCTGGCAGTCCACTTTGTGGCCGTATACATGGAAAACTGGCACGGCAAACTCAAAAAAATGAGCAATATCATGCCGCCCTCTTTTCTGTTTTATTATAAAAAGGTAAACACACCCACAAATTTAAATATTAAATATCTTACCTCAAGATGCTTTGAGAGGGAACATGCCACATCGTAGAGCACGTGGACTTTCTTATACTGCTGGGAGCACTCCAGCAGCTGTTCCAGCATGTAGACAATGTATGAGAACCTACACGTATAATTTTAAAGTACAGTCACAACGTCATAAAAAAGTCCAACCTTTCTCCATGCCGAATTGACAGAAACTTCAATGGAAATTCATGTCGACACACTACTCCAACTAGTCCAGTCTCATCCAAGCCTTTGTACCTATTTCGAGATCGAAGTGCATCTCCCGCCAAAAACTGGTTGCATTCCTAAAATTTTTAGCTTGTTTAAATAAATATTGCAATATTAAGGAAAGTTCATACCTTGCTTTTAAATACATTAATAGCTCCATAGCTTGAAACATACTCGTCAACTGCTTCTTGTGGACAAAAAAAATGATCACTTATTAACCGATTATCGCCGAATTACGCGTTTTTGCGTACCGCGCGAGGGTGCTTCACAGCGCGGGATACGCATTTTTGCGTACTCGCCATTGCACCTGCATCTATTAGCTGCTAGCCGCAATCGTAAGTGTTTGAAGAGCTCCCACTACGCCACAGCGTTTCTCCAGGCACGTAAGTATGTGGGGGGGAAGGTTTTAATGACCCTTACCATAGGAAAAAAATTAGTATTTCTTGTTTGAAATTGTAGCACTGCTTGTGTATAAAGAAAAAAAAATGACAGTTACAAAAAAGAATATATAACTAACTGACATAAACATAAAGCAAATACTATGATATGTAGTCATCAATAAAATAAAAAATAATAATTTAGACAACAAGAATGGCTGCTGAGAGGTACTCCACGGAACAAGTCTTGGCTTTTCTCGATACAGAGGAACTGGATGAGGAAGACTTCTTGGGTGAAGAGGTGGATGGCCAGGAAGTCTTCATGGAGGGCAGTGATGAAGAATTTGATGACCTGGAAGAGATGGAGACAGTCGAGGGTAAGTTTTTCTTTTTTTTTTTTTTTTTTTTTTTTAGCTTGATTTGTGTATACACAGAGGAAAATTGCATGGATTTTGAGGAACAATCCCAACCTCCAGAAAACCCACTTATTCATGCATTGTTATCTGAGGATACAGACTTCTTTCCTCCCAGTTCTCCTGTAGTGGAAGGTGCCCATGAGATGGATTCTGATCGAGAAGCAGAATCACCAAGCCTGGAGGCATCAACTGCTGAACCAGTCTGGACAGAAACCTTGTCAGTTCCTTCCCTACATTCATTTTCTGACTCTTCTCCTCTTGGTCCAACAGTTCCAATCCCTGCAATGCCGAAAAAGATTTTTCAACTTTTTTTTACTCCTGAACTTGTGGCAAGTATAAGGGATGAGACTAACAAATATGCAAGAGAGGTCATACCGCCCGAAAAATTGTTAAAATGGATGGATGTTGGTGTTGAAGACATTTATGCTTACTTGGGTTTCAATATTCTCATGGGTCTAAACCCCAAGCCCTCCATCAACGATTATTGGAGAAAAGATCCACTGTACCACTACAGTCCTATTAGTGACCGGATATCTAGGGACAGATACTTAGAAATACACAGACACCTGCACTTTGTGAGCAACTCCACTCTGGCTCCTCGTAGTGACCCCAACTATGACAGGCTTGGTAAAGCGCGGCCACTGCTGAATTACCTCAGTGAGAGGTTCAAATCAGTGTACAACCCGAGCAAGGAATTAGCTGTGGACGAAGCTATGATCAAGTTCCAAGGGCGTTCCTCCTTGAAGCAATACATGCCCAAGAAACCCACCAGGAGAGGAATAAAGGTGTGGGTCTTGGGAGATAGCTCCAATGGATATTTTTGCAGGCTTGACGTGTATACTGGAAAAAAAAAAACAACTGAACATGGACTTGGAACGGGTGTTGTCAAAGAACTCACCAAAGATTTCCATCATACTTGGAGATACATCTTCTTTGACAACTTCTTCACCTCACATGGACTACTTGATGATCTTTACCAGTCAGGTCTCTATGGCTGTGGTACTGCCAGATCGAACCGTAAAGGTTTTCCCAGCATACTAAAAAAAATAAAGTTGAAGAACAGGTAAATGACATATAAATAATATAAATTCGATACTGTAGAATAAGAAATGTATAATAACAATTTCATTACTGTTATTATTTAATTCAGGGGAGATATCATGACAGTACAGGCTAAGAATATATCAGCATCAGCCTGGTTGGATAACAAACTTGTCACCGTCATGTACACAGGATACGACCCAGCTAAGAGCGCCACTGTTCTAAGAAGGCAAAAAGATGGTACAAGAAAGTCTTTTGCCTGTCCAGTTGCAACAGCCTCCTATAATCAGTACATGGGAGGTGTTGACAGGGGAGATCAGATACGAGGGTATTATAGCACCAAGTTGAAGTGTAGGAAGTTTTATAAATATATTGTCAATTTCTTGGTGGGTGTGGCATTGTCAAACTCTTTCATTTTGCATCGTCGCTGCCATTCCGATGAAAAGCTTTCACTGAAGCGGTTTCATGAATTGGTTGCTGTTCAACTGATTGGGAACTACTGTTCTCGAAAGAAGCCTGGAAGAATAACATATCCTGTTCGTTCATTTGGTGTTCTTCACTATCCCCAGAAGAAAGTTGCTTCTGGTACGAAGAGAGGGAAATGTGTTCTATGCCTAGAACACAAACAAAGAACTGATACGTCTTGGTATTGTAGTGATTGTGGGGTGTGGCTTTGTCATCGTGGACTTCAATCCGACTGCTTCCTGAAGTATCATCAGAGAAAATCATAAATTTCAAACACAAACCAGTATAAAAGTTTATGTCACTTTTTTTTTGTTATTCTTAGTTATCTTTTATATACTAGCATTTGGTAACAAAACAAAGTAATCAATAACAAAAGTTATATAAATATATTTCAAACCAAGTAGCAAGTAAAGATCTACCACATTATCTAACTATATAACCTACAAAATACAGTCTAAACAGTTTCATCGCTGCTACTAACAATGGCAGACTTACCTTCAAACTAAAGTTTCCTTTGAGTGCGCACTCCAGTAGGCTTCAAACGCGTATAAAATAAACAAAACTTAGCCCGCGGGTAGAAAAAGTCTTCAACTTCAACTTGTTAATACATCGCAGTCATCTATTTCGAAGCGCATCGCCTCTAGACAAGAAAAAGCTTCAGACGTTCAAGCCTCGTGGACCTCGTCCCGATTTCTTGTAAACAATTCGGGAGTACGGCGCGCGTATTCCCGAGTTTAATTTCCGGCGTTAATCGGTTAAGGGGAGGATGGACACTGTTACCAGAAGATTTTTTTCGGCAGAGACCAAAATTTCCATCAATAGACAGAAACACTGAACCATTCTAACAAATTTAAAGCAAAACATTATGTTAAAATAATGAGGTTGTGCACTTACCTGAGGGCCAGCAGGACACCTTGATCCATTATTTCTTCTACCTGGTACCAAAGTCTTTAAATGACGTAATGAAGATTTTGCATGTCTATATTAAATATATAAAATAAACTGCACACATTATAGGTAAAACCAAGTACCTACAACCCACCTATATTCTTCAAAGCTGTCAATAATAACAGGGTATATACTTCGAATTTTAGTCTACAAAAAAAATAGATTACCCTTTATATTTTTGTATGAGTGTATTAGTAAATTTAACATACCCGAAGTAATTTGTTGGCACTAAATGAATTTACAGCAGAAACAAAATCTTGCACAGCCACATGGCATTCCAGCATGAGGGCTTCAAGCCAGTCCAGCAGTTGGAAAGTAAATGCCAGTTGTGGCTGTTTGGGAGTGGCTAGGAACAAGTTATATCGGAGCAAGGTTTGTACCTCAGTCTCACACCCACAAAAAGTAAGAATTGTGGAGTGGAATGATCCTGTAATTAAAGTAAAACTAGTAAAAAAATTAATAATAAAACACACACACATAAAACAACAGATAACATGTACCATCTAATGTAACACATGTTATTTCTTTCTTATACTGGCTGGAACATTCACAGACTCTCTCTAGGACAGGTGTACGTTTCAATGGAATATACATGCGAAGCTCTTCCTATATTAAAAAAAATAATAAATTACATTTCAGTATTTAAAAAGTTAAATAAATACCTTCCACTGTAAAGGTGAGTGAAAGACATTAACATCCTTATGTGCAAACACACTGCACAATCCTGGGGAGAAAAAAAATCTGTAAAAAAATTGACACAAGATAAAAGAGTTATCTAATACCAGGCAAAAATAAGCGATCGGGCCACAGTCTGGACACCACACAGAGACTGGTGAAGTCTTACAAAAAATACAGAGAGTATCTGATCCTGGAAATCCTGATGCAGATATTATTGCAGGAATGATTTGTGGACGAACAACCTTCGCTGATTTCTCCTTCCTTACAGTGTCTATAAACTCCACCTATAAAAGAAAAGTGCCCCACCTCTCTTTGGACGAGGATGCATGCTGCTTCCGGTAGACTGTGCCCAGTCAGCGCCGTGACAACACTGAGCTAAGTCCCGGCTAATCTCCCGGGGATAACGCGTGAAGCGGGTGTTCCCCTTCTTCTTGTTTTGTTTCTTTCTAAACAAGACAAGACAAAAAAACAACAAAAAAAACAACAACTGTGTCTGTGTACAAAGGCAGTCTCCATTTTTGGTTAAGGGTCTAGTTGGGTGGAAAACATAGTTGGGTGGAAAACATAGACCATCTTGTAGAACTTATACAAATGATTATTTGCTTCTCGAACAGGAAAATTTTTAGGTGGGGTGATTAAAAATATATAAAAAAAATAAATATATAAATGGTGGTATGCTGCATTAAAATGATATCATCAATATTCCTCTTCAAAGTTGGTTCAAGAAGGGCTCCAGAGTTGTTTTCTCATGAGCTGTTGATGATAGCTCTCTGCTCTGCTTGACAGAGTTTGAAACACATTTTTTATTCTCAAAAAATCAACAACAACAACAACAGAAAACAAGAACAACAACTGACCCTATAAATCCAAGAACATAAAATCCATTTCATGCAGCCTCACCAGCACCAAGGAGCTGTGATTTGCCCCACCATTGTGGAGACAATATTTTTTGAATTTATCTTATATTTCCACATTGTACAATGTGATTAAGTGTACTGAGAGGAGAGTCTCTTACCGTAACATGACTTCATTACAGTTGAGATTCCTATCTAGTTACAATCATTATTTCATAACAACTTTAATAAGAGGATCATCACACATTCCTTCAAATCCAGTAATTTCAAGTTTACAAATTGAAAGTATGGTAGCTGCAACAGTATCTGAACAATAAAAAGAAGGAGTTGTGGCCCCGGCCTGTCTTACGTATAGATTATTCACTGTTGGTGCTCTGGATAATTCTGACCATAACCCCAACTCAACAACTGCAGTACAGTCATTTTATGGAACTGGAATCAGCCTTTTTCAGTTTCCTATAGTGCAAACCCTGGTGAAATTAGACCTCAGTTATAAATATCACTTTCTGGAAGCAAGCAGCATTAGCTATGTACCTTGCAGCTGCAATCACTTTTAAAAGATAGAAAGATTAACAGTATGTGCTATAGGATGAGATCAGTTTGAGTTCAGTGATGGGGCCAGAGAGGAATTGTTTAGCTGTAAGAGCCTAAAGTAAATACCAGGCTGGAATATGGACTTCTTGCACTCAACCCCACCAAGTAATCCAAGTGAATTTGGTCAAAAATTGCTGCTGCACGGTGTTGAGAACTAGTCTGGCTTAGTATACCAGAAGTTTTTTTAAGTGTGCCTGCAAAGGAGATTACAGTAGATATAATTGTGCCAAAGTTAATGTATGCTGCTCACCACTGTGTAGTTGCTAATGCAGCCATAAATATTCAATTATTATCAATCTATGTTTTAAACTTGAAATTTAACATGTTAACTAGCTATACAATAATTCTTGCATAATAATATTGCTTCTAAAAACAGAATATTTCAAGCATAAATAACAATAAATGCTCTGGCAGCCATTTTTAATTAGTGGGCTTAATTAAAATTTTTGGGTGGGGCTCCTAGGCTAATAATATTTATGAAGTTGAAAGAAAAATTCATGCAAAATTTGATCCTTTTGTCCGCCAAAAAACGGTAATTTCACTAAGCCACCAGACTACTAGAGGGAATACTGACCTAGAGGGAATACTGACCTAAAGGGAATACTGACCTAAAGGGAATACTGACCTAGAGGGAATACTGACCTAGAGGGAATACTGACCTAGAGGGAATACTGACCTAGAGGGAATACTGACATTTGAACGTTGAAGTTCCAGAACTAAAGGCTTTCCCAATGTAGCTAACCAACTCCACAAATACTCTGGAACGGTTTATATTATTTCCCCCAGTGTGGACCTTCTCTTCTCTGATCGACTTCTGTAATGGTTTCTCAACTCGTAAGGCACTTAAAGTGATATTTAGCTACCTTTGCTATAAGGTCTCCACCACCAGTATGAACCAGAAGCTTAGAGTCCTGTAACACTTATTATTCATCGTATGTTGCTATCGGCAGCAAAAGTAGAAACTTGTGGAGATTACTTTCTTCAGACATTTTTCACAAAAAAAATGCAGTTGTTAACTTTTACTACACTTGCTCTTCGTGGTAGTCATCTACACTCTTGGAGTTATGTTTCCTTGCTTTGTTCTGTTTGGAACTATTAAACTTTAAATGATGAGATTTGTGCCAAGATGCACTTGACAACAAAATCTAATGCACTTGTACTGCCACTAAAAGAAACACATGCAGGAAGGGCATCAGGTCCCTCAGCTCAGCTATGTTGCCTAAAAATCCTTCTCCACATTTTCGCAACTGCTTGTACATTGGTCATCGTCATGTGTCATTAATCCTGCCGACAAATGACACATCGTTTCCAATCTAACTCCATGTAATACTCCACATAGCACAGTTGCATGAACCTAGCCCAACACCAAAGGATGGTTATGTAATGGCTTAGTTTTTACTACTTCACACTTTAATTGTGAGTGTTTTCCCTATAAGTGACAATTTTTCACACTTGTTATTACTTTGATTCACCAAACTCCAAACAGTTGTCCGATATTATTTTTGATTGGCAGCCATCTTGCTTTACGAACGCGTTTCATGAGGGCTCCTAGGCTAAAATTCTTTAGTAGGCCCTAAAGAACAACCATACAAAATTTTATGCTTTTGTCCAATGGAAACTGGTAAACTTGCATAATGACCCTAAGCCACCTGACTATTCATTGTTAGCTACTTGTGGTTATTTTGTACTGTGAAATGCTATACCCAGCTATATTGGTATGCACCTTTGCTCCTAATGAGATGGTATACTGTGTGGTATATCAATCCTATGGTGTCAAATGTAGAGCAACTTCATTTTGATAGTGGAATACAAGTCCAAACTAAGTAGCTAATTAATGAATATGAAAAGACCGTGCCTTCTGCTCAATACTGTACAAGACGTTTCTGAGGCACTCTGATGGAACAGTGTCAGGTATAGCTACCAGCAAAACTTTGAAGGACTTTTAACTGGACATGGCCACATTAGAAAGGAGACTCTCTGCATCATATTGGTCACAATTTAGAAAGAAGAGTTGAAATGCAATTTAACTTCTGCCGTCAAGCTAGACCTGATTATCTGAATGATTTAAAAGTATGGGTGGTTGAGCCCCTGTGTGTCTCATAGGGCATGTGACGTAATAAGGCTCGAACAAAATAGAACCTCCACATAAACCACACCCCATTACCTTAATAAATTGTTCGTTTCTAAAAACGGGAAATTAAGCAGGTGTACATAGCAACCAGGAAGTAGTTAGAGAGGTGAGATTATAACTATTTCCTGTGGGCATTTCACCAACTTACTGGTAATATTTCATTATTACTGGTCATCTTTCATTATTCTCACTGTTAAAAATAGGGTGTTTGGATAACTTAAATTTTTATAGGTCGTGATGCCTCAACATCCTGCAAAAACCTCACAATGCCGTCTTCACCAGTGAGTTGCAATCAAATAATATTTCTTGTATACAAACTTGAGTCTTTAAGAACAGTATAGATATCCGCACTAGTGAAAAAAACATTGGAGGGAAACACATGAGGATTTTAATTGGGGGAGGGAGAGAATTAAGCAGCACTTCCTGCTAAGCACACTTTTGAGGTGTTATGTAATCATGTATTAACATTAACATTAATGGTAGAGTCCAAGTCAGTCATTATGTGACCGACAATAAACAATTGTGATAACTAAATGAAATTTGTTTGTGTGTGGTGACTCTTAACACAACTTGAAATAATGAATAGAAAAGATGAATAATAATGAAATGTCTAACACAACATATAAAGTTTGTTTTTCAGTGAAGTGTAGAATTCTCTCACTAATAATTCAATTCAAACTCTATACACATTACACAATCAGTAAAATTATACGATATAATATTAAAATGAACTTACTGGAGCTGTTGCTGTATTTTGTCTGCTAAATGATTACATTCTCCTGTTTGGTACAATACAGTAACAAACTCCTGGAGAGCTGAGGGTCTCGATGAAAAGACTCTACGAATGTTGTCCAAAAGAATCCTTGCTCTGTCTTCGTCAATCAGGTCTTTACGCTCACGAAGTTGGTCATAGATATATTGTGATATGAGACCATTAATGTAGCAGTGATCAGCTACTGTCATGACACAATACTTCACTGAGTGCACCAAGTCAGGATACACACTCAGAAATATACTCAAGTTATCGTCACCTAATAAAACATTTTCAATTATACTGGACACTAACAATAACTTGACTTACTTTCAGAGATCTCTACGACAGGATCTTTCTCCTCGCATTTCTAATACCAAATAAATGAGTTAGTTATTACAAGTTAGAATACATTAGTCTATTACTGCATACCTGTCCATACCAAATGAGGTGTCTATTCTGAAGTGCAATTGCTTGTGAACTGTTCAAACACTTCATGGCTAAAGGAATGGACCTTACTTCGTGAACTATCCCAAGATGATGTCCTCCTTCATGTGAACGACAGTCAAAGGCAAACTGGTAGTCCATGTAGCTGTTGTAGTTCATTCTGGAACTAGCCTTCTTTAGAGTGTCTTCTATTTCTTGTTTTAAAGCAGTACATTCATGGTGAATGGAGTCTTGGAAAGTAGGATCACAAGAAACTACCAGTTCAAAATATTTGCATCGAGATATAAATGTTACACGAATTGGTATAGATCCATACATAAAGTGCACCATGTTTTTATTGACACCTTCTCTTATGAAGATGAAAGACTTGTTGGATATGAGACAAGCAATTACAGCAGGAAAGAGTCCCAGAGGAGTAAACCCACTTCTGAAGTACATCAAGAGAGGTTCCACGATACAAGATCTACAGGATTCTTTGTGGAATTGGTCAAGTTCCTTTGCACTAGTGTTTTCTAACACACAAGGCATGATGTACTCATTCTCTTCTAAAACTGAATGAATATCTTCCACCCACACAATCTCAGCTATGATGTGAAGATATGCAAGCAAAGCTACCAGTTGCTCTGGTGGAATCAGATCTCCTGAAATGTCAGCTGTAGCTGATATCAAATCTTTCATGATGAAACATCCTGTCTTCCTGAATGTCTTGGCTGTGCCCTGACCTACACTATCAAAGCTCATGGCTTTGAGAATGACACCAGTGATACTGTCATATATTACCTGGATGTCTATGATGACCAGATCCTTCAAACCAGGCACACTGGGGAAGTACATCAGAACACCGGCATGGTGATGAAGATACCACAGAGCTGCTCTGGTCTCGTCGGGTGTCATATTCAAGGCACGGGACATGGCCAAGCAGGTCTCCAGGCTGGCTGTCCTCACTTCTCTCATGCGAAGACACAAGCTGAACAGAAGCCACACAGCTGGAATATTCAGCTTCTTAAAGTGTTTCTCCATGGCATTCTCCAGTAGCTGGTGCAAGTGATGGATTTCTTCTACTCCGCCTTTCATGTTGTCCAAAGAAACAACAAGCTTGTCTTGTGAGCAGAACTGAACTATGCCGTTTGAGTCAGTGTCTCGAATCACTTTTTGAAGCTGTGAGTCAACTGCAGCGATGTATTCCTCAGAAACCGTGTCCTTGTGAGTACCCACTATATACACTACTGACTTGGAGGACTCCAGTATCTTACCAATGGCTGCGTTATCTGGTCCTGGTAGAGGTTGAAGATGGGAGGAGGAACTGAGACAAGATATACTGGCCAGAGTACGCAAAAGCATCTCTTGCAGAGTAAACTCTGATTTCTCTGGTGCAGTTGTCTCTCCTGAAGCTCTCTGATAAAAGACCCGATACTCCTCATCTAGTTGGAACTTGTAGCTAAAGAACAGCAAGTAGAGGCCAGGTCCTATGGTGAGTGCCGGTAGCATGTCCATCAGCTCAGGCTGACCTCCAGTGTCCTCCAGTCTCAAGAAAGCTTTGAAAGAATGCCTTACAACTTCAGCAAAGTGTGGTCGTTTGGACACTGTCTCTAATATGGCAGCTATTTCAGAATAATCTTGTGGTACTACCATTTCATCGGTTACTTGCCCAAGTGTTGGTGGGTGAGGAGAGGGTGTTGGTGGGTGAGGAGAGGGTGTTTTTTGTTGTGACTGTCGAGATATAGTCAAAGTTTTCAATCTTGCCATCATCTTTTGCAATAAGGAAGGTTGCGGTGGCTTTTCCACAGGGTGAGACAGCTCTGTACTGTTAGCTTGACTGACATTTTCCGTGGTTGCTCTACCTTCATGGGAATCAACCATAATCTCAGAAGTGGACTTAGTCTCCAGACTATCTTTAAGACTGTGAAAGAGTAGAGATGCTTCCTCAATCATATTCTTTACAATGGTCCAGTTTGCCTTCCTTTCTGCTGTAGTTGGATCAGACGAGCCTTGGACTAGCATATTGATATTGGAAGAACACTCCATTATGCCTGTGCTGCCATGAATCTGATCCTCTTCATGTGATGACATAAGATCTATGATCTCTTTTCTAATTCTCCTGAGAGTTGTACTCTTGCCTTGTCGTGGAGGACCAAGGGACATGAGCTTTAAAGACAGAAGCTCCAGCACATCCTTAGAGACAATAAAGTGCTTGTATGCTTTTTCATATTTGTAGACACCTAAAGAAAATAAATAAAAGTATCCTCTGTGGGCCTGCTAGGGTTGTTGTCACAGACTCAGTTAAACACTCACACTGGAGACAGCAAGTAGTTGCTGCCACCAGAATCTGTATCCTCTTAGACTGCTTACGGCGCACCTTTACCCACCCTAAGGCTAGGCTTAAAGCAGATTAAATAACTTTAATTAAGAGTAGAATGTACACACACTGTGATGAGTGGCCTGATACTAGACTGACATAATGCATGCACAGTATTCATTATACTTCACTGATGATGCTGCTAGCTTCCAGTCATGATATTGGCAACATAAAAATAATTAAATTTATAAATGGACATCATACATTGGGTGCAGCTAGGCCTGGGCCAATTCTGCTCCATTTTTCACCTATTATGCTCTGCTCCAATGCTTATCAAATTTCCCTATTATGCTTAGAAATTTACCTATTATGCTCCTATGATGCCCAATCAAATACTCCAATAACGATGGAAAATTATTAATTAGAGTCATAATGATAGTGAACTTGGATGTTCAAAGAAAATGTACTATGAATCAGTATATTGCTTGGTAGACACTACCTACCACAGAGTCTTAATGTAACCATGTGCTTTCACATGTGTCAGAGCCTCTTCTCTCATATACTGATGCAAGCTTAGACAACTATTTAATTCTTTGCATTTCAAAATTAAAAAAAAAAATCCTCAAAAACCACCTAATATGTTAGCATTATGCCCAAAATTATATTTCAGAAGCTCTGTCTCACACATCAATGGTGTTTGGCCTAGTTTCCTAGCTATTTTGTAGAGTATACGGAGGCACTCACGTGACCCTTATCGCCATGTGGTTGCCGGAAGTGGGTGTTCCTTTCCGCTAGTATTTAAGCCCACCGCACATTGCCTTAGTCGGCCTTTTTTCTAGCTGATATTGTGCGAAAGCCATGTCGTTAGACGAGTCTACTTCTGCTAACGGTAACTCCGGACAGAGCTCTGGAGTATCTCTCGAAACACTGCTCCAGGCAAAGGAGAAAAAGCTGGACGATACAATCTCGCGAATCAACCAGAGTGTTGATGAGAGACTTCGCTCAGGAATGGCTGAGGTCCACCAGAGGATGGACAAAGAGCTGCTGAATGTCCAGAGCCGACAAGAAAGCGGAGCCCAACGCTGTCCTCCAGTGACACGGGTTGACCAGCGTATGCCACCCGAGGATGATAGGTCCTGGGCGGACAGAGTCGCAGGCAGAGCTCGCACGGAACGACAGCCCAGCTCATGGGCGGACCAGATGAGCGACGACGAAATGAGCGAGGTTGACGCTCACCATCCTCCTTCGAAGAAGGCGAGACCAGAACCGCTCTCGGATGAGTCGAGGAAACTCGCCAAGAAGGCATTTACCACCACGCTGTCGAACGCCGAGTGGAGGGAGATCCGTACCAGGGCGCCATTGGAAGAGCCCTTTACCCGATGTCCTAGAGTTGACCCCCTATTCAAGACAACGGAGTCTCGATTCGCGGGGAGCTCAAAAGCGAAGCAAGTGGACGGGGACCTACAGAAGATCCAGGCTCTGGTGTTGGACGTCTCTGCCCCGCTCCTTGAGCTTCTCGCTGTGACGGAACCAGGTGCTGAAGATCCTCCCTGCCGCCCTAGGGAGGCTGTGGAGGATGCTGTGAGGATGCTAGGCAACGCAGTGGGCCATGTCTCTAAGATTAGGAGAAGGAGGATACTGAAGGCCTGCAACCCAGATGTACATGACCTGGCTGACAATGAAGAGCTATTCACTGAGGCCTTCCCTAATCTCTTTGGCCCTCAATTTGAGACCAAAATGAAAGAGAGGGCAGAGAGTGTAAAGCTCCTAAAAAGGAGCCAGAACGTTCAGAGTGGTGCTCCCAAGCGGTTTTTTCGAGGCGGCCGCTCCTTCAATGCCCAGAGAGGAGGCGGCCAACCCTACCGGGGAAGCAGCGCAACATTCCAGGGCAACACCTTCAGGCCCAGAGGGACCTTCCCCCCAAAGAAACCCACCCAGAGACAAAATTGAGGACAGAGACTCCACAATATGCACACAGTGCCACAAAATGTTTAATAAAAAATATGTCAAGTCAGAAACCTGGGTGCAAAAAGACACCAGTGGTGTCAGAGGGAACTGTGAAGGGGCAATTAATTGCTCTAGGGGTAAGGGAAATAACATTAAGCATTCAAACCACTTGATTCAGGCCAGCAGGAAGAACCGTTCACTTCCTAGACAACTGGCAAGCAATCACACAGGATGCATGGGTCCTAAACACTGTTCAGGGTCTGGAGATAGTATTCTCCAGTTATCCAGTACAATAAAAAAGACCACACCCCTATCACACGTCGCAGAGCAACATTTGCATACTAAAGAAGGAAGTATCGGGCCTCCTGCAAAAAGGAGCCATAATACCAGTACACCCGGCAGAGGCAAGGGACAGTTTCTTTTCAAATCTGTTTTTGGTGCCCAAGAAGGATGGTCGTATGAGACCAGTAATAAACCTAAAGAGCCTGAACCAAAATGCTGCCACACACCATTTCAAGATGGAGGGTATGCACACTCTCCGAGACACTCTAAAGCCCAGAGCTGGCTGACAAAAATAGATCTAAAGGATGCATATTTCAACATCCCAGTGGCTCAAAAACAAAAATTCCTGAGGTTTTCGATAGAGAACGAAATATATCAGTTCACATGCCTGCCATTCGGTCTGTCGGGTGCACCCTGGGCCTTTACTTTACCAAGACCCTCAGACCGGTGGTAGGGGCGCTCAGAGACCGCGGGGTCAGAATGATTCAATACATAGACGACATTCTGATAATGTCGCGATCAGAGAACCAAACGTTGGAGCACACCGCAGCGTACCTGTTGGAGAACCTCGGGTTCATAGTCCACCCAGACAAATCGGAACTACGCCCCACCCAGGACGTAGAGTTTCTGGGCATGGTCGTAAACACAGTCAATATGACACTACAAAAAGATCCGAAAAGAAGCACAGAGTCTGCTAAGAAGGGGAAGGTTACCGCCAGGATGGTATCCAGGATCATAGGGAAAATGTCTGCAATGACGCAGGCAATCCCCCCAGCTCCGTTGTTCTTCAGATCCCTGCAGAGAGACCTAGCCAGGGGTCTGGAGAAAGGGGACCAGTGCTACGAGGCCCCTTGCCACCTATCACAGAACTCCAGGAAGGAACTGGAATGGTGGATAACCCACTTAGAGAGGTGGAATGGGAAGAATATAGTTGTCGATCAGCCGAACTTTGTGATCGAATCGGATGCATCCCTGAAAGGCTGGGGGGCAGCCCATGCGGAGAGCAAAACCGGTGGGTCATGGTCGAAGGAAGAGAAACAATACCACATAAACTGCCTGGAGATCATGGCAGTTCATCTTGCAGTAATGACATTCCTGAAAGACCATGCCAATGTCACAGTCTTAAGGGTGGCCGCACATAGCAACGCGCACTGCCTGTAGATCCGGACATTAATTTATTCCCCGCCAATACCCCACCATTCGATAATACACGAGCAGAAACAATCGCGCAGTAGTAGCAGAAGTATACTTTGCGAAGTTGTGGTGTTTTAGTTAAGCTTCTTGTTGTCTCATATTCGTTTACAGCAACTCTCCATACGTCGTCTGAGCTCACACGGCAAGTTGCACCAGGCTGCCTCTCCTCCAGTAGCCGTTCTCCGGACTCTACGCACCTGAACTCAAACGGATGGATCCACCAGGCTTGATTTCTGCGGAGCGAAGACTTCTCAAGCTGCGAAGATCTAATACCTTCACCTCTGGCTATCTCCAATAAACTGCTCTCTCTTCTGACTCTCTTGTTATTGTTGTATTGATGTTTGTTTACTCTTGATATAGGCAGGCTCTTTTTAGAACTAATGCAAACTAATTGAAAAAATAATTGCTCGCGTACTCGTAGTACGAGATATGGGGGAGGGGTTATTTCATATGAATTGCGAGTGGAATAGAAGTATCCAATTTTGAATCAGTTTTTCTTGGAATCAAATAATGAGAACGACTATATTTTTTGCACACGTGTAGAACAAAAAAAAGAAGGGCACCACAATTTGAATTTTTCAATATCTTATAAAAATGTAAATAAATCATAAAGTAATATTGAAAAGGAAAAAAAACTCGTTGTCTTGCCTTAGAGTATCGTCTTGGCTAGCGGCGTACCAAATTCTGGAGCTCCAACTTGCCGCACCGCTCCAAAAAGTTGTTTCAAAGTTTTACATCGGGGCCATGATATTTCCTTCAGATTCACTCCAAAGTCGGTGTGCAGTATCTTAGGCAGGTACTTTATCCTTCTAGTATAGTAGAGTAGCCCTGCAAATAAAGAAAGTAGCAGATTGTGCTTAGCAACCAACCAGGTAAAAATTGCGTGGGCGGTGTGCGGCCACCGTTAATGCTGATAGACAAAACCACGGCTGTATCATACATCAACCACCTGGGAGGGACAGTGTCACCCCAAGCAACAGAGGCCACAAAAAACCTGTGGATGTGGTGCTTAGAGAGAAACATCTCAGCACCTCCCAGGCGTGGACAATGTCAGAGCAGACCTGGAGTCCAGGGTGATGGGAGACAGGTCAGACTGGATGCTGAACCCCTCAGTCTTCCAAAGGATCCAGCGCAAACTGGGCCCGGTGTCGGTAGACCTGTTTGCGTCCCGCCTGACCACATAGTTGGCGGATTTTTTCAGTTGGAGACCAGATCCACAAGCATTGGCAACAGATGCGATGATGCAAGACTGGACAGGGTTGAAGGCATTTGCCAACCCCCTGTGGGGCTGGATAGGCAGAGTCTTTGCCAATTCAGAGGGAGCGTGCCCAGAAGATTCTTCTGGTGGCTCCAGTCTGTCCCACTCAAGCGTGGTATCCCATTCTGCTGGACCTGTTGATAGACTATCCACGGTTGATATCACCGCAGGAGAACCAAATGCTGGAAACAGTGGAAGGATCTCTCCCGGACATAGTGCCCCGCCTAGCCGTGTGGCCTATCTCAAGCAGAAATATTGCTCAGCAAACCTTTCAGCAGGAGCTTCATCACTCTTGCTCGCTTCATGGAGGACGAAATCATCAAAATCGTATGATTCCATGTTCCAAAACTGGATTTGCTGGTGCGCAGAACGGAACACAGATCCCATTTCGGGACATGTGAGTGAAGTAGCTAACTTCCTTGCAGACCTGTATGACCAAGGTTATCAATACAGGTCCATAAACTCATACAGATTGGCGATTGCTTCTGCTCATGACAGAGTCGAGGGTGTGAGCATTGGGCAAGACACAGTCATTACCCGCCTGATGGCTGGAATTGCAAACTCCAGGCCACCACAGCCTACACAGCCACTTGGGACATCAGCATTGTCCTCAAATATCTGGAAAAGCTAGGTGACAACCAAGCATTATCTCTGAAAAACTTCACACTCAAGACAGCCATGCTACTGGCTCTAACTAGACCCTCCAGGTCTGCTGACCTCCACAGTCTGGATACTTAGCTAATACGCTCAAGCCCAGAAGGTGTTAGCTTCAAACCCTCAAAACCACCTAAGCAAACAAAGGCAGCCAAGATTAGCCACAAATTTTTCTTTCCTAAGTACGAGGTGAACCAGGTTCTCTGCCCAGCTTGAACCTTGAATGCTTATCTGGCCATGACGAAAGCTCTTAGGGAAGGATCAGGCAAATCTCAACTGTTTATTTCATTTATCAAACCTCACAATCCAGTGTCATCAGCCAGTCAAAATGGTACTAGAATTAGCAGGAATTAACACTTCCATATTCAAAGCACACTCCACACGGAGTTGCTTCCACTAGTGCAGCTGCACAAAGTGGCATCACCACCAATGACATACTACAGGCGGCAGACTGGAATTCGGAATCAGTATTTGCAAGTTTTATTACAAACCAATTCATAATGATGCTTATGGCAAAGCAGTACTGTACTCTCACACAGCAAATAAGCTAAGAAACACACCATTGATGTGTGAGACAGAGCTTTTGAAATATAATTTCAGAATGGCACAGACCATGCAATGGTTGCATGCTATTCTGAATTATATGAAGAAGTGATGTCGAGCACATCAATTGTCTTACCCACCACTTCCCTGGCCAGTAACCTGACACACTATTGCATTACTATAAAAAAGGCGGACTCAGGCAATGTGTGGCTTCTGGCAACCAAGTGGCGATAAGGGTCACGTGAGTGCCTCTGTGTACTCTACAAAATAGCTAGGAAACTATGCCAAACATGCCATTGCCATTGATGTGTGAGACAGAGCTTCTGAAATATAATTCAGAATAGCATGCAACCATTGCACGGTCTGTGCCATTCTGAAATTATGAGGCATAATTGGCTCAGGCCTAGGTGCAGCTGCATGCACTGACCACAAGAAACAGTACATCTACAGCTGGCACAAACACTACTGTTTCTTGTGGTCAGTGCATGCACATTCTCAATATAGGGTCATGCAACATATCAGTAGGCAAGTGCATAGCTCAGAATAATGCTCATAAAGTAGATGACGAATAACAACACTAACTTTAGTTAATCATCAAAAAGTCAGAGCCAGATGGGCTGTCTAGAAAGGCCATTCCATGAATATAATTAGATAATACTGATGTACTTCAGCACAAATGGCAATTTACTTAAGTTAATGTTCCAGTTCGTATTCATTAATGCATCATTAGTTCCATTTTACAAGAGCATAGCATGTTGACTATTAATTTTAGCTAACAAATATGGAAATACTTTCTTACTCAAATTGTAAGACATAACGTATGGCGACACATATAAAGAAATATCCCTGATTGTTGACTATGTTACCCCTCACAGTGTCTTGCTCGCTTTCAATTATTATTCATGCATGATTAATATATTTGTTGTTGGTTAGTTATACTATGATGGCTAAAACATAGTAGACTTGTCAGAGTTAGCAACATCTGGGCTACAATGACATAGAAATCCTTTACCCAAAGCAATAGAATTGCCTGATGAGTGGAGGACCAAAGTATTGCAATATTCATTCTGTACTCTTGGCTAGAAACCCAATACAATTTCTAAGACATTCATGAGGAATGGAGAGAATTATTATTATGAGTCTCAAACATCATTGCTCAAGTTGAAATACTGCAAGTATTTAGGATCTACTCTTTCTGGCTCTTACACAAATCATACCTATTTGTACAACAACATACTCTCACTAAGTTTGATTTACTGCCAATCACATAAATAATTTTGTTGTACATCTTATCCTGCAACATCCATCCTTGGTCCTGACATCCTTACCTTTCAAAAATTTCTCAATTTCTTCACCGAGTTCTGTCAAACCAATATCCCACAGGACTTGCAGTAACTGTCCCCATGAAGGAGGGTGATGACTGTTACCTCTAGACCACTGGGCAATCACTTCCTGTATGTAAAGAACTGGATTTTCTTCAAACTCAGGCAATCTAGTGTTTACTCCAGATAAGGTGGCTAGCTCAGAGTGTTTGTTGGCTAGATCAGGAAATATCTGAATGCCCATCACCTCCTCCAGTCTGGAGAAGATGTTAAATGTGAACTTGTTGTCTGGGTGAAATGAAGATACTACACAATACAAATAAATCCAAGATAAATGCTACTACAAGTAGGCTATATGTAGGGTATCTTTGCAATTGAATCACAAATATATTGAACTAGTGATATGCTACTGCACAGATGGCGAGCGAGCTGGTCTGATTGAAATTTTTATTTGAATGCTAGCCGTTAATAACCTTTGTTAAATATTTTTGTTTAGTTTTATTGTTATTTTTTAACGACACAAACACTTTTATACATACTTGTTCACTGGATATACCAGCACAAGACCTGCGTTGTATTCTCTTTGTGGCTTGACTATTGGATAAAAAAATTTCAAGGGGTAAGCAACCAAATTTCCAAGGTTGGTACGGGTAAAGATCGATAAACTAACAGTTTTCATTAAAGCTAGTCGCCTTTCCAAACTACGTTTTGTTCAAAATGCTCTATTGTACCAAAGCTCTAGTATATATAGCATTACGTTGAATTCTCTTAGTGACTTGACTATTGGACTTTGGATTTCAAGTAAGAACAAATTTGTTATGTAAGGCGTACAGCTATGATGAACAGCGCGTTAACAAGTAAACTTGCCACCGCCGCTAAACAAATAAATGAACTCGGCTAACTCTGGAAGACCTAACTGTGAATGTCTCTCCCATTCTGTCTTCGTAGCTCTTTGCCGGTTCTTTTCTTCTCCTAGCATTATTCTAAAGTCTTTTCTCCCGAATTTCCTGCGCCCGTGCTAATGTTTACGTTTTTAAGTAGCCTCCGGGGGTGGACACGCATTGACCTCTTTGAACTTTGCCATAAATATATATATACACACATATATATATTATATATATATATACCAAAATCTCGAATTGAGACCCATTAGTGAGAGTCTCGCTTCGCTCGCCCAATTACTTTGAAATATTACAATATGAATGATTTTAGGAACAAAAGCATTTTTCTCTATCTCATGTATATATTCATTAGATTAAGGTTACAGGACCATTTGCTCATTAATGATTAATGAGGCTATTTACACTGTAAAATTTCCACCTTAATCGTTCCCAAGGATCTGTTACTAAAATGATAGACTGAACTAAATAGGATAATGCTGAAAGTTGGCTCAACTTCGTTCACATTAAACTCTGGCAAAGCACCGCTAACTATTGCAAGTCGCTTACGTCAAATCCTAAGCGCTACAGTTGATATTTCTTCACTCTTGCCACGCAGCACAAAGCCTTAACACAAGACAGGGTGACTGAATGGAAAATGCAACACTGCGAGCCCCTTCAGAAGGTAGTAAACTACCTCATAGTCTGCTGGAGACGCTGTTTAGCCACCCTTACCAGAAACTTTCTGATGCTCAAGATACTAAAAAAAAAAAGTCGAGTTTTTTAAAATAATGTGAATACGGTAAAGGGGTTTCAAGCAATAGTAACCACTGGCCACAACTGTTTGAATAAAAACAAAACAAAAAAACAACAACAACAAATCACGTTATTCAAATGTTTTCTTTGTTATATTCTTTAGTAAGTAGTAGCTACAATACACAATACTTTCACACACTGGACTTGCCTTTGGTTAGTCTAATGGCCAGAGAATTTTCAAGTAAATACTGTTGCGTAGGGCTTATAACTATGACAAATAGCAATTAACTTACCACCGCCACTAACTCGAATAGAAATGGAACTCCGGTAAGTTTTAAAGTATTAACTGCACCCGCAAAAGAATTCAAAGTGGTAAAAAATTCAAATTCTACGATAATACGGGTAATGATCGATAACCAGAGGATTCTGTTTAGTGAAGTTTGGGATGGGGTCGACCACAGAACACAAAAACACGAGGGTCAAAGTACAAAAATGATATACGCATGTCCAAACACATATATATAAACATCCCCAATTTTCAACTGTGTCATCTGTGTAAGTGTCTCGCTCGCTACGCTCTCTGGCCAATAATAAAAGTAAGACTTGTTTTGAAGGCACCTTTACAATGGTGATGAAGATTATGGTTCATGATATAACAATAATAATATTTGTCACTTTGTTTTTATTGGAAGTTCAATGTCAGATGTGCTATATATACTGACACCAGCTAGTGTGATCTCATCATCAGAACTGAAGAAGGTATACACCATATAGAGAGAATATAATATGGAGACAGAATGTAGTGGAATAGCAAACTGAAACTGTTTTATTTTGACAAAATTGGCCAAATATCAATAGAAAAAACAAGACAAAACAGTTCTTGCAATCATCATTAGTCTCATCACACATTATTCGGATGCAGTAAAATAAATGATTATGTATTGGGCTGCTTTCTACTGTAAAGCCACCCACATCTCACATTACATACATACACTAAACCAAAGTTACAAGGGCGTTTACCAATGTTATTGTGCCTATAGTGTAAATTTCACTTTGCTACGCATTTTAAAATGAATACTATTCACCTGATACAATTACTTTGTACACTCCAGATATATGAGCAATGACAATATCACCAGAAGGAAGTGTAGCTGCAGACGTGAAATTGGAAGATAATATGAGATCCTCTAAACTAGCAACTTCTATCCAGGACTGACTCGAAGTGCTGTATCCTTGAATAGTGCCTCTGCCATTAATGTTGATGAGACGAGAGAAATAAGATATTGTAGCTGTGAAAACATCCGGTGCCTCAAACATTTTCCATGATGAAGGCTGCAAGGATTTGCTAGATGAAACGAGTGAGTCAACACTGCAGCTGTAAATAGTGTTAGTGTAGCTGTCTGTAAACACTACTTCATCTTGGTGGAAAGTGGAGGTCATACTACAGCACGGTTTAGGAAGTGGAGCCACAGAATGCCATTCATTATCTACCAGCACTTCCACATCATCTAATTTCTTGCCACTAGCGCCATATCCACCAGCTACCACTAATGCTACAGGTGACATTGTCCCTACAGAAGATGTGAAATATCGCTTGCGTCTCATACAAGGAAGTGAAGGCTGCCATTGGAGACCTGTATTACTGGTGAACACTTGGTCAGTGGGTTCCTTAGTAGAGGGATCTCGCCCACCAACTGCAGCAAACTTGGACTTGTAGGTTGTTAGGGACATGTGTTGGTATGGTAATGTGGCAGTGGTCCATGAGTGGAGGTCAATGGAGGAGATGTGGAGGATGTCGTGTGCCTCAGATTGTGTCAGTACAGCTACTGTGTTATGAAGAACTGCACATAAGTATGGTTTGTAGCCCCTCCATGCTCGGCAATGTTCCCAGTGGACCGTTGCTAAAGGATGCAGTAAGTCAACCTGAACAAACAAGGGTCAACAGTGCACGCATAAAAAAATGCCTTCATAATTTCATAAGCCAATTATGATAATGAAGTATAGTCTCCTAGCTATTGATCATTCATGCTATTTTTTCCACAAGTTTATATATACAGTACAAAAGTGATTAATATCACTTGTCGAACATATATCAACTAGAGTTTGTGTGCAACATATGAGCTATACAATCCTTCAAGTCAAAATTATTTGCTATGAAAAAGAAAGCGAATGCCAAAATGTGACACTTGGATATGTACACAATGACTATATCAACCATACTTTTACCAGATGGTGTTGCCACTACTGGCACACACTATACTTACCTTATTTGTCTTTCGTGTGTCAGCCATGATTACAGCCTCACTAAAGTCTTCTGACTTGCACTGTCACTATAAATGCACTATGTATATTACACGTTTATTTAAACAACACCAATTAATGTACACATTAAATTCAAAGGTTTCATGAAGCTCTTAAAGTTAAAATTTGTGGGAGGAGTAGGTGGACAGTGTCAGTAATAATTACCAAAGGGGCAACAATCTGGGGGCAATTAGTTATTTACTCTATTTCCCAAATTAAGTATATTCAGAAGCAGTAGCTTAATACTTTATCTCTACTGTAGTAACTAGTGGTGTGCTTCAGCACAAATGGCGAGTGAGCCTGCCTAGTTATGTTGCATGAAACTACAATTTTGTTTATGATGAATTTTGCCTGAACAAGCCTGTGGGTCTGAGATTGGAGAGGAATGGGAAGAAAGACGAGAAGGAAGAGAAAGACAAGAAGGAAGAGAAAGACAAAAGAGAAGAGAAAGAGAAGAAGAGAGAAAGTGCGATGGGTGTGGCTGCAGCCACACCCATGTCATGAACAGTTCACATGCATGTTTATTTATTAGTTAGTGTACGAAGCAGAGTCATGTAATTTTTGTAGAAGTTATAATTAGTGTTGATTGACTATGCACCGATCACGTGTGTGTTTGTGCCTGCGCGAACTAAACGCTGCAGGGCAGGAAGTATAGAGCTTGTGTGCATCATCGTGCGTCATATTTGGGTGGAGTTTGTGTTGCTATTTAAACCGAGTTGTACAATTGTGTGTTAGTTCTCCTTTGCCTTATAATTTTATAAAGACCTAACCTGTGTCAATAGGGAAGGGGGGGAACTCTGGTGGCAGCGCCGAGATAACCCATACAAACCCCACAAAGCCTTTTTAGCATGATGACAAAAATGGAATCTTAGCAGATAAAGATCTCAGTTACAAAGAAAAAAAGGCCAGTAGTAACTTTAGTTACAAATATGGAATACTACGTATCTCAGTTTTGCCTGAGTAGTGGTAGCTTTTTTAGAAGTACCAGTGCCCCTTGACAACCAACAAGCTGCACTTAGAAGCTAAAAAAAACGGCGAGTTTTTAAATTAAGCATATACGGAAAAGGGGATTCAATGCCATAGTAACCACCCTGCAACTGTTTGAATTGGAAAAAAAAATTAAATTAAACAAGTAACATTTTCTTTGTGGTATTCATAATAGTAGCTGCAATGCACAATACTTTCACACAACTGGACATACCTACACCAGACATACCTACGTGGTTAGTCTAGTGCACAATGAATATTCGAGTAAACACTATTGCTACGGCTTGTAACTATGACAAATTGTAGCACATTAACTTACCACCACCACTAACTCACATAAAAATGAAAACTGCACTGCAAAAGAACTCAGAGCGGTTAACAATTCAATTTCTAGGATGATAAGGGTAATTATCGCTAAACTGGAGGATTCTGTTTAGTGAAGTTTGGGACGGGGTCGCACACCGAGCTAATGCAAAAATACGTGAGGGTCAAAGTACAAATGATATATGTACGTCCCCACATAATTATAAAACTCCCCGATTCTCAATTTGATACCACTAAATAGTGTCTCACTCGCTTCGCGAGCTCGCCAATTAGCCTCATCATACTCATGTGCAATGAATATTTAACCATACATTATGTAAAAGTATACAAATTGATATAAAAGAAGTAGTCTGATTTAGTTCCTTAGCAACTGCAGACCTTGAAGATAAAAAACTCATACAGCAGACCATTTGATTATCACATTCATAGCAACAGTACATAACTTATTGAGAGAGAACTTCATCGTTTCAACTAAAATAACGAGGCAGGCATATCATGGAAGTACATTTGTGGCTAAAGCATTCACAGATAATCAATTTGTAGCCAAATAGTTTTAGTAAAAACCTTAAGTGACCTTGCTGCTAAATTACTTCGCTGATAGTCACTCTGTTCTATGATTGCTACCGTGTCTTCCAGGAAGCTTTTACTATCTACATAGTATTGGGTGATTTTCAATTTATAAGCAACGATTATTCCCATTTCTGAATATCTAAATTATCCCGATTATTGCCAAAAAGTTAAACAATTTTTTTAATCATTAAATGTTCAAATAAGTAACAGTACAACATTGATGAGATGGTCAGAAAGTAAATGGTTTAATACCAAACAAAAATTGCGATTTGAATTGGAAAATATTGTTCAAGAGTTACTGGTAATTGAGATTATCAGAATGGCAGATATTTGATACTACAAAAGTTACCATTAATCAGGTAGGAGAGTGATTTTGTATTTGTTTGGAAAAGGTCATAACTGCTATTACAGTGTTTGCATTAACTAAGCTAAAACATAGTAACAATACTTAGTTTTA
>WLWD01001113.1_pt1 | contig 38402 bp, 23 predicted proteins | sample 6712731 | NCBI WGS metagenome assembly WLWD01 (sample SAMN12718690, study PRJNA576275) | sponge metagenome | isolation source: marine sponge | host: Mycale hentscheli | place: New Zealand: South Island, Marlborough, Capsize Point | collected 2014-11-01
CATACTCTAAACATGCTGATTATTTTAATGGCAATTTGAATTATTAAGAAACAACAACAACAAAATTAGTATTCTAGTGAGGAATAAATTTACATCTTATATGCATTTCTATTAAAATTAATATAAATCACTCGATATAGAATTTGCTAATTATCTTTAAACAAGATTGTTATTATTCACTTGCATTTCAGGCCCATAATAGTTATAAAAGTATAAATTAGAGGGACATGGTGTAGTGAAATAGATCACTACATAACAGAACTACATTCATATATGTGTGTGTACATGTGTTTCCTATATATTATTACCCACATTCACTTATTCTGATTAAGTACTACCTCTATCTGTTACATCTTACACCTTTATTCAAATATCTTTTTCTCGGCATGCATTACATTCTCTCATTCAATCTCATCCATGCTCTTAGTTTTGTACACCAGTTTACCATTTTATATTGTTCAGTTGTTGTAGTTTCTGCCTTCATTAAAATTAAAATCTTTTAAACACCAGAGAGTTAACCTTCTAGGTGATAGGGCAACCCCACCAATAGTAAATGCAAAATAACAGTCTTCACCAACTTAAATTTGCACTATTTGGCTATCACTGAGAATTACAGTAAAATTATATTGAACTGCTATCTAATGTTCCAGTATAATATTAATAAATAATTCCAACCAACCTGTGGATGATATGGTGTTGTTAAGCGATGGTCTATGTTAAGCAATCTCATCAATTCAGAATTAAGTTTGTTGTTAAACTCTTTCCCCTGATCTGAAGTTACTACCCTACATAAATCCATCTTCAAAAACACCTACACAACAATTACTCTGCTGAATTCAAATATTCATATAGTTTGGTATCATTAACCTTAAATAAAGCCGATGCAACACTAGGAGCTTCCTTATCTGGCAGGGCATGGCATCCACAAATTTTGTGAAGTAGTCACTGATTGTGAGAATATAGCAATTCCCTTGCTGAGACTTAGGCGAGATTGGTCCAATCAAATCAATTCCTATGTGATACCAAGGGGATACCACAGGAACTGGATGAAGTTCTGGTGTTGTAATGTTAATTTTTCTGTTGGTTCGCTAGTCGAATCTATTGTTTAATCATAACAGTCTAGTCTGCAACATGTATATCAAATGTATTAACCTACCAATTCTTGAACGTCTTTTGTTATTCCTGCCCACATAAATCTTTCAGTTACTCTTGTTAAAGTTTTTCTAATTCCAAAGTGGCCAGAAGTGGGGTACTGATGGCACATTTCTAATATTCTTTTTCTTTCAGCTTTCTCAAGAATATAACGTAACTAAAAATTTTAGTGTAGATTTAATAGTAATTTGTGGCACACCTAATGTCAATTCAGTATTTCATTGAAACCATACCAAGTAGTTACCACTAATCCTTAAAATAAAAAAAATAAAAAAATAAAAAAGCTGGAGAGCTATGCTGGAGAGCTAGGTTTTGAGTAACAGATTTTATGTACCTTTTTGCCACCTCTTTGCAAGTAAAACACATCTCCTCCTTCCACACAAAGTTTACTGGCTTTTCTCCTGATTGTTCTTTTGTCATTTTTACTTGTATTAGGAGGGTATTCCCCAGTAGACAAGTAGTAACTGGGCTCGTTCAATAATTAAAAGCTCTGAATCTGTTTCTCCGTCCATCTCTCTCCCACTCTCTCCACAGCTCTCTCTCCACAGTTCTCTCTCCCTGCCCGTTATGCTAACCACGTGGGGGGACCGTCGGTGAATGGGGTCAGACCGTATGACGGCAATGTTTGGTCCGGCCGGACCGGATTTTACGGGGGACCAAATTTTTCGTGACAGGTCGACCGCCCCATAGAGATTGTATACATTAATTATTTTGGGTGCTGAAATTATGGCTTCTACAATGTATGTAATCAATGATGCAGTATTAACATCAAGGCTACCAATGAGGTAAACGCATTGCGATTGCAATATCTAATAGCACTGCACGTTTAGCAACAGTAAAAGCTCATTATTATATATATTCATCTGAGTCAGCATTATTGAAGAATTATTGACTTTTGTTTATTAAACTGCACTATATTCTTAATCTAGAAAATTTTATATTAAATTTGCTGCGTTTATTTGCATTATTAAAGAGCATTATTTTCACATTTCGGCCATTACGGCTGCACTAAAAATCATTTTGAGTGGTGTGAATGAGAATGGCATTATAGGAATTGTGTGGAATCAAGTATGAGCTAATTAGCTACATGAATCTGAACTGGATGATGATGAATAAAAAAAGTTCAAATCAAATTCATCATCAACGACGGATGAATGAATGGAGTCATCACTGCTTGAATTGTTAGATTCTGTAGCTGGTGGTGGACTGCCTATCACCAGTGGTCGGATGGGAGGCAAAAAGTTAGCTTCTGCTTGGCATTCCTTTATGTCTGTATTGGACAACGAATTACTCCATTAAGAATTGACCAGAATGTGAAGTACTTCCTCAGCTCTCTTCAATTTAAGAATCGAAAGGTGGCGAGTATGTAGCAATGCAGCAACTTCTCCAGCAGTTGGAAGAGGCAAAGAACATAAAGAGTTCTCAATGGTGGCAGCGAGGTCATCTGGGAGTTGGTGGATGAGTTGGTCATCATTATATTCTGAAGACTCTGTAAAACTTTGAAATTAAGCTGATTGATATGCTCTTGGTAGAATACAGTGATCCGAACAAGGTCACCAATGCAGAGCTGTTTCTCTTCCTGTGCTCTATCTTTAAGACATTTGAGCTCAAGTAGACGCCGCTGACTACCGGCTGGTAGTCTGTCACCAGGAGTTGCTAACATGTACGACTGTTCTGTTCTCCAGAATGGGGACTCCAAATTTAGAACTTCCACAATACTTAGCTGAACATTATCTCTATTCTCTACTTGAAGGGTCTTGTACTGTTCCAGCAACTTCTTGACCTTGTGAGTGCACAGTTGGATCATTTTGTTGACTCGAGAAGCTTGCTTCTGGCCACCTATGTAAATTATTAAAACAAAAGAATAATACACTAAATTTGTAGTCCCAAACATTGGAAAAAACAACAAAAGGAACAGTAATAATAATGATATTGATGATAATAATAACCATAATGTGACTGTCAACAGGAAAATCGGGCACAATGCGGCATGCGTAAACATCACTGTAGATGGTCACATATAGTAATGACAATAGAATAAATAACAAGATCATCAATTTAAATCTCTTAGTACCTGCATGTTATTATAAATCAGATTCTTAACTTAAAGCAGTATAAATTTGAAAAATTATATTAAGTCAAACGTTTCGACTCTGGCGAGTCTTCATCAGTGACAATGAGTAGACAATTCAAAATAAATTTATAATAACAATAGAATTAGAAGTAAAGAATGGATCTATATAACGTTACCTGCATGATGTTTAAGAGTAGTGAGATAAAATACTCGCTCTATAACAACAATCATCACTTGACTCTTCAATTCTTGCTGTTTTCCACAATTTGCTATTTTCAAAGCTTCCTGGTATTCCTCCATCTGTGGTTCCCATCTTACATTCACCCGGTGCTCCACCTCAAACCTTCTCACATCACTTTCTCTCCTGCAGAGCCCAGAATACAATAAAAGCAATACAACTTACACACACATGTGCACCCATACGTACATACACACCACACACAAAAACAAAACAAAACAACAACAGCAACCACAAAAACTTGCCTGCTAAGTTGCTCAATAGTTTCTGACAGTACTTGGGAAGACACCTGATGAGCAATCAAACATCTGGACCAGATCAGCCCACTTCTCCCTATACGTTCATTCACTTGTAATGATGCAAACAGTTACTAGTGAACCAATACCTGAGTTCATTCACACTAGAAAGCAACTTGACATACTCGACCCTCCAGCCTCTTTGATTAGCTAAAAATAAATAAGGAACTTACTAAAAAAATATATAATAAAAAAATACACACACACACACACACACACTAAACAACAACTGGTAACCACAACAACAAACTCACCCACTTCTGAATCCTGACTAATACATTGCCTGCCCCTTTCTTCTGATCTGAGAAGACTCAATAAGGTTGGTAAATCTCCGTTGGTGAGATCAGCAACTGCTAATAGGCTACTAATCTCCTTATCAGCTTCACTGGACTGTTTGACCTCAAGTAGAAACCGATCTGCACATGACCTCACTATACCAGTCCAACATAAAATTATCCAAAATGTATCATGCCACTCCCACACATGCATGTACACACACATTAATAATCCTCGGATCCCACCCTCACTAACTTACCACCTATCCATCCTTCCTACTGCTGAAGGTAATTCCGCGTGGGAGTGGCCACAGTTGTTCTGTGTACTTTCTTGGCGGAGGTGTTAGGCTGGATGCCCCTCCCCCTCTTGCTGACCAGAAGCCAGCTTGGGGTAAGGTGCTGGGGGAATTCCCCCGGCATCTGCCTCTCACCGATCATGCCACATGGGAGGATCCCTTGTGACAGAGGTTAGTGGTGTGGGTGGGTGGGTAGTGAAAAAGAAATCCAACTCGCTTGCTCGGTCCTTCTGTGCCTGCTGCTCTTTTTTTGGACTGAACTGACGACACGTGGCCCTCGTACCGCCAAATACTACTAGCTCGCCTGCGCGCCCACCTACGGCCCCTCCCCCGCTCTAAAATCCTGGATCCTCCTTATTAACTAGGTCTAAAATGTACCCTTTTAAACCTTATTTAATAATCCTCGGATCCCACCCTCACTAACTTACCACCTATCCATCCTTCCTACTGCTGAAGGTAATTCCGCGTGGGAGTGGCCACAGTTGTTCTGTGTACTTTCTTGGCGGAGGTGTTAGGCTGGATGCCCCTCCCCCTCTTGCTGACCAGAAGCCAGCTTGGGGTAAGGTGCTGGGGGAATTCCCCCGGCATCTGCCTCCAACGGGGGGAGAGGTAAGACCCTGTCTATCCTCACCCCCACCCCAAGCCCCTAACTCCCCCCCCCTTTCGCCACCTGAATCCATGTACACCTTCATTTGTGAGCATAAAGTTTGAAAGAACATCCATACAGCTGAAGAGACCCACATGACATAACAATGTTAATGACACAACCACCCCACATGTCTCATCTAGGCTACCCCCGAAGACTCCAGGTGCCCATGCATCATGTGAATACAGCTATTGACACAACATTTGTGAGTACTGTGCGAGTTGATTCCTCGGGATCCGCACGTATTCTAGATACGCTAGGCTCCTCCATCTACCGAGGGTCTTAATTAGTGCATCCTCCATACCATTGACTGCTGCTGTAGTGGCTGCTCCTATTCTCAGGCTATGGCCACAATATGCTCTAGAATCAATCCCCGCCTTGTTTAACGCTTGGCGGATTTCCTCTACCAGCCGTTGCCTGGTGAGGAATGTTCCATCGCTTAGTTGGAACAGTGGGCCCTTCGCCGTCCCTCTCTCCACCAGGTAGCTCAACAACGCTGACACTGGGCAAAGGTCAGAGAATGTCTTTCCTACAAATATATCAATACCTTTCCTGAAGGGGTCCGTCTTCGACTGCTTTATTGACACTCTCAGCACCTTTGGTGCCTCCGCGTTGTCCACGTGAACGTCGTCGCAGTTTAAGTGAACCTTTGGGTCGTATCCATCCTGTGTAGGTACTGTCATCTCCCCCATCCTCAGGAACCCAAAGTAGCCCAAACAGCACGCGGCCCACAACACGGTCCTGTTTGGCTGAGTTGACTCCCTTTCCCATATCCGCCTCAACTGTCTGAGGATGCCTGGTGTCACTGGAAGCCTCGGTCTTCTCTCCGCGCCTCTCTCTGCTTCACACCTTTTGACACCCCGCAGGATATAATGGAGACGGAGTAGTGACGGTTGGAAGGGGTCGTCTGCTCCCTCTGCCACATGGAGGAACCGTATGCCAGCCAGGTATGCTTTAATTGTCCGGTGCTTCAGGCCCTCTCCAGCCAAGCGTGACACGTACCTGCACAGTACCTCTTCAGCTGCTGGGACTGCTCTAAAATTACCTGCCTTGCAAAATGATAAAAACCTTTTCTGGGCTGACCTGTAAGTTCGCTGCGTTGAGTCTGCTAAACCCTTCATGAAATACTGCTGAGCAGCCCCGTCCAACTCTTTGACATCCAGTCTGGCCGGTTGTGAACTAGTGCCCTCGCCAGGCCGGGAGGGATCGCTGTTGGGGCATGCCGAGCTGCCGGAACCTGTGACAAGAAAGACATATGATCATTGCGTGACAACGCGTCAGCTGCCCCGTTATCTTTTCCTGGCAAGTGCACTGCTCGTAAACAAAGGTCAAACTTTGCCATGAACAGAAACAGGCATCTCATTAGCTGGGCTGCCAACTCATCCTTGCTCGTACCGGACCGCACAATCGCCACTACTGCTGCATTGTCACACCTGAACTTCACCGCTTTTCCTTGCCAGTGTTTACCCCACAATGCTGATGCCATCACGATTGGCAGGAGTTCCTTTGAGGTGATATGAATACCTCTCCATGACTCTGGCCACTGGAACTGAAACCACTCCCCCGACGACCAAAATGCACCACACCCCCAAGAGCCCGAAGCGTCAGAGGTCACTATTACCTCCTCGCGGCCACTCACATCAGGCAGCATACCTGTTCCATTCCAATGTGCAAGAAAGGTGGCCCACCAACGCAGATCTGACCTGAACCCTGCATTCAAACGGATCCTGTGATGCAGCCTCTTGGCTTTCGTAGCCAGAGTAATCATCCGCCTCAGAAAAGACCGTCCTGGCCTGACCACGCAGCATGCGTGCTGGAGTAGGCCTATGATGGAGAGTAGGTCTCTCTTTGTGCAGGTGCGCCTTCCCTGCCACTCTCTGATGTTCTCTTGAAGTCTGTGCAGCTTGTCGTCCGGGAGGCGTAGAGACTTTGCCACTGAGTCAATCTCTATACCCAGGAACACTAGCTTAGTTACTGGCCCCGTTGTTTTGTTTTCTGCCACTGGTACTCCTAGCCTGGCACAGCACTTCAAAGCTCTGTCCAGATCCCGTGAGCACTCATCTGTACCCGCACGCCCCCATATGAAGAAATCATCTAGGTAGTGCAGGCATGTCACTCCATCGACTCCCAAAATATGCTGGAGGCCATCTGCCACAGCGTTGAATATTTTGGGAGCAGATCTGAGCCCAAATGGCAGTGCAGCATCCATGTACCAACTTCCCTCCCATTCCATACCAAGAAGTCGGCGGTCGTCTGGGTGCACTGGGACCATCCGATAAGCTGACTCCAGGTCGAACTTTGCCATCTCTGCTCCAATCCCCAGCGAGCTCACACGCCGGCTTGCTTCCTCCACTGTGGTATAGTGCAATGAGCATAACTCCCTCTCTATACCGTCATTAACACTGCTCCCTTCTGGGTGAGATAGGTCTACGATTAGTCGCCACTTTCCCGGCTGGTGGGCCTTTGGGATGACTCCAAACCTGTTGATATGCATGCCTGGAATGCTGTTGGGTGGCAGTGGCCCCACCACTCTCTTCAATTCCACCTCTCTCTTCAAGTACTGTTCTACTACTCCTTTATTCTCCACCGCTGACTTCATGTTCGATTTGGCAGACACACACTGCCTGGACCCATGTGCAAACCCAATGTGGAATCCTTCCCTAAACCCCCTAACGATGTAGTCCCTGAATGCTCTGTCAGGATGAGATGCCAGAGCCTCTCTCCAACTATCCACCAGAACTGGTGTCCGAATTTCGCTCAACTCCCTTGGTAGGGAAACACTTCCACTCTTCGGCTTTCTGCTCTCCAAGACCTTAAGGTCCTCCACGTATGGGTATCCCTCTCCTGCCATACACAAAATTAACACCCCTACTGTCATAGCATCCCTATTGCTCCCACTCTTTTTCAACTACACGGACTATAAAGGATCTTATTGCATTCATTCCAAAGGATATATGTATAGCAACAACAACAAACAAAATTAAAGGGTAACTGCGGTGAAAAAAAAAAAATTCTGCAAACATCATAAAAAATACTCTTATATCATGCTAAAACATGGCCCAAAACCATTTGACCCAAAACTGAGTGGATGCTTCAAAATAGCACCTTTATTTTCAGCTATTTGGTTCATTATTTTTCACTTCCTGTTGTGGGCGTGGCCTCGCGATGACGAGGAAAAGGTTTCCTGTCTACCCACATTGGCTGGACACTATGGATCTGAGAGTGCTTCTAGCAGCCATAGCAGTGCAGAGAGTGATCCCAGCAGTTCTGAGGTTAGCTTAAAATATGATTCCTCCTCCTTTACATCTGAAGCTGGAAGTAGTTCTGATCCTGAAGTGCTTCCATTTATGTATGAGCCAGTAGTAGCCTCAGCTAGTTCCCGTAGTGAAGCTGAAGAAGACAGTGAAGACAGTGATTCTGATGAGGGTGTTCACCCCAGGCTTCTTAACTTAGATTAGTAAGTTAGTCACTACCAGCTATTAGTGGATATACCAGTACATGGTGTGTGTGTGTGTTCTCCAAGGTGTTCATGTGGAAATTGCATAATAATGCCAACTGGAGTAGAGTGTGTCTGTTGTAAAGAAATCTCTAAGATAGTGGATAAAACTACTTCTGAAGGAGTTGGATGCATAGTGCTTCATCCTGGATGTCAAGTCCCAATGAACTTTCACATAACTAGCTGCAGTCACTATGACTGTTGCATGTTTTGTAATGTGTGCTCTTAGCAACTAGTGCCTGTTGTGTGTTCATTTGTGTTGTGTATTAGTTACGTGTCTCCGTTATTTTTATGTCACTTTTTCTATGGGCTGAGCCCTGGATATATTTACCCTTGTGCCTAGCTCAGTCACCGAGTATTTTCTCATGAACCATTGCTTACTTGGATAAGACAAAAACCTAAATTTCTCTGGTTATTAGTCAGGTTGGGCAAACCGGTAGAGAAGATTCTCCTAGTGTGGTTTTCTCAGCACTTGGGAGTACCTGAGCAGCAGAGGAGACCCACATTTGGTGGCAGCGGCTAGCAAAAAAATTACCCACACTCGAGAGATTAAAATGTCAGGTTCTGGGAAAGAAAAGAAGACTCAAAAAGGAGGTGCCAAAGCAAAGAATGTTAAAGAAAGGGAAGAATTAGATGAAGAGTGGTCTGACTCAGGTTCCATGGCTTCAGATGCATCTACGATAGCTGGTCCAACAAGTGAGATTAAGCAAATGGAGTTACTACAAGCTTCAATGGCACTCATGATGGAAGCTATGGCAAAGAATGTAGCTTACAGACAGGAGGAAGCAGTATTGAGACGTGAGGAACTGGATCGACTTAGAGACGATGCTAAATTAGCCAAGATGGAGTTAGAAACTCAGAAAGCAGCTCAGTTTGCTCAGCATGAAGCTGAAAAACAGCATTGGGGTAAAGAGGAAGAAAGTAGGAGGAATTATGAAGAGAAACATTTTGAGATATCGGAAGAAAACAGAAAGAAAAGAGAAGCATTGGAGATGGATTTTAATCAGATACGAGAGAATGACAGGGTAAAAGAACGTCAAGATCGAATTAGCAGAGATATTGTACAGCAAATTCCATTATGGGATGATAGTACAGATGCTGAATCTTACCTGGAAATGTTTGAATTGGCTATGGAAGAGGCTAAGCAACCTGAAGATTACTGGGTTCTAACCTTACGGAAGCGTCTTACAGGAAAAGCCTTGGCCACATATCGGGAGATCTCTCCGGGAGCCACATCTTCATTTGCTGAAGTAAAGTCTGATATTTTGAAGAGGATGAGTGCAACAGTTGAGAGTGCAAGGAACGCGATTTGGCTTCAGAGGCCTAGACTTGATGATAATTTGGAGACATATACAAAGGAATTGATGACATCTATAGACAGACTAAAGAGCACATGGAAAACACCAGAGGATGCAGCACACGAGTTATTTGATGGAGTTAAGTTAAGAATCCTGGGGTGAACACCCTCATCAGAATCACTGTCTTCACTGTCTTCTTCAGCTTCACTATGGGAACTAGCTGAGGCTACTACTGGCTCATACATAAATGGAAGCACTTCAGGATCAGAACTACTTCCAGCTTCAGATGTAAAGGAGGAGGAATCATATTCTAAGCTAACCTCAGAACTGCTGGGATCACTCTCTGCACTGCTATGGCTGCTAGAAGCACTCTCAGATCCATAGTGTCCAGCCAATGTGGGTAGACAGGAAACCTTTTCCTCGTCATCGCGAGGCCACGCCCACAACAGGAAGTGAAAATTAATGAACCAAATAGCTGAAAATAAAGGTGCTATTTTGAAGCATCCACTCAGTTTTGGGTCAAATGGTTTTGGGCCATGTTTTAGCATGATATAAGAGTATTATTTATGATGTTTGCAGAATTTTTTTTTTTTCACCGCAGTTACCCTTTAATGAAACAAAACAAAAGAAAAACCAAACAACAACATTATATACGACTTCAGCAGAACCGCCTCATGACAAGTCAGTCTCTCCGACCACAAACTGTTCCTGTGCCTCTCACTTGTCCCTTGCAGGCAGCATCCTCTCTACCTCTTCTCGACCCTTGCAAGCAGACTTCTTGTGATTCCCAAAACACCGTGAGCAGATATGGTCAAACTTGCAATGGGGGTGGATACATCGTCCATCATTCCAGGCAAAGCATGGCAGCCTGGTACGACCTCGCTCCCTCCTTCCATCCCATCTTTTCAGCCTGGTCTCTCTTGTGCCTGGCTCCAACAACAACGGCCTGCCCCTCGATACGTTCTTGGCCTGAGCCAGGGCACACTCATCCTGGGTGTGGTCGGATGCCATACACATCTGACAGCACTGACCTCGGTTGCCGTAGGCCAAAAAGGTAGTAGAATACAAGGACTGGTTGATCTTTGAGAAATCCACCATGTCGTAATTGGCGATCTGTTGTCTGAAGGCGGCATCATACAACGACCATCCTCTGCCTCCGCATCGCCTTGCCTCATTCACCATGATCGCTTGGTAGGCCCATAGTTGTCTCGCTTTGCCGGGCCACTTCTCTGCTACAATTGCTGCATACATGCTGAAGCTATGCAGCCAACTCAAAATATCAGGCACTTCCCTCCTGTTGGCCGTTGCTGTTCCCGCCGAGTTGCTCTCTCCAGCTGTTAGTCTCCTCCTCTCCAGCTCCATATTGTCCTTCAAAAAGTCCGCCATATCTACAAACTCTCCCTTCTCCACCTTTCTGACTAACTTAGCCGGAATCACTGGGAGAGCTTCACTGAGGACAAATGGAGCATCGCCCAACTTTGCCTGTTCCTTGGCCTCCTTCTCCTTCCGGGGCTCGCACTCTCCCAATGTCACTACCTTCGCGCCACCTCCTTCCTCGAAAGTTGGTAGACCCAACGCTCGTATGTTGGCTGCATCAGGCTCACTGCCCAGTGGATGTGCTACACCTAAGAACACAGTAGTCACAATATACTGGCAGCCCTTCTAACTGCAGCAACAGTTTCCTTTTTTTTTTTTTTTTTTTTGTAATGACACACAATCCTCCCCCTCTCTCTACCTGGGTGTCTCACAGCCCCTCCTCCCACTAGCCTGGGGTGATCTCACCCTCTACAACTCTCTAGCTAGCCCATTTCTTCTGTCAAGGACGTTGCATAGCCCAGCCCACTAATCAGAATGGGGTGTCTTGCAGCCCCACCCTCTCCTTGCCGTCTCTTTGTTCAGCTACCATTCTCTAGCTGGGGTGTCTCACAGCCCCTGCCATTCTCTAGCTGGGGTGTCCCACAGCCCCTACCATTCTCTAGCTGGGGTGTCTCACAGCCCCTACTATTCTCTAGCTGGAGTGTCTCACAGCCCCTACCATTCTCTCGCTGGGGTGTCTCACAGTCCCTGCCATTCTCTAGCTGGGGTGTCTCACAGCCCCTGCCATTCTCTAGCTGGGGTGTCTCACAGCCCCTACCATTCTCTAGCTGGAGTGACTCACAGCCCCTACCATTCTCTAGCTGGGGTGTCTCACAGTCCCTGCCATTCTCTAGCTGGGGTGTCTCACAGCCCCTGCCATTCTCTAGCTGGGGTGTCTCACAGCCCCTACCATTCTCTAGCTGGGGTGTCTCACAGCCCCTGCCATACATTTAGCTGGGGTGTCTCACAGCCCCTGCCATTCTCTAGCTGGGGTGTCTCACAGCCCCTACCATTCTCTAGCTGGGGTGTCTCACAGCCCCACTAACTAAAGTTAAGGTACCACTGTAGCAAGGCTGAATATATATATTTTTTTTTTTTTTTGAAGGTGATCCAAACCCAGGGGGAGGGCAACTAGTTGTACTACCACAGTTACCCCTATTATATAACTAGATACCAACCCCAGATGCCACAACCCTCTCTTCGACTACCGCTCTTAGTGCTAACTTATTCCAGCTAGCACACCCCCACTGTCAGCTGCTAGTGGTTAACCACCCCCTTTAAATTTAAGAGTACTTACTTTCTTCCTCCAGGCGCCTACTCCTCTCCCTAGGGCAGCTGGGTCCTGGTGGGTCTCTGCCGACTTCCCCTGCACCTCCTGTTTTCCTCTTCTTAGCGGGAGGGGGCCCTGACTCAGTAGGGGGCTGAGCGAAGAATGTTTGTAGAGCAGGTATCTCCCCTAGCAACTCTCTAAAGGCCTCCTTCATCTTCTGCTTTTCTTTATCTTCCACGTATTCGCTCTCCTCACGATCCTCGGACAAGCCAGCTGAACCTTCGCCTTCTTTTGTTGCCATTTTTTAGTGAAAAAGAAATCCAACTCGCTTGCTCGGTCCTTCTGTGCCTGCTGCTCTTTTTTTGGACTGAACTGACGACACGTGGCCCTCGTACCGCCAAATACTACTAGCTCGCCTGCGCGCCCACCTACGGCCCCTCCCCCGCTCTAAAATCCTGGATCCTCCTTATTAACTAGGTCTAAAATGTACCCTTTTAAACCTTATTGTATGTACACACAACACACCACACAGAATATTACTTAGTTTTGACTCCGTGCAATAGTGATGCAGTGCATCACTGAGAAGGTCTGTTCGGTTTGCTGCTGACATCTCCTTAGACATGCTACAAAAACAACCCAGGTAGGACCACTACCTCTCCATGTCTTCTCCATCTGCAAGTCCCATCCCTTCCTCATATATTCTGCACTATTGGAACAGTACATACACAGTTGCTGAGTTGGCATAGCAAGAGATGTAGTGAAACATTGCAACAAGCCAGGTCGAACTCTTTCCCATGCTTCTCGCTGCTTTCTGTTTGATACTGAGTGACAACGTTGTCGTTGACGAGAGGAAGTGGGCTCAAGTAGGACAAGTAGCGTCAGAGTTGTCCTCCAGGTAAAAATCACTTGCAATCGTCTACATCCTATCTTGTCTTGAGAGTCGGATAATCAACAAATCTTGCCAATGGAGATTCTAACATAGGAAAGATATTCTGGTATCTGGTCTGCTTCTTAGACTTTCTGCGTTACAGACAGAGCCTAAGCTCCTTGCTCTCTTCCAATGTCGAGATGATTGCCAGTTATCCAGGACTGTTTCATGTCTGTGGAATCTATAAGAAGAAGTTATCTGAGTCCTCGGCCCACGCGATCTAACCTTTCCTTTCCCCCAACGCCCCTATAATGGAAGGTAAGGGTCGGCTAACGCCAGACTGATTATTGCTATCTAGGTGTATTGTGTTTGACTTCAACCACGAAGCTCGGGCTCTGTGTGTAGAAAGGGTTGTGCGGTGGAGGGGGGGGGGGGGGGGGGGGGGGGGGGTGATCCGGACTATCCTATTTTTGAGAAACTTTGTAGAAAGTTTATCTGTTTTTGGTGCGCCACGTTACTGTAGCATTAGGAGGTGCCATTCACGGGTAAACTACGCCCTATATACCAGATAACATTACAGATTTAGCATAATTGACTGCGCACCCACCAGGTGCTATTCATAACCGCGCCTCTCTTTACACATTATTTGTTTGTCGGCTAATCTAACGAAGGTGTGGCTACAATTTTGTGTCCCAGATCACAGGTGCGTGGGTTACGCCCCCTTTTGTTGAAGTTAAGCAAGGCTTTCGCGACTTTTTCTGCTGTAATAGAACTGTAATTGAAGAAGTAGCAGTATATCAAGTAAATATAAGAGGCTCTCCTGGGAAAAAATAGTTTACTTGTTTAGGGAGAATATTATTTAGGGAGGATATGTTTGTTTGTAGGGAGGAGAAGCTTGTTTGTGTTTGTTTAGGCAGGAGGAGGGAGGCAAACTTTAGGAGAAACATGTGCCCAGCTTGTTTAAGGAGGAGAATATTGTCTAAGTGCAATTTAGCTCCTTTATGAGAATGCTATCAGAGAACTTGATTTCAAAGATATAATTTATACATATGCTAGCACACAATGACACATGTTTAACAGTCTTTGCTTAGCTAGCTTATTTTATGAAGATATCAATATTGAACATAGGATTTTTTATATCATGTAGGTATTGTTTTGCTGACGAATCTGTGGCCTTAAGATAGTCATTATGGCTCAAGGCTTGCCAGAGGCGAGTTTTTCTGGTGTACACAATGGTTGGGAGAGAGTCATCAACAGTTGGAGTCAGGACAATGCAGTAAGTTGACAATAGTCAGATGTCATAGACTATGTTCATAAAATAGTTAAAAAAAAGAAAAAAAAATTGAATAGAAAAGGAAAAAACAACAACAACGACACTTCAATGGGCTGGTTGTAATATATGTCAATGGAATGGTGTCTTACTTAAACTAAAAATACGAGCATAGCTTAAATGCTAAGTTTGTATAATTTCATTCTAGATTTACTACAATAGATGGTCGCTATATTGGCTTTCAGATGATATTTAACCCTTTCACCGGCAATAGCGCCATATGGCGCTTTTACCAATAAAAAGTCAACCGCTCGCGATCCGATCCTAAATTTGGTCTCAAAGTACGCAGAATGAAAAGCTTTAACAACGCTCCAAATAGGCGAATTATGTGTTGTCGGTAACTAGGGGAAAACGGGAAAAGTAAATTTGAATTTTGAAATTGACCACACGCGTTGATCGCAGGATATAGAATGGATGCCGACGAAGTTATTCAGCGCTTATTCGACGACGATTTCGGTCTTTCTGAGAATGAAACTAGCGACGAGGAGGGTGAAGGAATATTTGCTTGTGCTGGGCAGCATCATTTGGACACAGTTGAGCTAGCAACTCTGAGTAGTGGAGTGGAAGTTCAGCCTAGTAGCACTACTGGAGCCAACTTGGATGTTTCAGGTAAATGTAGAGTAAGTAAAATAGATGTAGTAGCTCTATAAAATATAGTCAAACAATACTTTTTAGGTGTTATAGTAAGTAACATGCAAAATAGCTGGTTGCAAGTCAATCTAATAATCAATAAAAATATATATATATAGGGAGAGAGAAAGAGAGAATGCACAAGAATACATTGAACAGGAATCTATTGTAACTTTACAGACAGAGTCAATTGACATGGATGCTCAAGCAAGTCAAGGGAGTTTCCATCTTCTATCATCCATGGAAGACTTCAGTCCTTCATCTACTATGGATGTCACTTCTCAAGGGTCTGGAGCAGAATCAGACATTTCTCAACAGTGTGTTAGTGGAAGTAGGTGGCATGTACGAGGAGGGAGAGGGAGAGGTAGGCGAGTAACAGTAAAAGCAAGGCCTAGCAGGGGAGGAAGAGGAATAAGGGGAAGGAGGTGTGTTAGTACAAGGCTTAGTAGTAGAAAGGGGCGTGGAAGAACAATCAATTCAGGCAGGAGTAGTAGCAGTACTACTTGAGCTAGCAAAACAGCTCATTGGTAGCTTCTCTACAAGATGTCGTAGTGCTGGTCGTACACGATCTGTTGAGCATCTTCAGCTAATAGACTGAATGTAAATTTAGGTCACTAGCCTAAGCATGCAGATAGAAAGGGGAATTGTGTTGTCAGTTATCATAAGAAAAAATAAGCTTACTGCTGTTGGGAATCACCATGAGTCTCGTGTTTAATATGAGTACTGCAAAGTGCATTTATGTGTATCATCTGAAAGAAGCTGTTTCAAAAGTATCACACCCTTGTAGACTTCACTTCATGAAACTAACTGCCCATATTTTATTTTGTAATGACTCGTGCACAATATTTGATAAGTTTATGCACAATTTTCAGTTATTCATTTTTTGTACTTCATGGTTATTCATGCTATATATTTTATGAACACATATCATCTCAAATTCACATCAACATTACTGATTATTGGTCTATTATAGAAATAATAACCTGTTTGAAGAATAATGATTAGAAAGATAGGTCTAATACATTTTTTTATATCTAAATAATATTCATGAAATTGAGCCCAGGATAACTATAAAACCTTAGTTGATTAGTTTTGTCCCATGAAATAGCTGTACAGTAAAATAATCCATGGACTGGCTTGAACCAGTCTGGAGTTCAAAATAACGTTATTCATTGTCGTGGTTTACAAGATAATTATATTCATGGTATGGTTTACAAGTGGTAATTACCACACATTGGCTGCTAGGCAACATAAAATTTTTTTCTGTAATGTATATTTTATAAAGACAATTTTTTTCTATGGTTGCTATGGACCATTTTATAGTCCTGATTTTATATAATTTTTTTCAAAATGTCTAAATAAATCTGACGGTGAAAGGGTTAATATAATATGTAGATTTTTTTAAACAACAACAGCGAAAAACAACAGCAACAACAGCAAGAAAATACACTTGAGCAAAATGAAGAAGTCCAAATATTATTGCACTGACTGTAATAGTGGTGTAAAGTAGTGAGAAAGTGGTGTGCTTGTGCACAAACGGCAAGCAAGCCACCCTGGTTATTTATTGAATATATTGCTCTTACCACTACAAAGTAGATCACAAATTAACCTAATAATAATAATAATAATAATCTATATAGTATTTAGTCTTGTGTAGCCAGACCCTTTACCTGCTGCTACGCTGGGAAAGGGTCTGGTGGCATTAGTACGTAGTACAAGTTCAAAAGGAATGAAATTAGTCCTTCACTGGATTCTCCGTGGTTAAACACTTATGTATGCGTTAAAAAAAATAAAATAAAAATGACTGCCTTACAACGCTGTCTTGTATGGCACTTATTGGTAGGCTATAAGGTACTACATGCTAGCCTTTCCTCCTAGCTTATAGCTACAAGTGGCATTGTTACTGTCACAAATCACAGGTTCTTTTTTGTCAATATAAAAGAGCAAAGCCGATTTCTTGTACATAACTTTGTCCTGCAGCCTTCATGAATCCTATTTGGTATCTTATTTACAGCAAGTTCCACTGCCCCATTACTCTAGTACGCGGAAGTCATGGGACTGCTAAAATGAGCTGATTGAGTGGCTGCGATAACCCCTAAATTACTTATAACTACTACCGGAACCGCAACTTCCCCAAGATATGGAGGGTATTGAACTGGTACTATGTATTAATGCCATTAGACCCTTTCCCAACGTAGTGGTAGGTAAAGGGTCTGACTACACGAGACTATTATAGTAATATGCTTGTGTGTAAATAATAACGACTATGGTGACCGATGACGGTGTATATTCATGAATAATTCATGAGATTGAACAGTTGGGTAATGTGTCGTCATATTCAGTAGAAAGTGATTTGTAACTAAAAAGCGAGTGGAATCGGCGAGGTAAACCGGCATAGTAAAAAGAAGGTAATTGTGGGAAGGATTTGTAACTAAAAAGCTGGTGTAATCGAAAAGGTGGCATTAAGTTTCAAAAAGAAAGAGGAAAGTATAAAAAGGAAGGCAAAAGTTTCGCAAAGCTTAGTCAACAATCATGATAGAGGGACAGGGAGATTCAGAAGCAGGAGAGGTAGACAAAGAAGGAGAAGGACTTCATGACTCAAGAAGAAAGAGCTGAAAAAAGGAAAGGTTGGGGATAAGAAATGCTGGGATAGTTCGGGAAATAAGAGAGCAGGAGAGGGAAACAGATGTAACCTTAACCAATGGTTAGAAGACGATAGCATCCAGCGCCACTGTGTGGCAGGGTACTTGCTAGTAGTAACAATAATATACACTGGCATTTGATGTACAACTTTTGCAAATAGAATACAGTATTTTAATCCGATGTTACTATCCTTCACTACTTGGTTCAGTTACATTCATCTGCTATTTTTTTCTTACTTTTCTTGACCCATTTACACACACCACCACCTTTGTTTCTGATGATTCTTTACCACCAGGCTCAGCTATACCTGTACTGTTGTCATCGATCAACCGAGCTCAGGTTAATTCATGAATACACATACCACTCTACCATTGTCATTGGCATTTGATGACATTTACCAACCTGTTCTGTGGACTTTTACTGCTCCAGCTCAGCTCATGAATTATTCATAAATACACACCGTTGTCGTCATCATTGGTCATCGTCATTGTTGTTACTGACACACAAGAATAATATTATAATAGATGATAATAATATTAGCTAGCAAGTACCCCCACAACACAGTGGCATATGATATACTAACTTTTGCAAATTACAAGGACGCAGGAGCATAAGAGGTATTTTTATCCATTGTTATCACCACTTGGTTTTCCTTCTCCTTCTCTCTGTCTTCCTGAGCTACTTCAGTTTTTCTTCCCTCGTGTCTTTCTTCAGGTTCTTCTTCTTGGGTCATGGAGTCCATTCTCCACCTTAGTCTATCTCTCTTGCTTTTCAGTCCCTCTGTTCTCATGATTGTAGAAAAAGAAAATCATTGAATTTTATCTGCTGATGAGATGGCTAAAGGGTAACTTTGGTGAAAATTATTTCCTGCAAATGCCATGAAAAGTATCTCTTATCATGTATAAACATGGCCCTAAACCATTTAACTCAAGACTAAGTGGATGCTTTATAGTGGAATCCTTTTTATATGGCTATTTAGCTTTTTTGAAATTCATTTCCTGTTGTGGGTGGTTGTGGGGCGGGGCATCTTCGTTGAGCCGGTAAATGGTCATCAACGAAGACTACTCGCTCCAGTGAGGTTCTAATACGAATTTAGTTGACTGCCACCAGAGTCTGTGGCTTCAGCTGTGCGCCCAGGATGATGCTCCAACCAGTACAGATTTATTGTTAGTTGGAAAAGAGTAAGGGACACACATGCACACCGAATTACAAAATAAACAGACTAGCAAAAGTGATACAGAGCACATGCATATATATGGAAATCCCGGATGGGTGCCAGGCTGATACTTAGCCAGCCGGCTCATTGTCCCATGCCCACAAAACACAAAGCCAATGCTGCTCACAACATGATACAACTAAAAATAGAGTGTTTGTGCATATAATTATCTCCTGTCCATTCTTCCTGTCTTCTCTTCTGTTTATCCCTTGTCCTTCCTCTCTGCTCCACTTCTTTCTCTTTCAATGGAGAGCGGACTCACAGTAGTACTTTGTGATGATGCAGACAAGTTTTTCAGTCTAGGCCTTTTACGTTTGATAGGCTAAACTATGGCTTTTAGGCTGGGAATATGGCTTTTAAGGCTAGGACTATGGCTTTTTAGGCTTAGACTATGACTTTAGGCTGGGACTATGGCATTTTAGGCTTGGTCTATGCTTTTTATTCTGGAACTATGGCTAGTAGGTGGAGACATGGCTTTTTACGGTTGGACTATGCTTTTTTTGTAGGCTAGGAGTATGGCTTTTTTTTTTGGCTAAGACTGTTTTTAGGCTGTGGCTGTGGCTTTTTAGGATTCAACTATGGCTTTTTGGGCTGGCATTGCTGATTCTGACAGTATAGAGTGATTCTGGCAGCCATAACAGTGCAGGGAGTACTTTCTATAGCCTTGGTAGTTCAGAAATGATGAGTCTTTGAAGTTTATAGTCATCTTTTTTTTTTTAATCTGGAAGAAATTCTAATCATGGAGTTCATCCAATTCACTCTTTACTGTCAGAATCCATAGCCTCAGCTTAAAAGCCATTAAAAAAAAACATAATCCAAGTCTAAAATGCCAGAGTACCAGCCTCAAAATCATAATCTAAGCTGCCATGTACTAGCCTATTATTCCAGCATTGTTGCAGTCTTTAAAAGCCATAGTCCCAGCCAAAAAAAAAAGCCAGTCTTTGCTTCACAAAACCCTGCCCATGACAGGAAGTGAAACTTATGAAACCTAAATAGCTGTAAAGAATGGTGCTATTATAAAGCATCCACTTAGTTTTAAGTTAAATGGTTTTGGGCCATGTTTATACGTGATATGAGAGTACTTTTCATGGTATTTGCAGCGGAAAATGTTTCACCGCAGTTACCCTTTAAAACTTAGTAGCTCTTGAAAACTAAAACTGGCAGTTTTTGAAAATACATTTGGTATAGGTCTTCAATGCCATAGTAATCATCATCCATTGTGACAAAAAAATTAAAAAAAGTTATAGAAAATATTCATTTTATAGGTTTGTTAGAATTGTTCTAGTCTGCATAATAGAAATGGCTATAAAAGAATAAGCAGATAGATATACAATTTTCATCTGATACTGTACTGTCTGTAGCTAATTCAGAGTCTATTGTAACTTTTCGTCTTCACGCAAAATTCACAACTGGTTCTTTTCTAAAGCTGTAGTCTGATGCTTTCTGGTGCACTAGAATGACCATTGAAATGCTGTAATTCATCCTCATGCAAATGTCACTACTAGATTTTTCTGAAGCTGTGGTTAAATGCTTGGTGGTCCACTGGAATCACCATTGAAGTGCCATAGTTGTTGTTAATTCGGGTTACTAGCTCATCCGTCCAATTGCCATTTTAGAGTAAATCAAACTCATATTTTTGAATGCTGATTAAAAAATCCAGCAGTATATACTGCGGTGGGGAGTTAAAAAACTTCACTCAATAATTATCGAGAAAAATTCTGGAGGCTAGGATTTACACTTCTTGGTAAATTTTGCTTTATTGCCCTGACTGACAAAACACAGCTGCAGTTCTGCACATTGTTCATGCGCAATTTATAGCGGTATTGTCATGCATACTTGGTGTGAACAAAACACCATATTACATTATGTGATTAAATACTGCGAAAAAGCCATTGTTGTACACATGGTTAATAGATCACATCACACGCACACACACACATATATATATGACATACACCCTAAGGCATATAATACTGTCTCACTTGCTTCGCTCGTTAGCCTATAAACAAGTTTTTATCATTTTTGGCTATAATTATATATTTAGCTAAAAAAGAGCTCATCCATAGCTATAGCCCTAACATATTTGCAAATACTGTCGAGTTTTTTATCTACAGTTTTCTGAGCAGCACACTGAAGTTAAAGTGTTTATTTTTTGATGGCATACTGAAGTCAAACTGCATTCCCTGTCTGTAATTTTTAGCCTCTATGTAGTTTTCTTGAAGCCACAGTAGTATTTGCTAATCAAAGTGTAGTCCCCTTTTATTGGCGTATTAATGACTGAAAAATGTAGTGTTGTTTGTTTATAGCTCTTATAAGAGAGCTTTACATCAAGATTCAGTATGACTGTACATTCACATCTAAAAGTACTGCATCTACGGCAAAATGGTCTCACACTGAATGAGTGAATACTCTTATTGCTCATTCCATTTTATCCCTAGAACATTTGTTTTGATCAAGATTTGAGGGGAAATAACACACTATAATATGGTTAGGCTTTACGTGATTATCAGAAATACTATATTTTAGCAGGTAATTAATTACCAGACTTGTGCAACATATCCTACATCACTTCCTCGACATGGATTAGGAGTCAGTCTCAGGTAATTTATCATGTATGATACATCCCATAGTATATTCTTATACACTCAAACCTCTCTTATCCGGACAGTCTGGGACCAAGGGGTGTCCGTAACTAAGAAATGTCCGTAACTCAGAAATACTTAATTTATTCGGTGATGAACCGTGTATACAATTAATTATTTGATAATTGAATTAGTATATTACTTAAAATTAACAAAACACCTGTAAATACATGAATCAATTTATTTAAAATATGAAGCGATTTTAGTTTACTTCATAGATGTCAAGCTACGCTGAGCTGCAGTGTCTCCAACTTTTTACCAGCATAAGATGTGCAGGGTGTGTGTTGCCTTTGGACTCCAACCACTCCAAAGCAGTATCGAAAGCAGCACAAGCTTGCAATGGAGTAACTGCATTTGAAGAAGCTTCATCTTCATTTTTGGACTCAGATTCTTCTCTCTCTTGCAAAACATCTTCTACAATTTCTTCATCGTTCATGTCCAAATATCATTCATTGTAGATTTTGGAACACCAAACTGTCCAGACACTGCCTCACTGACTTCCCTTTCTTAACTTCTGATATTATCTCCAGCTATCTTTCTAGAGTTAAAACGCTACGCTTGCGTTTAGTTACCGCGACCTTGCCTCCACCACCGCTGGTCGTTGAGTTCTTAGAAGAACTAGCAGCCGCACTGCCTTTCAAAGGGTTTTGAGAAGAACTAGCAGCGACGCCGCCTGTCAACGAGTTCTGAGAAGAACTAGCGGTAGACGCACTAACTGCCTGTTGATTTCACTGCTCGATCTCCGCACGCTACGATCCAATACACTAGAAGTGCCACACGCGTAATATTTACCCGATTTTATTCGTTTAATTTGGTAGCTTTCCGACTACACTGACGATTCGTACGCAGTCAATAATTTTAGTTGGTGTCCGGTAGACAGAGGTGTCCGTAACTTAGACGAACGGATAAGAGAGGTTCGAGTGTACATATTATAGAGACAATTAAAAATAATTGTTTTGTAGTATTTGTAATATAAAGTCAAAATTTAAAGGTTTTTTATTTTATTTCTACATGTGTTTATTTTATTAGGGTAATTCATCAGTAAAGATTGAAGATGTGGTTTTTATGTGTTCAAAAAGTGGAGCAAAAAATATGTGATAAAATTGTTGAAATAAGTCCAATTTTTTTCATTTGAAGGATTCAATTTTGTTACTATTAATGATTTCTATATGTACATACTGCTGTAATTAGCATAATAGCTATAATAAATTGGTGAAGTTCAATTAAAAAACACAAAACACTAGCTATTTATGCTTGAACAAGAAAAATTTGATGGATTCATAACAATATTTTGTCAAATTCTACTACATTTCCTTTCTAAATTTTAATGATAAGGGTCAACATTCTAGTCAAGACTAAGGTTATCAAGTTCTGACCCTAAAAACTAAATTGAAACTTTCTCACCTAAAGGGATATGGGGAAAAGCAAAGGAAAAATGTGAAAAAATCTTATCTCCGGTGATAATTAAGATTTTTTCACATTTTTCCTTTGCTTTTTCCCAAACCCCTTTAGGTGAGAAAGTTTCAATCAAGACTAAGGTTTTTAGCTAGGTATACATCTGGGCTTTTAGTATTTATCTTTACAGGCATATGGTTTAACTTTATTATAATCAGGGGAAGATCCAGTGCTAGTGACAGGGAGGGGCCCAAATATATTTAGGTTAAAACTCACGAAATTTGAAAAATAGTAATGATTGTACATGATTTATATATGAATGAACATAAGTTAGCATGTAGTTGACCTGTAAATTGTATTGTCTGTATTGGTACATTCATCCTTGTACCTTTTTTTTTCTTCAAAACTTGGTTGGGAGAGGGGGGGGGGTGGTCTTCTCATCCCTCCCTTCCCCCCCCTCCCTTCTCCCCTCCCCCTGGACCTCCCCCCCTGATAGTAGTTATCCAGAGGGTTATATAGTATGTCCAAGTTGAGTTGGCTGCATAAAAAACTTGAATAACTTAACGGAAGCAGTTACACATCCGGGGTTTGCACTATTGGAAAGCTCGTGCCGAAGCGGTTAAAAATATTCCCTCAGTAAACTCCAAATCCGGAGAGAAAGTGCTATTCCAAAACTCAATACAAAAGTCTATTGGAATAGAAAAAAACCACAGCTTTCCCGCTCTACACGCGCCCGAATTTTGTCACACGATTCGGTGCAATCGATCACGTGTAAAGTTTTCAATGAGCTTGTAAACAACGAACTTGCCACTTCTCTGGTGAGTACTTTCTAGCCTTGTATTCCATTACTACTGTACGCTATGAGTGCCTGAGGGTCTTAAGTTGTTGCATCTAGGATACAGGTAAGTCTAATATGCAGGTAGATTTAATTTTATACCTGTTTAGCAACTAATGCCGAGCTTTAAATAGAAATAATGCCAACATTTAGCTAGCAGAGTGTAATACAGCTGTAGTGTCAGTAAAAAGCTTTTCATTATCATTCTTATTTCTGTGCTATTTGTTCTGTAAATATTAATAGTTGTGATAATTTAATTTTAATAATTGTGATCAGTGAATAATATGTACAAATGAAATAAATGACAATAAAAAATATGCTTACAGAATAGTACAAGTTTCAAACAAGGACAATAGTGTCATCCTTGTGAACTACAGCAGAATTCTCACTGGTAGACACCATGAAGGTTTCAATACTCTCAAAAAGCTTACAATATTGGGCCGCCTTAGTCTTCTGTGGCTGATAATTTCACACCTTCAGGTTCTTCTCTCTTGTTGCGTACCTGTAAACAGAACAGCGCCAGGAAATAACTATTTAGAACTGCAAGACGACATTGAAAAACTCGAGCAAGTTAATGCAGTAATAATGCGCACCCGAGTAGCCGGCCCTTTTCCACATGAGCGTTGATTTACTCGCGCGTCAATTGCAATTAGTTCGCATGACTAAATTTCTTCTGGTTTTTTACCAAGTACATTCCATGTTTACCGCACTTGCGGTCGTGCCTACTCCAACTTGGACATACTATAGTAGTCATCCTGTCCTGTCTGTGATTTGTCTGTCTGTCACGCTCTGATTTTCGGGATTCCTAACACTTAATTATTGAATTAGGTTTGGATAAACTCAGAACAACAATTTAACTCCTTTTATCAGCTACTTTTTCTGGCCAATTTTTAAACAAAACTCGGAGCAGAAGCTCTGCATAGGTACTAGCTTTTGTGAGTAACATGCCCCACCCGAACCAGCATGTCATAAATCTCATGAGCAAATATTTCTTGTTGCCTGTGGTAGTTTTGCTTTATGCTGAGTAGTTTATTACTACAGGCAGCGTTTACATGTAATGTTTTCATTATACAACTACATTGATACTTGATTGGGTATATTATTTTCAAAAGCTAATTTTTTTCACTGTGATCACAATAATGTCCCACAAAATCTACCATTTTACAGTTACTGAATAATACTGCCGTCATACCTGTGGCTTTAAATTTGTAGTCATGCATACACTCAATGACACAGGAAAAAAAGGGGGTAGGGGGTGCTCCTGAGTCTAGAGCTCTCCCCTTGTAATTTTTGATGCACTATCTAAAGAAGTGACTTCTCACATGAACTCCTTCAAAAAATGTTTAAACCTGGAGCCCCCCCCCTTCCCCCCCTCCCATATTGAAACATGCTCCTACACTACTGCTTATGATTAATAATTCTGTTAAGTATTATTAATTTATTACAACAGATAAAGTAGTTAGCTTAAATTTATTGTTTATGGTATTTCATGCTATTGTGAATATGTTCAAAGTATTATTGATTGAACTAATTCTAATTTTCACCTAGTTCTTCGATGGAGGTCGAAATCTCCTATTTTATTGGCTTGTATTTACTACTTCAACTGGTCTCAGCTATTTTTGATACGATTTTCATCAAGAAAAGTGCTAGTATTTGTCAGCAGAGTGGTGGAACACACTCTCGACAAACTGCATTGTAAGTTCTATTAAAAACAATGCATTGTATTTTAGGAATACTTTACTTGCCACTTGTATTTAACTATACTTCACCATTTGTATTTTAATGAGATTTTTTAATATGCTACTATATTCACACATAAAGTCTGAAAGCAATCTTGTCATACTAGAAAAAAAACTAACACACATTGATATACCTTAAGGGTGGCCGCACATAGCAACGTGCACTACCTGTAGATCCATACATTAATTTATTCCCCACCAATACCCCACCATTCGATAATATGCAAGCAGAAAAAACCACGCTGTAGCAGCAAAAATATACATTGCAAAATGGTGGTGTCTCTATAGCTTCAGGTTGTCTAAAGGTGCACCAGGCTGCCTCTTCTCCTGTAGCCTACTGAAAATATAAATTGCTAACGGAGGGGGGGGGGGGGGTTATTTCATAAGAATTGCGAGTGGAATAAAAGTTCCAAATTTTGTATCGGTTTCTTGGAATCTAATAATGAGAATGACAATTTTTTACACAATGGGCAAAAAACCTAAACAAAATGAACTGCACCACAACTTTAATTTTTCAATATCTTATAAGAAATGCGAATAAATCATAAAATGATATTGAATTGAAAAAGGACTCGTTGTCGTGCAGTAGAGTATCTGCTTGACTAGTAGTGCACCAAATTGTAGTGCTCAAATTTACCACACTGCTCCAAAAAATTGCTACTAAGTTTTATAACCGGCCCTGATATTTCCTCCAGATTTCCTTTAAAATTTTTGAGCGGCACCTTCGGGGAGGAGAGTAAGTGTGAGGAGAAGGACTGAAATTGTCAACGAAATATTAAAAACAAATTTCTTGTTTTTTTGCTGAGCTTGCAGACATACCTCCCTGGGTATCAGTGGGCAACAACATTGCTGGGTGAAATGACTATTAATAAAAAGTAGTAAAAAAATATATCTATTCATCCTCACAGCAATTGCTTGGACTTGAACGAATGGAATGCATATAGGTATAATTGTTATGATACATTTATGTTATGGTCACCATAGTGTTGCTAGGAAACCAAATTTGACCACATGTCTAACATACATGTACTCCACATGATTGCTTTTTTTAACTCCTGATTTTTATATCAATTATTGAACATTGTTAATTTAGAAAATGGATCACTGAATTTTACCTGCCGGTGAGAGGGTTAAGATATTCTTTAGTGGGCTGACTTCTTTTCCCAAATGATATTGCTATGTACAAGTTTAGCAGCAATAAAACCCTCTGGGTTAACTCTAATTTTCTATCACTAACATTCCTGTAAAAAATATTGATTTCTAATCGTACTGCGCAAGTTTCTGATAGCTCTATTTTAGACTAGATGTTTTTAGTAATACTTTCATTGACTTTTGCTTTACAACTTGGTCATGAATATATGAGCATTGTTTAAAATGCCTCGGAGCAATATGGTAGCTTATTGGTGTGTTTGTCAATCGTCTCATTTCCTTCGCTTTCTCATGAATACTTTTTGTGTAGTTCATCACATATGGCATGCAAGCTAAAAGGATTAATTATAAATTGAATGCATCAAAAGGATTCATTCAATGTATTTTTTCCTGTAAGTAGTGAGCTAGTTCAATACCAGCTACAAATAATATGTAAATTAATATTTTCAATTACGTAAGAAAGCCCTGAATAGTTCTTTTGGAAACCCAGATGTAGTAGTCTATATCTGTTTAGTTTATTACAGAATGTGAAAGAATCAAATTGAAATATACATAGTTATTTTTCATGCAATAAAAAGTAGTGCCATGTTTTAGCAGATACCTGTATGTCATTGGAATACATTTCATATTAATGTTAAAACTTAGTGAAAAGTTTGTTGGCGAGTGAGCAAAGCGAGTGAGGTGTTACAAATTGAGAATCGAGGATATTTGTTTGTTTATCATATATGTTTGGACATACATATGGCATTTTTGTGCTAGCTCGGTGGTCGACCCCTTCCTAAGCTTTACTCGATCTTTATCCCAAGAAATTGAATTGTCCACTGCTTTCACTGCTTATGCAGGTGCAGATACAACTTACAAACGTACCAGAGTTCATTTTTATTAACCCTCAGCACGCATGCGTGAGAGGGTTATAGTAATCATCCTGTCTGTTTGTCTGTCTGTCACACTCTGATTTTGGAGAATACTGACAATTAACAGCTGATTTGGGTGTGAACTTACTCAGGACGAAGATTTAGGACCTTTTATTGTGCTACTTTTTTTTAATTTCGGGCTTATCGTTAAGAAAATGTACCAGCTTTTATGGGCAACGCCCCCTAGCGTCACGTCATAATCACGAGAGCAAATAATTTCTTGCAGCCAGTGGTGTAGTTTGATTTATGCTCAGGGAAGTTAACGGAGTTGAAAGAAGTGAAGTTTCGCGTTGAAAATGCATATCGGTGAGTGTTTCTGGTTAGTTTAGCTTCTCTTATGAAGACAGCGTTTCCATGTACCATTTTCATTGGTCGAACTATTTTGATGCCTCATTAAAATAGCTAACAGATTGCTTGTTCTTTTGGAAGGAGATTATTTTGCAGGCTAGGTAGTGTTTAATAGCACTGAGGGTTCGCACCTTTGGTGATTCATTTGAATTTGTAGAGGTGGTAAGTTAATGCGCCACTTGTCTTAGTTGTACACCCTAGCAACAGTGTTGTTCTTATTTGAAATTCACTGTCCAATAGTCTAACCGCGATGTAAGTCTTAATGTGTGTGAAAGTGTTGTGCTTTACAGCTACTGCTTAGAAATAGTACGAAGTAAACATTTAACTAACAAATAAATATTGTTAGCTGCCTTTACACAGCTTTTTCAGCTATTACAACAATGAGCATGTCTTAAATAAATGGTGGTGTGCTTGAGCACAAATGGCGAGTGAGTCTCCCTAGTTAGGTTACATAAAACTACAGCATTGTAATTAATGTTAACTTCTAATGCTCCAGCTACAAAAAAAAACCGTCGAGTTTTTAAATTATGTATAAACGGTAAAATAATTTAGCATTTTGGTTTTAGCCACCAATTTGTATTATCAATGAGACATGTTTTATAATCATGAACAATTGAGCTTGCTAAAATTCAATATATATGATTGGCAATCACTCTAATACACTTGTCATTTAGTTCTTAATATTAGCTTTATTATATGTCTTTCCAGAATTGCAGATTTTATAATTCAATTATTTTTTGTGACTATTTGGCTACTGAAAACCAAATGCTATACTTTGATGCCGAATTATGGCAGGAAATTGATTTCGCTAATATGGGATAATTCTTATCTTTGTGTAAAACAATTTGATATATTTTCAAAAAAACAAGGAATATCGTACAGATGTAGACACTATCACAGAAATGATGTCCATCAAAGATTAATAAATAGTTTTATGCAAAGAAGAACAAATTGGGAAATGAGAAATTCAATGGTACTTGCTCCTGAACTTATTTCATCTGGAAACTGTGGTGCACTTCTATTGGGAACTATGTTTGTGTGGTATTTTTATAAAAAGAAGATCAAACGGTGCAAGAAAGAACAATTAAAGTCACTTTTCTGTTTCGATCACTATTGTCAAGAAAGGTACAAATTTAATTTATTAAATATTTTTATGCAATAATGTAAATATTCCATAGAAAAAACAAGAAATGGACAACCCAAAACACATGTTCCACCTTTCATTTCTTCTCAACACTTGCTGTGACAACCTTGAAAAAATTCCGCATGGTCTTCATGAATATCCAACTAAATTACTCATCAAGAAGGTTATTACTATCAGGAGATGTGGAGTTAAATCCTGGTCCTGATCTACAAGGTAGGTCATAAGTTACAGTTTTATAATAGTATTATAGCATTATGATTTCAGGACACAATTTGTATTTTGAAACATTAGTAAGTATTATAAGAGAACTCAACAAGTTTTGATTTTCTTAGTACAGCACAAAACATTTTCTCTTAGTTATTAAAGTTTTGAATAGTGTGTGACTGAGAACAGGTTATCTTATTTCAACTATAATATGTCCAAGTTGAGTTGGCCATATGAAAAACTTGAATAACTTTGATTTGAAGCAGCTAAGTTTCAGGGGTTGAACTATTGGAAAGCTTGCGCGAAAGAGGTTAAATATATTTACTTACGTAAATTCCAAAACCGGAGGGAAAGTGCTATTCCAAAACTCAATAAAAAAGTCTATGGGAATAGAAAAAAACACAGCTTTCCCGCTCTGCATATGCCCGAATTTTGTCACATGGTCACTTGTAGAGTTTTCATTTAGATTTTAAACAACAAACTTGTCCCTTCTCTGTGGGTATTTTTCTATATCGTTCCATTAATAGTGTAAGCTATGATCGTGGAAGGATATTTACCTGTTGCCTCTATGGTGGTACAGATAAATCTAGTAGCAGGTAGGGTATGTTTTTTCTCTGTGTACTGAGCTGTAAATAGAGAAATGCAAACATTGAGCTAGTAGCATTAGTGCCATTAACCCATTCACTGGCACAAGCGCCTATAGGCGCTCAAGGATGACGTAATGCAGGGAAAAATATTTCCCCCCTAAACGCTAAAGCTTAGCTGCAGCGTCCAGAGCCCTGCTAACGTGTTGTTCTATTGCATGTATTTTTAGAATAGAAATAGCTACTACGTAACTAAGGTAGTTGGGCTATAAATAAACTTGATTTTTTAGTTCGAAAAATGGCAATAAATTTGTCTGCAACTGAGGTGGTGGATCTTGTCTGCCACGACGTTTTCGACTGCAAACATGAGAGGGAAGGGGCACAGGAGCTATATAGCTACTGCAGAGGTACTACTGTCGAGGATACAGCTGGACTTGCCCGCTAAAGCTGTCATTTCATTGCTGGTTGAGGAAACTACTAGTTTTCAACTTGAGAGCTACTAGAGCACTGTAGGTAGCGAACATACCAGCGGCTATGTCGAAGAGGATATAGAACTTGATATTCCGGATATGAAAAACAGTTATTTACGTAGTACATTGGAGAAAAAAGTAAGAAATAGTTTTCCCGGGAACATGGCGGTAAGTTTTATTATGCCCTAATAGCTTTCCCAGAAATATGGCGCTAATTTGGTCACAGCTGTAAACTTATTTTTTACAAACTCCCAGCAATGAGTAATGATTTGACTGAGATACCTTTGCTCTCTGAATTACTTTGGACTTCCTATTTATTCAAAGGATGATGTATCTACTTCTGCAAGGTCAGAATATTGAGATGATGGTGATACTGATTATGTTGAAAGCATGAAGAAAGGTTGACAAAGTAATGAATGGATGAAAGATGAAGAGTATGAGTAGGAATATGGCTAGAGGGAGGAGTGAGTGTGTGCAGAGGACTGGAATTGTTAGCAAAATATTCTTTTATTCTTGATATTCTTCTGCCCAGCTATCAGTCACGCCTCCCCTGGTGTCATCCGTGAGCAACAGTATTGCTGGCTGAGATAACTGTCTATTATAATATCTAATCATGCACAAACAATTGCTAATATTGCACTGGATCCATACAGATCACTTTGTTATGATATAGTACATTGTGGTCCCAATAACCACTTTGTGGTTTGTTGCTAAGCAACCAAATGTGACCAAAAATGTAGAACAATACATGTACTTTCACGTGATATATGGTTGCTAGGTACTTTTTTTAACTCCTGAATTTATTTTTAAACATTATTCATATAGAAAAAATAAAATTACTGAATTTCATCTGCCAGTAAGAGGTTAAAAAAAATCAATCATATCCAAACTGTGTGATAGTTAGAGCTGTTTTTAGGCAGAGTTCTTACATGTCTAATTGCATTTGTTCGAATTGGTGCGGCCATTATAACCACACCCACTTAACCACACCAACTCATTTCTTCAAGTAATCAGTTTGCTTAAAAAGACAATATAGAAGTTTCTTAATCAAATGAACCAAATATTTAATCTATGCTCTAAGTATCAAATAAAGTCAAATGCCACTGTAATTACATCACACAATTCAGTACAAGCCATTTTTATTATGGGTCATGTCAAATAAATAATTTGTTAAATTATAATTACTATGTAGAGTGTATTGTATAGCTAATATTATAGCTACTTGGACAAGCTAAAAAAATAACCCAATGCCCCCAAAAAAGCTTCAAAAAATTGAATTCACAATAATTAGGGCTTACAAATGTCTGTTTTTTGTGACAGTCATACCTTTATTTTCTTCAAACATTTTCAAGTATGTGTGGCAAATAACTAAATGGATAGAAACCTAATAGTACAGTAATGGCCATTTTGCAGACCAACAATGCTGGAAAGACCTGTGAACTATGTTTGTTTTTCCAAAACATCTCTTTTGAATAGTAAACGAGGGACCAGACCAGTTTGGAGTTCCTAAAAATTTTCTAAAAGGCTCAATATTAGCTATTTAGTCCAACAGATGCCATTTTGACTGCTTCAGTTCAACCGCCCAAGTTCGACCACGGCCCGAGATCTGGTAAGGAGTAGCAAAAATTAATAGACATGCCCCATTTGGTTAAAATATTGGTGCGGCCATGGTTGCACTACCACAGCCATTCCAACATCCCTGCATTGAACAGGAAACTTTCAACTAATTGGTTCACTTGCCATTTGTGTGCTAAAGTACATCACTAATAATATGAATTGGCATACGAAGCAAATCTCAATGCTGTTGTGAAGTTATTGTTCAGACAAAAAGGCTTGGTATTTTCATAATCACAGTCCATTTCTACCACTGTATTAAATGCCATAGGTGGACGTGTGTATGCCTTAGGAGGTTAAGTTCAAGTTACTTTTTCATACACATACTGTGGCAGCTATGCATCCTGGGTTGCACCATTAGAAAGCTCACGCCGAAGTGGTTTGAAAACATTTTCTCAGTATATTCCAAAACCAGAGCGAAAGTGCTATTTCAAAACTCAATGCAAAATTCTATTAGAATAGAAAAAACCCACATGTTTCTAGCTCTAAACGTGCCTCCTATTACTCACGTGGAGCGGTTCAATTGATCATGCGGATGGTGTTTTAAGCATTTTGTAAACATTGAGCGGCTTCTTCTCCAGTGGTCGAGTTTCTAGCTTTGTATCGTGATAAGTTTAAGTTGCGAGTGTGGAAATGGTACAGGCTGAGTGTCCTGTTGTCGTAGAAGGGTACAGGACCATCTGATCGAATGTTGGTAATTTTTTTGTCTACCTGTTCAACAACAAATACCAATAGCCAGTATATTTCAGAATTAGCAACTTGTAATACAGCCACAGTTAAGCTTTTTGTTACTTAAAACTGTGTGATTCTCAGCTGTGTTTATGCCAATTTCTTTTTCTTCTATTAGATGAGTTTGTTGTGAGAATTCAGACCAACTCAGGCTGAAAACCACCTTCAACCTTGCATCACAACTATATTTTTTTTATTTGTGTCTGTTTATATTCAATTAACCTCATCAGTTTTCAACATATATTTTGTAAATAAATGAAACCATTGATAATTTAATTAACAAGAAAGTCTAATAACTTTAGCTACAAGTTAACAAGTTAACAGTGCTGTACTGCTGAATGTTGTGAATTTCACAATATTTCTTGGGACACAGTAGGTAGAGCCGACTGCTTTTGCTCTTGTCTCATCAGAAGAACGCCTCACCAGTTGCGTTTTCTATCTGCTGCACATTATCTGTGCGTAAGAAACGTAGATATAACTGAAACCGACGAGATGAACTGAACAGCGCCTGAAAAAACTCCACAAACTTCACTAAACCTCTTGCTAACAAAAGTACAGAATTAATGCGCACCTTAGTATCCACCCCAGTTTCACGTGCATCGTTGACATTTGTGCGTATAATTGTGTTAGATTCACATGACTAAATTGCTTCCAGTTCAGTACTACATGCATTCCTCATTTACTATGCTTGCAGTCGTGCCAACTCAACTTGGACAGACTATAATTATCTAAAGAATAGTACAATAAATCTTAAAGAAAACTTCTGACTGGGAGATAAATATGCCTTGAAAACAGTTTTTTTAGGGTTCCACAATTTCATTTGTCACCACAGCAGTTATTTTGGCTCAAAACTTGGCGATAAATCCTTGGTAAGGTAAAATTCTAAAAGCAGTAGTGTGTTCTTTGTTCATTTTGTCTTGCAAGTGTAACTGGCTTCATTGAATTATAGCATTAATTAAATATTGCTTTTTTAGTGTTCAATATATTTTTTTGTAGAACTTTTGGCTCAGTTAGTGAAAGACTTGATTGAAGTACAACATAAATACTTGACCTTTGGAGTTCAACTTGGAGTACCTTTAGACAAGATAAAAACTTTTGAAAAAAATTTTGGTCATGAATATGACGAAACATTTGTGCACATATTCGACTACTTTCTGAACAACTTTGCTGCAGATGTTTGGTTTACTAGAATATGTGATGCTCTGGAAGTAGTTGATAGGAAGGACTTGGCTGCTATGGTTACGGAGAAATATATAGCACCTCGAGGTAATATAGTGTGGTCAATTGTAGTATCGGTACAGGTTTGTTTTGGTGTCATTGTTGTAGTGTGATATTTAGCAAGCTCAGGGTTCATGTATGAATATTGAGTAAAGCAGAATTTTTCAGTGATTATTGTATTAATAACTAATTTGAGTTCTCTTTAAATTATATCTTATAGAAATAGAACCAAAGGCTTGTAAATGACTGCAATATTCTCCAAGACCGTCAAATCACTGTCTTACTTCCTCCCAATGTCAAATCATTATAACCTTGCATTTTATATTTCCAAATTGCTCAGCATCAACTACTACCGTGATTGCTTTGTCATCCAAGCGTAGTGAGGATGCTGCTAGAGGGCAAGGATTTTAAAACTTAGCCAATTCTGAATCGAACTGTTTTAAAATGTAGCAATAGCTGAAACAAACAAAAAATTCTTGACCATAAAGCCTAGAATGTGGCATCAAGTATCCGATTTACTCATTTTCTAAATGCCACAGAGTATAAATCCATTTGAATAGATTCATGTAGTAATGGACCAATCAAATTGCTTGCATGTGTCTAGCTACATTCATATAAATTACTATTATGTGAAACGTTCATCAGTTAATGTAAAGGAAGGTATGTTTTCTACAAGATATACCTGCTTTGTATTGTCTGTAAGGGTTTAGTAGTCACTTTTATTAATATCATATTTGCTGCTAATGTGGCACAGGTGCATTCACATAACATATGACTATATGACCGGAATTTGTACTCCACCAATAGCATTTGCTTTACTTTACTTGTTCAGCTTTAATGAAGGTGACATGCATTGTATAGATAATAATTGTGCTATTTTTAGCTGGTGAATGTGCTCAGCCTGTAGCCACAGGATAAAACTAGTTCAAAATTGGCACTTCACAAGTACAGCCATCCAATAATTTTTCAGCTTTAATTAACTGAAAAGTTTTTCATTGTTGTTGGAAGTTTCATGCTTTTGCAATTTGTATGCTAGCGCTAAGCAATGAATAGGTATATCAACTGCTGATGGTATTAAATTATTTAGTTAAATCTCTCATTTGAATGTTAATAATTTTCTGCTGAGCTTATTTTCCCCACCTAAATCTGATTATCATTAAAAGAGAATTCTATGTGAAGATTTGTATTTGGTGTTAATCCTTATAGCATCTTCCACAATGTTATGGACAAGATCCACAGCATCTGTCACTACTTCACAAACTCTTTCTGTCGTTAATTCTAGCAATATAGAACAGGGATTGCCCTCTACAGGTGATGCTGTTTTAAATGCTTCAAAAACTCTTTCCATCACTAGTACTGGCAATGTAGAACAGGAACTGCCCTCTACAGGTGATGCTGTTTTAAATGCTTCAAAAACTCTTTCCATCACTAGTACTGGCAATGTGGAACAGGAACTGCCCTCTACAGGTGATGCTGTTTTAAATGCTTCAAGAACTGTTTCCATCACTAGTACAGGCAATGTAGAACAGGAACTGCCCTCTACAGGTGATGCTGTTTTAAATGCTTCAAAAACTCTTTCCATCACTAGTACTGGCAATGTAGAACAGGAACTGCCCTCTACAGGTGATGCTGTTTTAAATGCTTCAAGAACTGTTTCCATCACTAGTACAGGCAATGTAGAACAGGAACTGCCCTCTACAGGTGATACTGTCTTGTATGATGAAGGTAAGGTAACTTAAGTTAAAGTTAATAATATATTGTCAGCGGAAGTCAGTGTTATAGATGCAGTTTAGATTAGCATAAGCACTAAATGATGTTAATTTTTGTTATTTTAAACACTCTAAAATTTTTAAAAACAATCTATGCTCTCTACTTCCTGGTAAAGGTACGGTAAGCAATTGTTCTCTTTTTTGGTTTTAACTTCAACTCCTGATAATTTTCAACAGCTGTTGAGCTCAATTAGATACTCTAGACCATGAAACATGCTGCTATTTTATACCTTTCAGTACTCTGATGATCTCCATGTATTTCAATTAGAATCTTCTTTTATAGGGAAGTAGGCACTTCATACCACTTATTGAATACCATCATTAACTACAGTCAGCTTAGCTCTTCCTTTTCAATAACATGCATCTTTTCTTGACAATACAAACTTACTGAAAGTTTAGGCCCAAAAAGACACAAATTTTTCGGTTTGAGCTAACAAATCTGCCAATGTAAAGTAGAGGACTTCTTTCAGATAACTTTTCACCACTTTTTGACATTGAACATTATTACCAAAACCACAGGCACTGTGTATGAGGATTACAAAACCCAAAGCAACTATGGGCCATGTGACATATCATTATTTATTATATCAAAAATTCAGTCAAAATATTTAGGGAGGTGTGGGGTGAGGGGTGGGGGAAACTGAATGTATAAGAGGAGAGTGGGACTGAATGTGTTAGGTGGGGGCAATCTTAGGGCTCCCATAGTCTATGGTATACCTTGATCTGTAAGAGGTATTAACATTACTTTAGCAACAGTGTGGTGCCTAGTATCCTCTGATAGTTCAATAAGGTTGACTGCCACCAGTTCCACTGACAGGCTTTGCTGGTATCCCACAGTTGGTCAATTAATAATGGTTAAAGTTATATTAAAAGACATGCAGTAACACAAACAGGCTCAGTTGGTCAAATGGACAAAGAATCTACAGTGCTCAGTGACTATATAGGAGTAGGTAGATGAGGAGTAGACAGTGAACAATGAGTCCAGCTCAGCTGGTAACCACAGAAGTATTAATTACTACTACAATGTGGCATGACTATGAATATAGTTAGCGTGTGAGTTAGTAAAATCTTACTTAGTAATTGAGCTCCACTGAGTTCATATTAGAACCACACACTTTTGTCTTTGCCAAGACAACAATATTAGAGCAATCATAGACAATGGAGTGGTGAATGATGACATTTTGGCACTCTGGTGTTGGTGGATTCTGAAACAACAAACAACAACAAAAAATGAAAACAAGAAAATTGTTTGGCATATTTACTAAACTTGTACACATGCAAACACACATACGCACTCTGCAGGATCTGAAATGGGGAAAATCTCTGCAAAGAGGTTTGGAGGATGAGCAATGTATGCAAATCTTTAGTGGCAGTTGATAATTGGTACTGCAATAAATGTGTTCATGCTACTGTGAATTTTAATTATTAAAAAACATTGTTCAAGAATCATCAAATGACCCTATAGTCTAAATTCTTTCATAGTGATTTCTAACAGCAAGCTATCACAAAAGGCACAATTTCAATTATGAAAAACTTCACCTATCTGCTGCACTAGGTGGAGAATTTTAATTCTTCACTGTAAACGTAACCTATATTGCTGGAGCAGTTCAATATGTTTGTCAGTGTTCGGAGGAGTATTATGATCACCTGTTTTTCATCCGGTAGCGAAAAACTGATCTGGCATATGGGGCTCAACTATTATAGTGTATAAAGAAGCTTTAGTGACTCCACTTTGCATTCTTTCATGGTTGTGATAGTCCACTGAATAAAAGTAGTGAGCTTGATGATACCATCAGAGTGAGTTTCCAAACTGTTTCTACAAACTCCAATTGAGCTGTTTGTACTTTTAATTTTTTGATTGTGCTTGGACCTTTGTCTAGTGTAGCCTCCTTTCACTTCATAAAAGATAATGATTTGTCAACGTTAGTAAGGGTGGGGTCTTTTTGTAAGTGCTATAATCTTTAATCATTTCTATGATATAGAATAGTACTTTACAATCATAATCATGTGAGCAAAATAATAGAGTGGATTACAATACTTTTTGCATACAATAAGTTTTTTTTTTAATTATTTATTCTGTCATGGTTTCTTTAATTATGTTTACATACAGATGCCTTGACACTCTACGATCATTTTGTTGATCCAAATGACAAAAATTATGAAGCGAAATTTAAAATGAAAACATGCAATCTAAATAAGGAGTATATGGAAATTCGAGAAGAACTGCACCAGTTTATTTATAATGACGAGGATCTAATTGACGATTTACGTTCTGTGGTGCAAAATTGGTTACCTTGCGGAACAGTGTTGAAGAATGATCGATTTCAAAAAATTACTAAAGATAACTTAGAAGATGTTACTTTCAGAAAGTTATGGCGTATCTTTTCTAGTTACTGTTCTTTCTTTAACTTTGAGATTCTTGAGCATGTTATACGTAGAATTGGTTTTGAGAAAGGTAAAAGAATGATGGAATCTTACAGAACCAGATTCGCTGGTTATATCAAGAACAGAGTGACAAGATGTCCTTCAGGAATAGGAATGAATGGAGAACATCATGTTAAATT
>WLWD01004392.1_pt1 | contig 38401 bp, 20 predicted proteins | sample 6712731 | NCBI WGS metagenome assembly WLWD01 (sample SAMN12718690, study PRJNA576275) | sponge metagenome | isolation source: marine sponge | host: Mycale hentscheli | place: New Zealand: South Island, Marlborough, Capsize Point | collected 2014-11-01
CCCCAAATATTTTAGCCCTTTTCAAACAAATTGTATGTTTTTCAGTCACATGATAGCATATACAGCAATATAATTAAGCATCGTTAACCTTTAATAGTAAATTATGGACAATGTCTAGTTTAGTCGTAACTGTATTTTTGACATACTTTCCGAACTGCTTGACTTTATTGGTATTCCACTGCATTTCTTTATTTCATTGAATTTAATGTGAAATTACCACAATAATAGAACTCGTAAATCATGAAAGTATAGATTTCCTGAGTGTGAAACACTAAATGGTCATTAATTGATTAGCAATAAGAATTCCAGTGAGTATTTGATTGGAAAAACAAAAACTTGTTCAAAGTATGTCCAAGTTATACCTTTTATAGGTACTCAGTTTGTCTTTATAATAATGTAGGTTATGATTGACTTGAATAATGTTTTGTTGTTGTTTAAAGTCCTGATTACATGCAAGATTATTTATAATTGAATCTGGTTTTTATTTAGTCTATTTACATAGCTTGTCGGAGATGATATAACCAAGCATAAAAACGTTATTAACGCTATTAATAAATATACATTTTGTATGAACTTTTTATTGCAGGAGAATAAAGTTGCCCCAAACACATGTTAGATAGTTAAATATAACTTTAATAGTAAATAATTATGTATACTGTGTATTGTTTTGATAAAAAATTAATGGAGCAACTATCAAAATTAGTTGGAGTGTTAGCTAGGCAGGTTTAATAAACTAATGTACAGATGTTAGTAATGTGGGTTGTTCGGAATCTGCTGGACCGAACAACCACCACTAAGGTGCAGTGCACTACATGCACTGAAGGACTGAACTGGACTCATTGCATTGTGTTTGTATGTGTGTGCGGGTGTTTCTGCACATGCTTATTGCTCTGGTGTGACCACATGTTTGTTCAGTTGTTAATCAGTCTTACTGTTGTGCTTGTCTCTCTCTTTAAATTATACTAACCTAAGCCTATCTCTGCCAACTTGTTGACAGCTACAGCTACTCTAGCTAAGGCCCTGGTTTGTTTACATGTTGCCCACTACTGGGCTGGTCCTTCATTTCTTCCCAACTTGAGCTCAGGGACTTACACCCCCTGTTCATGGGTATTCACATAATTTCTATTACAATGTTAGCATTGGAGTACATTGTTACTGCACTCTTCTTTTTTTATAATAAACTTATGACAAATGAAATAGATGGTTCATCAAGTAGGGAGCGAGAGGAAAGGAGAAAGGAAAGTAGATAGGGCAAGAGTAAGTGAGTGAGTGAGTGATAGGAGAGTAAGAAAATGAGTAATTGAATGAATAAACAAATTAATTAAAATTATTAAAAATTTAATAAGTAAATAAATTTTGAGAAAATAAAAAATAAAAAATGTACACATAAATAAATAATTGAATGGATGAATAAATAATTGAATAGATGAGTAAATTACAATAAATAATAAAATAAATAAATAAACAAACAGTAAACTAAGTATCATACATACAAACCAACCAACAAGCAGCCAAACAAGCAAATATACAAATAAATAAATAAGTACGTATAGGATGAAAAACAAACAAATTTATTTAATGGATTTTATTGATTGGTTGATGTGATTGATTCATTGATAGATAGATAGATGGACGGATGGACAGGCAGATGGACAGACAGACAGACAGACAGACAGACAGACAGACAGACAGACAGAGACAGACAGACAGACAGACAGACAGACAGACAGAGACAGACAGACTGACACAGACAGACTGACAGACAGACTGATTGATTGATAGATTGATTGACTGCTTGATTGACTGATTGATTAAAAATTATATAAAAGATGTACAAACCTACAATAAAATATGTACATGAAAGACATACAATTGATACTGACTACCACACAGTAACAACAGTTACTGCATACTCACTAATAATGCAGAATAATTTTCATCATTTACATTATTGTCTTTTATGGCAATAGAGCTGCAATTATCAGTTGGACTCTAAAGTGCCATGAGACAGCTCACATAGCTTCTCATGTGTCACTTCTTCTTGTGCTCTATTTCTTGTGGTTGTAAAAATACCCATCATGGTAAACACTTGACTTGTTCAAACAGCTGAAGAAATAGTTTGCCTATTTCAGAACCTAACAGTACCATGCCTCCTGGCTGATCTGGGTGAGCAAACACTTCTAATCACTGGGATAGTGAACTCTGTTCTGCAATTAAAATTCTGCTCTATACTGTCAATAATAAAAGTGGGTGATCTCCCGTCTACTGTACTCTTCAACCTTATATTAGATATTGGTTTATTAGCATTAGGTTGAGATGTTTTCAAGATGCCTGACTTGTTTGTTACCTTTTTCTCTTTTTCCCCTGGGAAGTCTGAGATTTTGTGGCACCTTTTTCCTACAAGTAATGCAAGTTAAATAAGCTAGACTTAACACCTGGGCTACTATTGTTAATATGTGGGTGATTATTACTACCAGGTCTGGAGGAGATAGAGCCTGACTTTGTCATCAAAATGTTTATAATCCAGCCCGACTTGATCTTTATTTTTTCTTTTAGTAATAATATACAGAGCCCTTCCGGTGGTACTGCTGTATTTGTTATGCAGAAGCAAGGTAATTTGACCTAGCTTCATTTTTGTCAGCATCAGGTACAACATGAGAAATAACTCAATCTTTTATAACAGGAAATTAATTTAAAGCAGCTAAATAGCTTTAAGAGCAGTTTTGAGTTAAATTGTTTTGGGCCATATTTTATACTATTATGATAAGAGAGCACTTTTCATAGTATTTGCAGGAAATAATTTTCACTGCAGTTACCCTTTAATAACTGGATGATGCCAGAGTTTATGACAATGCTGAGTTGAGAAATGCACACATCACAAGACACAAAATGATAAAGCAAGATTTGCAAGCTGTACAAATGCAGTCCCACCTTGAGGTTGTAGAATATACCAGAGATATATTTCAAACAATGGTGTGTACTCAGGCTATTCATGTATAATAAGCATGAAAAAAAAACAAAAAATAAAAACATTCCACTAGAAAAAGAACAATTTATTTTTAAGACAAGAATTTTCACATTAAATAATTATGAACAATTTCTTTCCTTTTTTTAGTCGATGATGCTGAGGTGAATCACTATGAACCTTACATTCATAAATTATTTCTTCCTTTATTTTTTATTCCATGATATTGACTACAGCTTCAGACATACCATAAAATGTTACCAAACTCGATTTTGCCATCAACTTGAACAAAAGAGGGCCCAATTTCTCCATTTCTGTCTACTTAACGAAAAAGAATAATACCATCTGTACTTTTTTTTGATTGAGCCCAAGCATACATCAGTCATTTGTACATTCAATATATTTTTCCAGCCAAATTGGTCCTTATAATATTCTTGCTGGCTCCCATTCTGATTCCACAATACATCAACACTGTTCACTTCAGGTCAAGCCATGTTATAGTTTATAGAAAATAGCTATATTTCCAATTGATGGTATACTAGTGTAGATGTATTTATTGAAATCAGAACATCTTAAAATTTGCTCTAGAACAAGTTATAGCGTCACTTTAGACAAAATTGCATCGCAGATATCTAAGTAAGGATCCTATACAAGCGTCATCATGAACAGGTTTTTTTTTAATCATGTGTATTCTATGGATTTCCAAAGTATAGTCTTAAATCGTTAGGTCAGGCAGAGTCTAAATGAGGTGTTGCAATTATTAACTTTAGAAAGATACTCCTCCACTTCCAATCTGTATTGTTTAAATAATTATCATTTGAATGAAGGAGGATAAATTTAGTTGGGGATGAATTTAGTGAGTATAAAATGAAGCACCAAATGGGCGAACTCTCATCTTACTAAGCACTACACAGCTATTACAATATAATCCAGACCAAAGGAACAAGCAACCTGTTAGCTATTTAATCAGGCATCAATATTACAAGGAAACCCTGTCTTCACAAGAGAAGAAGCTAAACTCACCACTATACATTTGCAAATCAAAACTTCTCTTCTGTCAACTCCCAGAACGTAGTTTGTTTTTTTGTTTATTAAATTCATCTACTATAGAAGATAATTCTTAACCTCAGATTTCAAATTTCTTGATAGGAGACTAAATATTTTAATTTATTAACTGGGTGCATTAGGCATTGATTTATACTGTTTGTTTTATGCGTGTGACTTCATTTTACCATAAATTTTCAACTTACTGCTACAGACATCTCCAGTTATGTCAAAAAATATATAAATTTTAACAAAGCAATACGTTAAATAGCAAACAATATATTTACATGTATCCAATTTTTACATAAACTTGAAATAAAATTGACTTTGTATATAAAAAAATGTTTTTTTTCTACAATTATTGCCATGGTTCTGGTAGGCTTCACTTTATATCAATCTCAGCATTTAGGTATGCCATAAGCTCCACATCGTGAAAAAGAAAATTCTTCTTCATTGTCAACTTTGCTTTTCATCATAGCCACTGTTTCATACAGGTGGCAGTCAGGTAACTCCATATTTTCAGGTACTACATTACCATATTCCTTCAAATCTGCTGTAGGTTTTGTAGAACTGCATGGCATAAACAAAAGTACATAATATGGCATTTTTAAATGTTATCTTGTCTGTTACCATTCGTTTCTAAAAACTTAAAAAATGCTTACTCATTGAAAGATTCTTTGATTGAAGCTCTTTTTCTACGTTTTAGCATATAAATAGCAGCAGCTACTATAGTAATGGACACAGTAATAAGGACTGCGAGGAGACAGGCCATGGAAACTGAAATACTTATGACAAATGTATTGGTTTGTGCTTCTAAAGATTTGAAAGAGGCACATTCTACATCAACCTATGGCTCCTCTTAAAATGTTGAAAAATTTCCGTCTAATATGGAATGACATTGTCTCCAACTAGAATCCCTCCAACTGTACGTTTCCAAGGTTAATACTGCATGTGTGCACACATATCCGTATTATTTCACTTAGCTGTAGGGAGCACTGTCACCTGAACAGATATCATTTAATTGTTTACATATTTCTCTATGGAAGTTCATCACTTCAACAATCTGTTTATTGTAGATTTCATGTCACTCAAACTTCTAGAACCTTCTATCTATTTTTAACCACTCACATTTACTATTTTTATGTATCAGGTGAGCCCTGAAGCTTTAGAGTATTTAAACTCTCACTCAGTGCTCACTCACTTGTTCTCCTGTTTGCTATCATAACATTCGTGTCTCATTGATATTTACATTGTGAGCTAGCTTAAGCAGGGGACCTCGTGGCAGGTTTATCGAGTTGATTAGACTTGTGGGGTTATCTCTGTACTAACGCCCTACAGCTACTGTTCCACTTAGTTACCGTGCTATTTCACTTAGTGCTATTTTACTTAGTTACGTGCTATTTCACTTAGTTATGCACTATTTCACTTTCTCTGTGCGACTTCAATTGAAGAGTGATTTTCCCACACATTTTTGAATGGGCAATTTACGTGCCGTACTATTAAATTTAGAAATTGTTGTGACAATACGCCATCTGACAAGGAACAGTCTGAGAAATCATTAACATGAACAAACTCAAAACCTGTTTCATTTTGGTTTTCTTCGTATACATGTTCCATATTATCGTCAGGAGTGGCATTAAACACTAGGCCACTAAATGCCCCCCCCCCCCCCCCCCCCCCCCACCTCCCTAGTAGCTATATTTGTGTCTACATATTTTTTCAAAGATATGGTTTGAGTGGCGTAGGAAGTGGGGAGGGGAAGGGGGGGGGGGGGCATAATATTTTGACACAACTTTAAAATGTGATTTCTCGCATGAACACCTGCAACCCCCAAAAAAACTTGCCCTTAGAGAATAGTCTCGCGCAGCCAGACCCTTTACCAATCGCTACGCGGGAAAAGGGTCTGGTAGACTGACATTGAGCAGTTTGTTCAGTTCCCCTTGCTAATTGGGGAGACCGCAAACAATAGGTGACGTAATATCCTGTGACATAAGACTGCTCAAACTTTTGCGCGTGTAGTATTTCTGTGCACAACTCTCCAACAGCTGTGTCAAAACTCTTCCTTTAGGTAATGCCATTAGTTATGCTAAGCAGTGACTTGGACTAGCTTTTTTAAGATATCTGCAGTTGGAAGTTTCGCTTAGCAGCAAAATACAGTTGTTGCTTTGTGCACGGGCCATTGTGTATGCCATGGTACCTTAGGTTTTTGTCATGCTTGCACAAGTAACATTTCTTCATGGCAATACAGAACAAGCTCTGCCTACTGATCTGAACAATTCACGCGCCTGAAAATATTTAACGATTTACACCCACACTAATTGAACCACAGTTAACCACTTGCTGACTAAGCAAGAACAAACTGCTCAATGTCAGTCTACCAGACCCTTTTCCCGCGAGACTACTTAGAGCCCACCCATATCAAATCATCTTCCTACACCACTGTTGCATTGCTCTTAAATTTACTACTTTTGCATTGTTTGTAACAAAAGGAGTCCATCTGAATACTTTCTGACTGGCAAGCAACACCCCATTTTTGTAATTAGAGCAAAGATTAGTGAAGCTATCCAACATTTTGATGCCATTTGTACAGGATCCTGATAGATATGAGCACAATGTTGCAATCATAAGTACTGGTACTCTCTGTATCACATGCACATACATGAACAACTGTGGCATGTAAGTTTCAATTATTACAAATGGCATGTTAAGTTTCAATTATTACAAATTATTGTATCAGCCCATGAGTAAATTGTAGAGCTTTTGCTGCTATGTCTGTACAAATTAAAGTTTTTGTTGTGGGGCTCGTCACACCTGTTTCCTCATGTACAAACTCATATATTGTATACACTTACACATGTACATGTGTGTAGTATATAAAGTGCCATTGTGGTCTCTTTCATTCATCTTAGTAAGAGGTACTTTCTTGCTTTTTTTTCCTTCTTACATTCATAATGTATATTTAGTTTTCTAATTAAGCATTCCTATTTAATGGTTATTATTGAGACCTTTATCAAGTAGAGATGAGCAGTGTAACATCAAGTGCTGTACTGTACTGTAGTGAAAACAGCATTGTGTTCCTGAAAGGAGCACTGGACCTTTGGTAACATGTAATTACTTTCCCTTCTTTGTTACAGGTTTGAGATGCAAGAGTGTCCAAGGAATTGCCATGGATACGTTTCCAGTGACGATTCAATCCTTGTTTGAAGGAAAATCTACTGGAACACTGAGGACAACTAAACTTATCACTGACACTGTCATAATCCAACTCTTTAAGAGCTTCTTCATACTGGAAATTTACAGTATTTTATTTTTATGGAATAGTTCATTAGTATTTTGTCAATGGCATTAGGAATGTTATACTAGCATACAAACAAACTGCATTTTCAGAATAAAGTTGACTAACATAGTACTCAAGGTTTCTTCAGTTAGTGACCTCTTAGTGCTGCCTTGAGTCATCATGTTGATCGTACTTAAGTTGTATTTAACTAGTAATACAATGCTACCATTTACTCTAACACATTGGAGAAACATTTTTATGAACAAATTGGGGTGGGGAAGGTCAAAAGTTGGTGATCGCTGCGCTTGCGCAGAATACTGAGAGGTTGTGTTCAGGTCAGCGAGTTCCTGCCTACTGTGGGCCCGTAAGAGTAATTAGATAACCACTACCATATTCCTCTGAACAGCCAAGGTGCATTACTGTCCCCAGACCCTTACTCCCTGTAATTTAGGTAAAGGGTCTGACTAAGTCAGACTAATTCGTACCGCATTGCCGTATGCATGTGATCAAAATTTGGAAGTTGCTTGAACATGCAAAGCATTTTATTTCTTTTTTAGGCAAAGTAAAAACAGCAGTATCAACTTGTTTACCAGAATAATTTAAATTATTGTTGTTACCAACTGTGTTCAATGGTATCTATGAATTTCTTTCCCCCTGCAAATTCACATGATCAGATGAAAACTAATATCACCATGAAAATCCAGTAAAACAACACATTGTGAATAGGTTTTGCCACAATACTTCAGTGATGGATCAGTATTTTAAAAGAGGGGTTCAGTTCTAAGTTATGACCACGCCCACCTAGCAATTTAAGAAGTATGTTATGATCTGATTCATGAAATAATAAACTTAGGATGTCAAGATCTGAATATCAGGTGACAAAGAAAAATGACAAGAAATTACATGGAGTTCTACCACTACTTGATATATAGCTGATTCAGGCACAATGAACGATCAAGACTCTGGGACTGGACAGCTCTGAGGCTACACAGCTAACAACATCACAGATTAATTTGGCACTGAAGATGTCCCAGAAACCAAAGAGAAAGCGAACTGTGTTCTTAGACTGTACAGTCAAGAAGGTTCAGCTGCTATATTGGGAGTGGGACACAGTTAGGTCATCTCGCTGTCTTCACAGAAATCCAAGAGCAATCATAACTTGGATGATCTTACGTCTTCCTCATTTCATTTCACTCCTAGTAGTAGCTAAACTAAGTATGAAGTAGTTAATTATTTTTTCATTAAATTGCTCTACTGAAGAAGATACTTCCAACCTCTGATTTTCAAATTACTTGACAGTTGACTAAATATTTTACTTTATACTTAGTGTATTAAGCATTGATGTATAATGTTTGTTGTATGTGTGTGGCTTAACTTTATTATAATAGTTTCCTCTTACTGCTACAGGTATCTCCAGTTATGTCAAAAATATATCAACTTTTAGTTACAAAGCAATATGTTTAATAGCAAACAATTAATTTACATGCATCCAAGTTTACATAAACTTGAAATAAAATGCACTTTGCGTATACACAATTTGTTTTCCAAAAAAAAATTATTACCATGTTTTCTGGTAGGTACCACGTTATTTACATCTCGGGATTTCTACCTGTCTTGAAAAGTTTATTTGGTATGCCATAAGCTCCACATTGTGAAAAAGAGAATTCTTCTCCATTTTCAACCTTGTTTTTTATCACATCCACTGTTTCATACAGGTGGCAGTCAGGTAACTCCATATTCTCAGGTACTACATTACCATATTCATTCAAATCTGCTGTAGGTTCTGTAGAACTGCATGGCATAAACAAAAGTACCAATAATGACATTTTGAAATGATATCTAGTGTGTTACTGTGAAGTTCTATATACTTCAAAAATACTTACTTGTTGAAAGATTCTTTGATTGAAGCTCTTTTTCTACGTTTTAGCATATAAATAGCAGCAGCTACTATAGTAATGGACACAATAATAAGGACTGCGAGGAGACAGGCCATGGAAACTGAAATACTAATGACAACTGTATTGGTTTGTGTGACTGAAGGTTCATAAGAGGCACACTCTACTTCATTTACTGAAGAAATAGCTACAGGGCATCCAATCTGAGCATGTAGAAGCTTTCCATTCACCTGCAGTTCAGCACCTGCTTTTAGCCATTCCTCTATGTAGGATATAAGTGTCATAGTAGGTAATGCCATATTACCCTTAATGAATGCTCTGTAAGTAAGGAAGGATGAAAAGTATGGATGGCATAACAGAGTCCCATTAGAGATGAGATCATCAATAATATCACATTCACAACTTGATGCCAATTGGTCTAGTATTTCATCTTCAATATCCCTCATATTCTCTGCGTAGTTGTCACTCTGACATAAATACACATTTGTAAGAAGTGATCATGGAAGAATAGAAGGGATTTTTGTAACTTACAGACCAACTAGAACATGAATCTGGTATTTTCAAAACCACCTGAAACCAAGTACCTAAATAATTACATAGAGAGATGTGAGAATAAACATTTCTATCGACAGTAAATAGCCATGGTAAAACAACAACAACAAAATAACAACATTTGTTTTGTAAATATAAAAATTAATTTACTTCTTCTTCACAAAGAAAAGCTTAATAATAAGCTTCATTATCTTTGTTGCACTGTCATTTATGTATACCTACACTGACATTCACTAAGCCAAGAATTATAATGAATTATCATGTTACTTTTATCTTGGGCCAACCTCCCATCATAATAGAAGCATACAGCAAAATATATCCTTTATGTATGTTGTGTTCTTCAAAGCCAATCAGCATAACATTTCCAGTTTGTTCACATCCAAAGGTATATCAACACCACACATCTGATTGTCTGTCATTGTTACAATAACTATTGCCAGATTACAAAACATTTTTTTAGAAGTACACTTTTGTATTTTTAAGGTACTTTGGCCAACTAATAGGATAAATATGATGGTTGAAATTCTTATACTAAGGTTGTATATCTTATCACAGATAACATAGATTGTTGATGTTTCTCAAATGAGTGTTGTTGTTATATCACTATGTATGCTAGCTATATATTTGCATAATGTGTATATGCAATGTAACATCGCTAAACATAAAATACTACACAAATGGATACATAATGCACATATTGAAAGTTAGCTAAAATATTATCTTTTTACTATGAAAGTGATATCATATCTTCCTATCATTACCGAGTGAAAACATTTGCATGTTGAAAAGAAAATAACTATTATAGCAATAATATTGGATTTAAACTTTCTCACCTAAAGGGGTCTGGAAAAAAGCAAAGGAAAAATGTGAAAAAATCTTTCAGGTGAGAAAGTTTCAATCTAGTTTTTCTGAAGAGTCAGAACTTGGTAATTATAACAACAATATTACCATAGAAAAAGCTAATGTTGTTTTGCTCTCTACCACTTGATTTGTACAACTCTACATGTTGTAGTTTAATAGAACACATGCAACATTAGTCAACATTCTTCCTACTTTAATACCTAATGTACATATTGATTCAGCATCATTCAATTGGAATGCCCACACTCCATTCACTCCTACATTACTGGTCCTAGTAATATTGATGATACTGGCAGTTCCAGATCCTGGTACATTCTCAAACCATTCACCATCTCCAGCATTATATCCCACATGTGCTGCATTTCCTCCTAGTCCATTTCTTCCTCCTGAATCAGCTCCAGTAGTCCATTGCAGGAGTCCATCAGCATAGAGGAAGATCGCAAAGGACTGGATTCCATCATTTACTAAAATACACTGGAATGTGTTCCTCTATAAACACACAAACAGCAAATTCTTTTTAACGGTCATACATATGAAGTGATTTTGTGTATTTTGTACTCATTCTAGTGAATGATAGGGATTTAGTTTGATTGTGTTGGTAATTTTAGCCACAGTTGTTGAGCATTTTGTGTGCTGCAATATTAACACAAGCTGAATACTAATTTTGCTTTTATTATGGCCACATCCCTAATCCTCTTATGGTTTATAAGTCTATGTATAGCTACATGCTGACTTAATAATAAGACTCTTTTTCAAGATTATGTACCAATAATACAAATTGATTTGAGATAGTATGAATTATTTAAATTACTCTCTCTCATTATTAAGAAACATTTATTATTAAATTAATGGTCTCAACCAATATTCTTTCAGAGTTGAGGTGTATAATGCACCACACATACCTTGCTGGTGGTTGATCTATAATTGAAGTATGGTACTTTGTCCCATGTAGCAACAAAAAGAAAACTTGGCTCAAAATCTTTCACACAAAAATACTTCTTTACATTTTTCTTTGCTGTTTGTAACTGATCCAATTGATTAGTGTGTTCTCCAAACCACACAAAACCATTTCGGCTTGTGTCAGAGTCAGCCCAAAATGGAGCAATCAGCGGGATCTGTAGCGGAAATTCTCCTGGATTATAGCGCTGAAAACTTTGCTTAAAGGAGATAATTCCATTGTTGTTAACCTAACCACAAAAATATCAGTAATTGTACTGGGATATAACTAATTCTTCTTACAAATAAGGATGAGTAAATGTTGTCATAGAAGGGAAATTCAATGTCCATTTGAACGTTAGAGCTTCCATCCAGTGTTGATCCAATAGTAGAATCAACATCTGGCCCAAAAGAATAGAACTCACTTAAGGGGACCGATAATGATCTCTGCCAACAAATTGAAAAAATAAATAGCAAAGAAACCATTTTTTCACTATCCTGCTTGTGGGCCTGGCTAGGGTTGTTGTCAAGACTCTGTCCACATTCACACTGATGACAGTAAGTAGTTGCTGCCACCAGAATCTGTATCCTCTTTTTGACCGTTTAAGGCGCACCTTTACACTCCCTAAGGCTAGATTTAAAACAGATTAAATAACTTTAATAAAGAGGAGAATGTACCGTGATGAGTGACACGATAACAGACTACAAAATTCAAGCACACTGCTCATTAAATACTTCACAGAAGCTGCAAACATCCGGTCATGATACTGGCAGTATAAAAATAACTAAGTCCATAAGTTACATGGGTGCAGCTGCATGCACTGACCACAAAAAATAATACAACATACAATGCACAAACAAGTCAGGTACAATCCACACATGATTCCTTTGTGGGGGCTGGCCCACATTGCTTAGAAAACACTACTGCAGTGCATGCTGACTGTTTCTGATAGTGTGCATTTCGGAGGTCACCGGCTTCCAAGACTCAATTGGATATTAATAAACATTGCCTTATGGACTTGATCAAATTTGGAATTTGCTTGAAAGTAAACAGAATTTTATTTTTTTCAATATTAAGTGAAAACTGCAGTATCAACTTGTGTTTTGAAAACAATTTAATCACTTTTTCCCAATTATATTGATGTCTTTATTAGTCGTTTCCTTTATCAGATGAAACCTATACTACCATGAAAACATTTTCCAGTACCACAACACATGATGAATAGGTATGCCACGATACTTCAGTTGTAGATCAAGATTTCAAAAGGGGGGTTCAGTTCTAAGTGCTAACCATTCCCACCTAATGTTTTAAGAAGTTTAAATTAAATATTAAGCAATAATAATGATCTGATTTGTAAAAAACAAAAACAAATTTAGGATGTCTAGAGTTGAATACCAACTGACAAAGAAAAATGACAAGAAATTACAGCAGAGGAGTTCTCCCACTACTTGAAACATTGCTGATTCAGGCACAAGGAACGAACCAGAATCAAGAGGCTGGATGGCTCCGCTACATAGCTAGTAACATCATAGATTGATTAGGTACTTAAGATTATCCAGAAATGTAAGTGGGAGCAAACTGTGCTATTGTGACTGTGCAGTCTACATTGGGAGTGGGGCACAGTGAGGTCATCTTCACTGTCTTCATTACAATTAGCTAGGACACATCTATAAGATAAAACATATTAGTCTTAATTATTTTAAAGAATGAATGCATTATGGCTTACAATGTACTTCCATAGATAAAAAAAAAAATTGTCTATACCCACATTTCCAGCATCCTTACATATGTTTAATTAGAGCTGCCCACCTGAACTCTCCAACATATTTATAGCGGTACTTGATATCTCTGTAGCCATCACTGAATTAATACAGCTTTGTCAATGTTCTTGGTCTATGACATAGTAATAACATTTGTGTATACAGTGCAACACCAGGCTTCGGAACTGGTGCGCTAATTTAATATACATTATTTAAAAAAAAAAGAGGGTCTCAGGTTGTTGTAGAAATTAGCCGTTGAAATAACATCCGCTGGAGTAACCAGTTAGCTATCCAGCATTTTGGATGACACGAGGGAGATCTGTACACCATCCTGGTCCATCTTTTACTTTGCCAAAGCGATCTTTTGGAACAACAAGCATAGTTCAGAGGTCCCTCTGACATTGTTGCTGTTCAGTAGCTCTAGTATAAAAGAAACCTAAAAATTTTTTGAGTAAATAATTATCACATGATGGTAGTATTTTAGGTAACTATATCTTTTTTAAAAGCATTTACAGATCAACTATGCATACTTTAAAGTAATATTAGATTTTTCAATTATTGCTTGCATATTTTGTTCACTGAGTCTTGATAACTTGCTAGGAACACCATAATAATAATAATAAAAACTACAAGAAATATAGCCATTACTGTCTTTTGCTTTCTTAAATACATATTATGTGTCAGGAAAACTGGCTACAACAAGTCTGCACGGCTGAAATCCCCGTGATCATGTCTCACAATGTCCTTAAAAATAATGTCTTTCTCACCATACTTTGCTATGAACATTTTATTGTTATTCTTTATGTTTCCTCCATTTCCAGTAAAAGGTGAAGTAATATTGGGATAATGAACATTGTAAGTAGCTTATCTGCTTAGTTTATAATTATTGATATCTATAACGTTGTTTTGAATAAACTTTAGTATCTATTTACTATTGTTGACTGAACTCCCGTCACAATAGAAACATACAGCAAAATATATCCTTTATGTATGTTGTGTTCTTCAAGATTCCAATCAGCATAACATTTCCAGTTTGTTCACATCCAAAGGTATATCAATACCAGACATCTGATTGTCTGTAATTGTTACAATAACTATTGCCAGATTACATAAAAAAACATTTTAAAACTACACTTTTGTTTGGAATTTCTAATCACTAAGTATTTTCATAGCTAATAATTGTGTGTATTCATGAATAGTCAAAATATGAGCCCAATAGGTGAAACATCGTCAGTAAGCCCATTGTAGTCCGTTTGAGTTAGACTAACCTTGAGTGAGACTAACCTTACGTGCTAAACTGGCGAAGTGTCTGGAGACACTGACCGTACCATTAAGTTTTTTGGTACTGTAAATGTTTTCTCTAAGCGTAAGGGTTAGGTAAAGGGTCTGGTTCACTTTTATCATGAGCCATTGTTGAAAGTTAGAATAAAGCGTAGCCAGATAGCGTGGCACACATCCACTTAGTGACATAGACCTCGCGTGAGTAGTAGTAGCGTTTTTCTTGTAAGTGGAGTTGCAGTAACAAAACAATGATCATAATATTGCTAGTTATATTATACTCTTACACTACACGTGATGAAGAATAAGTGACTTATAATAATAATAGAGTATAATTAAAATTATGGTATAAAATTGTATTATATTCTTTTTGACCAAATGATTTAAAATAGATAATTGTTGTAACGCCTCCAATAAAACTCCGTGCGCCCCAAAATTCGTAGCACTTATGGCTGCCAACTTTGGTCAAACACAAATTCGCTGTTACAGCTCTCACCAGACCCTTATTAACTTCCACTACGCCCCCAAAAAGGGTCGGCTGTGCCAGACTAATGTGGGGCAGGTCAAATTGTTTAATGGGATGATGTTTAATATTTAAAAAATCATCCAGTTTATGGAGGCATTACAAATCAGATTTTTAAAATTTTAAATCTATTTTGGTCAAAAAGAATAATTGGCAGCGAAAACTATCTAAATGAATTGGTCAAGGTTCCCTACAATGCTAAAGTTACTCTAACTTGCAGGTCACGGAATGTGGAATTACTAATGTTTCAATACAACCCTTGATCTGGATCACAGCTTTCTGAATGGACTCTCACCCTACTTATTCATATCAGCTAATGTTACTATAGACCACTTTAACGCAAGGGACAGAGGTATCTATAGTGTGCAACAAATACCAGTACAAAATCATTACAAAGCACAACTAGTAAGTATTATCCTTCAGTTACACTATAGTGGTTTACAAAAGTAAAAACATATATATATATATATATTATATATATTATATATAATTATTTTTTTCACTTGCCACGTACAGTCTTATGATAATTTAATTTTCTGTTAACCTGGGTTTCTATTTCTGTTACACTGTAATCACAGTGTTACTATCTTTCTGAATGGACTTTCATCTTACTTATTCATATCAGCTATAGGTAAGTTTCAAGTTAAAGTGAATTGGCACTTGGCAATTCAGTCCATCAGTTGATAGCCTGGGTTCAACAGGAATATGGCAGGGATGTTGTCACAAATTGGCGCTGAAGAAAAAATGACTATTTCCACCTGAGATGTAGCTGTAGGCATTATGTATACCCTGTCATACTGTCTGTGGTGGCTTTTAGCTGCAACATCCATACATGTACAACAGGCAGACAGATAATGACTATGAATGACTAAATTGTCTTTTACTGAATGATTCTATATTAGCTACTTAGCTAGTGTATTTATTTCAATCCAATAAAAGGATATAAGCTAAGAAACTTGATGGTACCAGTAATTCAGGTAAAAGTGAATTAGACTGAATTTATAACCAGCAAATAACATCTCATGAATATTAATGAGCTTGTGAACAGATACTACCTAAATAACACATTTCTATTGGTCAGATTTTGGTAGACTTTTAGTATGAACGTGATGTGGAACAGTACCAGAATCCATCAAAAAACTTTTTGTAGCAATGATTTTAGGGTTAAGATGTTTTTATCCTATTTCTATGAAATCTTGGATATTATAAATCAAGTATAATACAGTGGACCCTCAGTTATCCGAACCAGTTTATCCGAACTCTCGCTAGTCCGAACACCAATTTTTTTGAATTATAATGATATTCATTGGAATTTTGCTGTGCATTAAATAGATAAGAGATTAAGACCCCATTCAAAATGACTTATTTCGAATATCCGAACATTTCAAATATCCGAACAACCCTCGGTCCTGAGGTGTTCGGATAATTGAGGGTCTACTGTATATAGTTTAGAGAATAATTAGCTACTTGATTGCAAATTTATCCCTTCATTTAATAATGACACATTTGAAGGTGAACTGTTTACAATAAAAATTGAAGTTTTAGTTTTTGTCATCCACTCTACTGGTAGTTTAGTTATTATTGAATTTACTCTCTTCTAAAATATTTAGTTTTAGTTTTTTCATGTTCTTTACAGCTTTAATAGTTTTAGTTATTCTTACCAAAAGTAAATATACCAAACTAAGGGGTTTTGGTTTTAGTTCAATGCTTGTGTTGTTGATATTTTTTGTCTATGAAAGAGTAATTAGGTTCATTATTATATATATTCAAACAAATATTTAAAAGTTAATTTTTAAGCAATTATACCTTTTAAATCATCCTTTTGTTGAAGAGCCATTAGTCATTTGAACAGCTTGAATTTTATAATCCTCACAATATTTTAAGGTAAAGTTTAAGGTGTGAATGATACCAAAGCCTTTTGTATTCCACTTAAAAATGATATTTATATGTAGCTAAATAAAATATTGTGGATCAAGAAATTTTAAGGAATGAAAGTGAAAGTTCGTTTCTAAATCTGATTTAGTCATATATTTATGAATTACTCAAATTAGTGGCATGAAATCTGAAAAGATGTATTTGTCACCACATAATAGTTCAGCTTTTCATTATGTAAGATGCAAACAGAAAATATATTGCAGTAAATTATAAAATTCTTAAAATAATGCAATATATTTTGCAACAAAATCAACCAGCACAGCCCAAGCAATGTAAAGCTTTGACGAAATTTAAAGAAAGCTACCATGTGCTTTTGCATCATTAGAAGAGAATAGATATATCACTCCCTTGGGCTCTGATATTTTCTTCATCAGAGTGTTAACTTTTATTGTGTTCAAACTAGGTTGTTCTATTAATATCTTAGGCACTCAATGAGGCATTCAGTATATGTCCCTATGATTAAAACTACAAAATAATGCAATATATTTTGCAACAAAATCAACCAGCACAGCCCAAGCAGTGTAAAGCTTTGACGAAATTTAAAGAAAGCTACCATGTGCTTTTTATAACACAAAAAATGAAGAATAAAACAGCAATTATACATAAACCAACCACCTGATGGGTACTTATTTATAAAGTTAGTGATGTTGTTAAGACACTTGTTTATTATGTATTACTTGCATGAACACATTTCAATTTGAGAGATACTTTACCCACTTCTACTTCTGACATGTTTTTATGCCGGTGCTGTAATGAGTTTTATGTAAGGAAGCAGTTGCATTTCTTTTCAGTCTTCTTGCCTTCGCAATAATGCTATATTTGGATTTGCGATATGGTACATGGAAAGAGATAACTATTTAAAACTAAAAATTTTAATACGAATGACTTTTGTCTGTTAAGAATTTTCCAGACAGCAAGAAATGATTGTCAGAGCAGATAGTGCCAATAGTGGGCCCATTCTCACATCTGTGAACTTGATGGAGGAAGAATCGTTAGTTATCATGTGAACGCCATCCCAGTTTGGCATTCTGACACAGAAGCAATATGCAAAATGGCTTCTGGTACCCTTGTCTGGACAAGAAAAAACTAAATTAATGTTTAACGCCAACGTAATGTTAGCACTTTAGAGAGATGGTAAAGTAGTTCAAATTTCATTCCTAGATAGGAAGTTACATATGTGTTCAATGGTCACAATTTATATGGCAAGCTAAATTACCATCACCTATTAAGTCACTTATTTTAGAACTTCTGTCAGTCCAAAAAATGTTTTTTAAAGTTAAATTCTGAGAGGCAAACCAGAGTATGCTATGACAACTGATTATCCCATAGAAATATAGCTATTATAATTCTTGACACTTATTTCAAATACGAAGAGCATAGACATGGCAGATTAAGTTATCCTAACTTATACTCACACTTCATATTCTGTTTAGGCATACATCTCATTCACAGTCATATTTTGTGGTGAAGTAGGATCATTGCTCAATTTTGTTCTAAGTAAATCAAGTTTCTCCAATTTTTTAATTTATATATTTAACTCATTTGAATAAAATACACTAGGAACAAGTGGTTTGAACATGTAGACAGAAATAAGTTGACTACAATAAGTATAAAGGAAGCACAAGTCTCGTTCCATGCACAAAATGCTAAGTGTAAGGAGAAGCTATTTTGTTAATATGGTTTCTTTGTCCTTATTATTTTAGTGTTCTATTATTTTGTTTGTTTCATTTATTACCTTTGTTTACCTTGACTAGCTAATTTTATAGATAGCTAGCTCTTGCATGCATCTGCAACGCAATTAAATTGAATAAAGCATAATAATTATCAAAATGGATGAAAGTTAGGAACACTGTAGAGGATGATGCAAATGCAAGAAAGCTGCTTTGCAATGCACTGCCCTATGCCTCTGTGGTTGAAATTACGCTGACTGAATCATATTCTCAAGTTACATGTATTCTTTAGACTATATGCATATTTACATTGCATATTTACATGGAATATATAAACTCTTTTCAATGATTATTATTAATTCATTCAAAAATAGTAGCCATTTTTTCACATGTCACATCTAAGATGTCCCTATATCTAAAACTTATTCTTACATCGTGCCCTAGCACTACACAACATTGTTAAAATGGGGTGCCTAAATAACACCACGCGAGGTGTTTACCAGGAGACGCGTCTGGACACCCCACATTGAGCCCTTATAACGTCTACACCAATGCATACTTTACCAAGTGAGCATATAATAATAGCTTATACCCTTTAGTTTCTTCCTTTCAAAAATATTTTAGTTGTGACTAACAATGGAGGCAATATTAGGCATTAAACTGGGATGTCCAGGCAGCGCCTCCTCCAAAACTAAGTTATCCAAAGTCCCCATTTTTAACAGTGAAAGTTTTATACTTTTATCATCAGGAGCACAATTGTTGCACACATTATTGAACTATGAGATTGGGCTCTGAAGGTGTCACAACAAAGTTGGTGGTAGAGTTGGGGTAGTAAGATGTGTTCATCTATAATTAGGAAGGATTTCCAAAGATGAATAAGAGAGAAATCAGCAGGAACTTGGTACAATCCTAAGTGCTTGTAGATAGTCTGTATGGGGAAAGAAGTTTGGATAAGTTTGTGTCATGTTCAGGTGACCAGTGTCTTCTCAATCAGTAATGTAATGGGAATGTGAAACCATACTGTCAATGGTACATTCTATTATTGTTTTGAGGTGATTTGGTAAGGTAACATTAAAAGTTGGCATTGAGACAAAAAAGAGGCTCCAATTGGAATTTGTTTATAAAAATGTTATGACAACATGAAAAAGTGACTAACAATACTTTTACTATTAAGAACCCAAGTATGAAAGTATTTCATTATGTTATAGACAATTGTATGTACAATGAATGGAAATTTTAAACATCAATTTGATATACTAACTTCTGCAAACTAGGAATACGGTAGCATTTTTATCATCGTCTACACCCCTGGACTAAGATATATCAATTTACTTTTCCCTTACTTGCTCTTCTTGACCCATGTGTATTCATGAATACATGCTCCACAGACACAACTCATCAAGCTTCATTTTATTTGCATACAGGTTGTGGAATCTAATTAAATTCAAGTTGTTGTTGTTGTTGTTGTTGTTGTTGTTGTTGTTGTTGTATGCTTATCTTGGGCTATCGTTCATCACTACAAGTATTTTTTATTCCACTATTAGAGCTAAACATCACTCAAAAAGTGATGGAATTGGCTTCAAAGTGGTGGGGGGTGGGGGGGAGGAGGGGGGTGGCACCATGTACCACCATAGCTAATATACTATTATGAATACTACAAACCACTTTTTGTTTATGGGCTTTATTAGAAATACTCATCAAGTCTTCTCTTCTAAGAAGAAGTTGAAGGTAATTGATATGTTATAATGGCAGCTGTAAGTACAAATGAGTTCTGTAGTTGGTACTGGTCATCGTGATAAGCAGCTTATTTCTATTGCTTTACAAGTTGAATTAAATTCATGAGCCTAGGGGCGGATCTATGGCAAGCGGATAGTAACATAATTAATACGTACGTTTGTACGTCCTTAAACGTGCTTTTCAGTGCAAAACGTACCAGTTTAGCTGAGAAGAAGGCTGTTGGAATGGGTTTGTCTGAGTAATGTACGTGTTTGAGGGACGTACGTGTTTAATAAGACGTACGTGTTTAATAAGACGTACGTGTTTATGCGACGCAATGGTACGTGTTAGAGAGGTACGAATTGAGGGACGTACGTGTTTGAGAGACGTACGAGTATGAGAAACGTATGTGTTTGAGAGACGTACGTGTTTCATAGACGTACGTGTTTGAGAGACGTACGTGTTTCAGAGATTTACGTGTTTGAATAAAGTCGACGTACGTGTGCTTTCGTGTATAAGAGTTGTACCGACCACGTGCAACCTTTTATTTTTGGCAAAGGTCGCTTTGATTGTGTTGCTGGGTCTGCTGCTGTCATGGTAGAAGCTTTCTTCAATGAAGTTTTCCAGTTAGTTGATCAAGCTGAGAGACAATACGGCTTGGCCAACCGTGATTATACAGACTACATTATCGAAAGACTAGAGTTTGTAATTATCGTGTGCTCTGATTTATTCGATAATATCCGTGGTGTTTCCGGATTAGAAGATTATTGCAGATCTGTTGGGGAGTTAGTGGGTGCCATTAGGACCATTTTAAGAAGTTGGGAGGAGTATGAAGGAGTGCTTGATGCTAATTTATCTCAGAGGCCACCCTTGGCTTATCATTTACACCCAGTTCATAGCTCAAGGCAACCAGGAAGACCACAATTCGATATTAGTAAGGAACAGTTAGAGTACCTTCGTTCTCTTGGTTTTCACTGGAATGAGATTTCCATTTTACTTGGAGTTAGCAGGATGACCATATATAGGTAAGTAAATTGACATAGCAAGAATCCTTATGAAGTTTCGGTAGCCTGATGCAAGGGAGATTTGGCCTTTTAGAAAGTACCTGATATTTTTATATTCTATTGGCGGACTAATCACACAAGCAATACTACATAGTAGCTATTCAGCTCCGCCATTAATACTAGGAAAGGCTATAAATAGTACATATGGCTTAAAAGTCCAAATTTGGCAATAAATAGGCATGGCTTGTTATAAAATTTGTCCACTATGTGCACTGACTGCTTGTGTACAACAAAAATTGAATCATTATCCTGCATGTAGTCATGTTAAGTACTACTTATATTAATTTTTAATGGTATTTGTAGGCGAAGATTAGAATATGGATTAGTTACTAATCCTAATTCTGAAGTTGATGACCAGGAGTTGATATCAGCAATTAAGCTAATCAGAGAAGATGCTCCATTCTCTGGTGCAAGTATGGTAATAGGCAGTCTTCGAGCCAATGGCATTTTAGTTACAAGGGAACGAGTGCGTCAGACCCTGAGACATCTTGATCCTCTTGGTACAGCATTGAGATGGCCAGCAGGTGCCACAAAAAGACGTCCATACTCTGTTCCAGGCCCAAATTCTTTGTGGCACATTGGTATGTTGAGGTTGTGTTAAATTAGCTAGAATTTTTTTTAATACATGACTCTAGACTGTAACTAGCTACAATGCATTTCTCCAGGATTTTACAATTCCTGCTGAATTGTCATGGCTAGTGGCCCAGATTTTTAATAGCTACTTCTTGTGATCTGTGTACTAAATTAATTTTTTCTTTTGCAGATTCTCACCACAAGTTGATTCGGTGGCGAATAGTCACTCATGGGGCCATTGATGGCTATAGCAGACTAATTACTTATTTATGTGCATCAACCAACAATGAAGCAAAAACAGTTTATGAGCTGTTTCTTTTAGCTGTTCAAAAACATCAGCTACCATCTAGAGTCCGTTCTGACCAAGGAACAGAAAATGTTTTAGTTGCACAACACATGATTGAGAAACGTGGAGCTGAGAGGCATAGCATGATTACTGGATCTAGTGTTCACAATCAGCGCATAGAGAGACTCTGGAGAGACATGCACAAAAGTGTCACAATTCTTTTTTACAAACTGTTTTACTTTCTGGAGCACCACAGCTTACTAGATCACCTCAATGAGCGTCATCTATGGGCATTACAATATGTGTTTGTACCACGAATCAACCGCTGTTTGCAGCAGTTTGTGAATAGCTGGAATAACCACCCAATACGTACAGCATGTCATAAATCCCCACAACAACTGTTTACAGCTGGTTGTTTACTTCTGCAAAACTCGCAAATTTCTGCCCTAGATTTCTTCCATTCTGTTGACAACTTCTATGGTGTCGATCCTGATGGACCCATCCCACTTACTGATCAAGGTGTATCTGTGCCAAGAACCAGCATAATTTTTTTAGACACTGACATACAGCAACTAAGGAGAAGAGTTGATCCATGTGGGATATCTGGGAACTATGGAATCAATTTATATGAAGAGACTCTTGCATTTATTTCAACTTTAACACCAATTTAAATTCAAACTCAGTTCCAAACCATTTCAATAGTAGTAAAAGAAATTGTAATTTTTATTATGAATGCATATTTGAGTAATGAAAGCACAATTAAGATACTTAGAAAATGGAATGTTAGGTTTATAGAAAGACAATACAATGAATGTTAGATACCATCCATACGCCATGAGAAACTGTCACTTGTCATGCCCAATACATTGCTGAATTCTCCACGAAAATCTTCATAATTAATATAAGATGTAGGTAGCTCCAAAATACTGTCACATGTATGAGCTATAGGACGCCGTCCCAATCCACTCAAGCCATTAAACTCAACCTTGATAGTAGGCACAATACACACACTTGCTCCAGTGACAAAGCGCAAAAAAAGACTTAATTCATTAACTTTCATATTTCCTATCATTATCTTGAGGTAATCGGCAACACGAGATTCCAGATCGTTTGCTGGAGGACAGACTTCCAACATTGACAGAACCTTGCAAGGATCAACTGATAGGCTATAGTATAAAGCATGTATATCTGAAGCATTCAGATTATTCCAAAAATCTTTATGAGTAGTTGGGATGCCACGATAAATAGCAGATAGAGCTCCAGCAGGCTTTACACAAAATTCACATCGAGCTGCTTGTTCAATAAGTAATTTGAGATTAGTGTTAGTTGGAATTTGTCTACAACCAAACCTAGACAAAATATTAAGCAGATCATCTGTATCCATGGAAGAAAATGGTGAGGAAGAGGCAAGTGCTTTTTTAAGAACTTTTCTCTCAGTATCACTAACATAATCTGTAAATGACTCAATAACAATACTAGATGGTATTTCTACAGCAAGATCCAAGAAGCATGGAAATCAATGACGGCAATGTTTACAGGTAGAAAGCTGCACACTAAGTAACTATGTGAAATAATTCTTCCAATTACAGGAAAGACTGAAAAATTGATGCTCGGGTGGACCATGAATGAGGGTCTTAGCTCCTTCAAAAAGATGAGTATATGCACTGTTCCAAAATGCAGAAAATAAATCACGCTGAACTCCTCCGTAGTCGATGGCCTTTTCTCCCCTGTATTTGACGACTAAAGGATAGTCTTGAACAACGTCACCCTCACCATACATGTCAATAACATCTTCATACAAATTATCACGGTCAACAACACGCTCTATCCCAGGGACAAATTGCCCTCTATCAAGGTAGCTGAGCCTCTGTTTATCTGCAGATGACCAAGTAATTACAACTTTCATTATCCCATGTAAGTTAACACCAGCTAGTGAATATATTTGACTACCTGCTTTCTACAGAAGAGAGCTAAAATGACCTTCTGGATTGCCACCATCGACTTCTTCCTACAAGCAAGTAAAACAACCCAAGTCATTGTTTTCGGCATATTTCTGCTAACACAGAATATACAAGATGTATGTATGTATGTATGTATATATGTATATATATATGCATGTATATATGTAAGTAATATGTATATATGTGTGTGTGTATGTATGTATGTATGTATGTATGTATGTATGTATGTAATGCGCAGTTAGTGAAAGAGTGAAGCTAGCAAGACACTATTAGGGGTAACACAATTGAAAATTGGGGATATTTGTTTATGGATCATGTACTAGAATGATAGTGATATTAGTAGAGAAGAGAATGCAGAAGTGTGCTTACAGTGGTGAGTCAGCCATTGATAGACAATGTTAGTGAAGAATTGAGGTGTTTATTGACTAGCATGAACTGTAAGCAGCTATAAAAGTAAGTCTAATAATGCAGGCTATGGCACAAGTCTTGAAATGTTATTAATTCTTAAATAAAGTATTACAGTAATTTATATAGTATAGTGAAACATTGGCATAGTATATCTTTACAAAAAGTATGCTAAATATCAGGCCTTACCATTGTATCCAAGAGCACATCAAGAACCTTCTGGTCATAAACTGAGTCCTCAGCCTCCACCATAATTAAAGCATCCTTATACGGAAGCGAACTTTCATCACTGAAAGGTAGAAGTGATCGGGGATGAGCCATGAACAAGGAGAACGGAGGGGATATCTCTCTGCTGACAATATATTGATATAATTCCTGAAATAAGATGTCACAAACTATTAAAGTGCAATAGCACCAATCATGATAAAGCCACAAAATGCCACATCATGTATCCATCATAATTATCCTTAAATGTACTTGGTTCAATTTCTGACAGTTTGTGTGTGCACGTGTGCTTGTGTGTGTGTCCAGCACTCATACTTATATTACACATACCTTAACAGTACTGGTATCCAAGAATGTGTGACAAACTTTTTCACCACTAGGCAATTTAAAAGCTATCTTAATGCCTGAATTTTCACAGCTTTGAAACTTGGTCTTCATTGTTTCTTGTAGGTGCTTTAAATTCTAATAAAACAAGCATTTTGTGAAAGAAATATTTTTAAAAAATTGGATACTAAAAACCTGGAGCCATAATGACTTGTTTTCTTTCTCTGCATCCTGCATGTTACAGGAAAAAGAAGTGAACGCTTCTCTTTCAAAATGAAAACATTGCTACCTTAGCTCAGTCAACTTCTAGAGATTGCTGATATGCAATATCCTGCTCTAATATCAGCCTTCTACTCTCAATAATACTGTCACTAGTCTGAGTAAACAAGAAATATGTGGTTCTTATATTACAGGGGATGCAGACAACAATGAGAGTATTAGCTTACCAAGACATCATCACTGTCATATTCACTAGAAATAGTGACAGGAAAATCAGAAGTTCCTTGTTCAGCTACATCAATATCGGATATATCAGAGAACAAGCTCAATTCAGCAGGATTAGTCTGTACAAAATACCATACAAATTATGATGACGGGACTATAAAATAGAACATTTATAGTGTAATTTAAACATTTTAAAGTTCTCAATGAATGCTAAATAGAATGTGCAGTAAATAAAACCAATGAAAATGCTTTGAAAGCCAAGCATAAGAACATTACCTCCAGTTTAGTAAGAACTTCTTCAGCTCTATCAAATAATTGCTGTTTGTTGGAGTCAATGACTGAATCTTGAGAAGTGCCTTCATTAGAACCGGACGCCATACTACATGAAGTTGATGTATTTAACTGATGAACATAAAGACTACCTGAGCCAGCAAGCTTAATCACACCACAAGCATCCAGACTTTCACCAGCTATTTGGAGCCCATTGTCACGATTGGCTTGCAGGTATTCGATATTATCAACATCTAAGTCTTTGAAGCTATCCAAGATGAGATCTTTGGTTTCCTTAGAGGTCATGCTCCGATAGATACTTAATTCAGCAATACGGCCTGATCCTTTAAGCTTGGTTTGAATGGCCCCCTTGGGAATAGAAACAGGAATTTTGTCCAGCATCACAACTGTAACTTTCTTTGCCCGACCCCTTCCAATAGATGCTTTCTTTTTTCGTCGAGCCTCACTGTTAACGCACTCATCAATAGGATTAAATTTTAGTGTACGTTTGACTTCTGAAGAACAGGAAGGAAAAAGGCCAGCGAGAACTTTAGCACTAGCTTCAGATGGCTTCCCAAGAGATCTGCAAATGCTTCTTACATTTGCACTACACTTTCGGACCTACAAAGGCAAGATCATTGAATTTCTCATTTCAACTTCTAACATCTACAAGCATAAATTTATGCAGCTAAGTGAGTATATAGTTTGAGTATACAGAACTGGCTTCTTTCTTTAATTAAATATGTGTAAGGTTAGAGTTTTTAAGCCTTACGAGAGTGCTATGTGACAGGCTAGTTAGTAGGGCTATACCTAGGAGTGCGAGAGGCCTCAATGGACAACCATTCAAGAGTCATTACAACCAAAAAATGTTTACACGAGTCACCATTCCAAATTACTAACCACAGATATCTGGATAATTAGAATCATATCCTAATACCTACCAATCTGGACGAATATCCAAACAACTGAATATTCCTTCCAGCTCTAATGATATATAAATATATTCAAAGTCGACCATACCGAGAATCAATTCAAATCTATAGGCATTATACCCTGAACCACAAAATAATACTTTACCTATCTTTTACTAATTATACCAAATCAAACTGCATGTTATCTTTAAACTGACTGCTCATTTTGTCTTACACTCTGTACTTTGTTTACATTGCTGCCTCTTTACCAGAAATCTGTTACACATCAACATTTCAAACAGACTAAACCCCTAAATCTTGATTTTTGCCTCTTTTGGTCTGCACATACAATTATAGGCTACAGACAAAAAGTCAAACCTACTTGATCCTGCTATACTTGTGCACATATCAGAACACTACTTTTTACCACTGTCACACTGTACTATAGTAGCCATGTTAGGGTCTTTTTTTCACATAAATTAGAGCTAAAGCTAAAAAAAACAAACTTACTTCTGAACTAGCACTGGAGAGGCACAGATGGACAGTATCGTGGTCTTTCAATTTCCCACATACATCAATTAATCCTCCCCATTCCTCGTTTTCTTGTTGGAGAAAAAAAGGCTCCAAGGAATCTCCTGTCTCTTGGAATAAGTCGGAAAAAGTAGCTTTGATAGCTTCCATTAAATTGCCTTTCTCGTTTTCCCAATCGTCGGAAGAATCATACAGAACTGGCCTTTTTCTTTCACCAAATACACACAAAGCTGACTTCTTTTCCATCCTCGCACTGATCGGGAATAGGTCGTCAAAATGCTTGAGCAACACCTCAACACTTGTAACACGTGTACAGCTCTCAAACACATACGTCTTTAAACACGTGCGTTTCTTAAACACCTACATCTTTAAAAACACGTGCATTTCTCAAACACGTGCGTTTCTCAAACACGTACGTCTTTAAAAACACGTGCATTTCTCAAACACGTGCGTTTCTCAAACACGTACGTCTCTTATACTCGTACGTCTCTCAAACACGTACGTCTCTCTAACACGTACAGGTGCGTCGCATAAACACGTACGTCTTAATAAACACGTACGTCCCTCAAACACGTACATTACTCAGACAAACCCATTCCAACAGCCTTCTTCTCAGCTAAACTGGTACGTTTTGCACTGAAAAGCACGTTTAAGGACGTACAAACGTACGTATTAATTATGTTACTATCCGCTTGCCATACGGATCCAGCACTAGTGACAGGGAGGGGCCCAAATATATTTAGGTCAAAGTCACAAAATTAAAAAAAATATTAAAGATTGATTGTATACATTTTCATTATTAATTTCTGAGTATAGAGCATGTGTTATCACGCAGTTGTCCTGTGAATTGTAGTGCCTGTATTGGTACATTCGTCCTTATCATTTTTCAAAAAATGGGAGGGTGGGGGGGGGGGGGGGGGGGGCCTTCACACCCTCCCCTCTTCCCCTCTGGATCCTCCCCTGGAGTCAACCAACATAACAAGGTATATTCTTATCTGCATGTAGTGTGTTTCCCCTGTGCTCCCCCAAGCAATGTATCCAGGGAGGGGGGGGGGTTGGGGGGGGGGGGGGGCGAGTTTGTGTCCCCTGGACCCCCCCCCCCCCCCCCTTCTCCCTACGTACTTCGATGCTGTCACTAGACTTAGCTTCTTTATGGCTCAAAATACTTATATCTATTTTAAATATTGTGATGGTAAAGCTGTAATTACTGTCTCGGTAGCTCTATTTATTGCCCACTGTTATAATATGGACCAAATTACAATTGCCATTAGTAACACAAACATTTGTGTCGCCCTAACTAATGAATAATGTTACACACTCTTAAAAATATTCAGCTGAATTCTTGGTATCTATGCAACTGTCATATGACTCCAGAGTCTCCAGAGTGTTGCCAGCTTGAACAGAGATGAAAAGAGCCAAATTCTTCCGCAATGAACCTGAAGCTAAGCTGAAGTGTGGTGCCTGTGAGAACATAGCTCAAGATGCAAGACAGCATGACACTTGTGGGACCTTATTTTGTAGTAATTGCTGTGAGGATTGCTCAAGTTGTCCCTCCTGCAAATCTCCCAATGCTAAGTTCCACAATGATGGGAAAAGTAAGTCACTACTGAATACAAAATCATTATTATGTAGTTTTGATAAATCCATAGCCCACAAACCTTACTGTTTTATGACTATCGCTCTGCAGGTCAAAGAGAAATTAGGAATTTAGATGTGCTCTGCAACAACAAGGATGAAGGCTGTTCATGGGTGGGAAGCGTTTCAACTTTACCAAAACATCTTGAGGACTGTGGCTATGAAACAGTCTCGTGTCCCAAATGTTATAGCAGTTGTAATAAACTTATGAGAAAAGACTTAAAAAATCATTTAGCCCAGGACTGTAACAACAGGCCACATATATGTTCATTATGCGGTCTAAAAGGTACTTTTTATGACATAACTACGTGGCATACTGATCATTGTCCAAGCAGAGACATAAAATGCTCAAATGAAGGTTGCAATGAGAAATTTCTACGGAAAGACAAGCCTGCACATCTCAGTGTTTGTGAGTACACCACTGTCAATTGCCAGTATGACTGCTTCGGATGTCCTGTCAAGAAAATGAGAAAAGAAATGAAACAACACGTCGAAAGCGACAGCAAAGATCACTTGCGATGTGCACTGAAGAAAGTTGAAGATTTAAAGGCCAATATTTCCAAACTTAGACATGAGATTATTGAATTGGAAGATAAACATGCAAATATACTACTATCTGATAATTTTGTCACATTTTATGTAAAAGATGTAATGAGTAAACGAACGTACGAATCAAAGCCTTTTTATCTTCTAAGCAGAGAAGGCCATAAAGTATGTATTGAACTCAAACCTTTTACAGAGCAGCTCAAACTAAGATGTATCAATGTCAGAAATTCAGCAATATTTCCTGAGATCCGCCTAAAGGTAGAATTGCTTAATCAGACAAAAGATGTCAACCACATACTGATTTACTTAAATCCAGAGAAAAGTTATTTGCATTCAAACTTAATTTCATATGAAAAATTGAGGGACTCAGACTATATGTTGAATAACACCATCATTTTGAGAGTCACTATCACTCCAATAGAGAAGCCATGGCTGGCATGCACAAACTCCCAGCATTCACCTATTTCATTATGCATGGTATTCCAATGAACAAGTCATAGACTCAAAGTTATAATGTATGAAGAATATTTGCTTTATAATAAGTTACGTAGTTTAGCTATTAGCTTTTTGTTTTATTTCTGTCTTGTATCCATTTTTTACTATATATAATTATGAACTTTAAACCCTGCTATAGGCAATGTTTTGCACTACTTATATTCATAGATACCTATAATAAGACAATGACATTCATATAGCCCCGCCCCTCTAGAAGGTAAAATCCTGGAAAAATGGCTGGTCACAAATATGAGTACAAACTTTTGCACGAAATCCATGATAGTTTACTTTGTGTGATTTGCCATGAATTGGTAAAAGAAGCTCATCAGCACGGCAGTTGTGGGAAAGTCTTCTGCAAAGTTTGTATCCAGGGACTGGTAAACAAATCTTGTCCTAATTGCAGAGGAGATGATGCTGAGTATTTTGCAGACAAACTCAGTGAGTTAATTTTGCAGACTGTTAGCTTAGATTTCTCAAAAAGTAACTCAATCATTGTGGGATCTCACCCTGTGTGGTGTCTATGTTTTATCTAAGCTCCACTCCTATAAACACTTTGGTTATGTGTCAATGGGATGTTAATTTCTATATCTGTGCAATTCTTGTTTTGTCAGTAGATCTGTCTGTCTGTGTATTAAGTTCTTTAAAAAAAAAAGCAACCCTTAAACCTATAGCTAGTTGTATAGCAGGCAACAGTAAACAGGTCCACCTCGACATCTATCACATGAAGGCCCAGCTAAGGATATTACAATCACTTATAAAATAATCAAACCTTAGTACCTCTAAATTATTTGATAGGTTTTTAATGTGTAATGGCTAATAGTCAGCGTAGTTCAATTATCTTGATGAATTGGCAAGTGGTTAATAGCCACAAAACAAATTTCTCATTTGCGTTGTGCATTACATGTCATAAGTGTTCAAAAAGCCCCTCCTTTATTATAGCTAGCTAGCTACACACATACTGTAATTATTACTGCATGTTATGGGTTAAACTTTATGCATTCACTAGCTGCTACTTTGTATGACAACTTATTCTTTAATATTTGTATCGTTCCTTTTTTTTTTTAACTCAGGTGACCAGACAATATCAAATCTTGAGGTGCTGTGTGAAAATGTGGAGAGAGGATGTGATTGGAAAGGGATCATCAAAACATTAGACGATCATATGCTGAATTGTGACCTCACCTTGGTAGACTGCACTAATGAATGTGGAGCTGAAATTACCAAGAGAAGTATGGCTCACCACATTGCAAACGACTGCATCTACAGACTTCATCAGTGCATTCATTGTGGAAAGAATGGTAAATATTCGTATATCTCTGAAACTCACAGCCAGAGGTGTAAGAAAAAAGTAGTTACTTGCCCTAACGATAATTGTGCCTCTGAAATGGAGAACGCTGAGCTTAATGATCATCTCAAGTCATGTGAGTTCTCTGAAGTGAGTTGCAAGTATGGTGAACTCGGTTGTGCAGTAAAGAAGGCAAGAAGAGATATTTCACAGCACGAGGATGAAGATGATTGCCATATAGCTGCTGCCATGGGCACTATCGACTGTTTGGAAGATCAAGTTAAGGCACTGGAGCAAAAAATTACGTCTTTTGAAGAGCTCAATTTGAAAGTTTTAAAACCAGGAGAGAGTTACGTATTTAAAGTAAATTATCCTAATGGTCGCCATTTCTCTTCACAACATTCAGTTGAATCTCAGACATTTTACACCAGTCCAGTTGGGTACAAAGTTTCAATTAAAATATGTTTCCCTGACTTGAAGGATTCAATAGGATACATCTCTGTATATCTGTGTATGGAAAAAGGAGTCTACGATGAAACAATATCTTGGCCTTTTAGAGAAAAAACAACAATTTCAATACTCAATCAATTAAGTGATAATTATCACCAAGAAAAAACATTGACATTTTCTGACGAAGGAATTAACATGGGACAAAGCAAAGGGTTTAAATTCATTTCTTGTGATGATTTAAAACGTATGCGGAGCCAGTACATAATAAATGGTACAATTATTTTTAAAGTATCATTTCCAGCAATGAATAAATGGTTGATCCGCACTATGACTTAGATGTAACTTTTTTTGCTATTCACAGTTCTGTGTTACAAATGGATTTCACAATTTCTTGATGAATTTAATAATTATATGCTTGCATTTTTATAAAGTTCATTATTATGATAAAATGAGAATATTTATTGTTTGAATAAATTATAATTGTTTCTGTTTAGTTACAATTAAACAAAACCCATTGGTCTTGGAGTCTTTTTCTTTTGGTCAGGAAAACTAGCTAAATTTGGGTTCAACTGAACTAAAAAAACAACAAAACAAAGACAGAATTTTCAGTTAAAACTAAAACTACCAGTGGAGGTGGATAATTAAAACTAAAACTAAGCAATTTTGATTGTTATCACTTCACCTAGGGGGAAAAGGCAATATGAACAACTTTCTAGGAGGCCCATTATTGATGAATATGAAAAGCAACACCGCTAGGTTGCCAGAATTAAGTTAACTGTTAGTTGGCGAGTGAGCGAGACATTACAGGGGTAACGCAATTGAAAATTGGGGATGTTTGTTATCGAGCGATGAATGTAATATATGCGTGCATTATTATAAAGATCATTATTATGATAAAATGAGAAAAGTTTTTGTTGTTTGAATATAATTATAATTATTGCTGTTTAGTTACAATTTTAAAAAATTAGTCTTGGGGTATTGTTTTTTGCTCAGAAAAACTAAATCTGAGCTCTACAGAACATAAAAAAACTAAAACTAAACAAAGACAGAATTTTAGATTAAAATTACCAGTGGAGTGGATAATTAAAACTAATATTATGTAAACATTTTTTTTTGTTACCAATTCACCTTGGGGGGAAAAGCATTATGAACAACTTTCTAGGAGGCCCATTATTGATGAATTTGAAAAGCAACACAGATTACCAAAACTAAGTCAACTGTTAGTAATTGACAGTATCCACTCAATTCTTCGAAGCTTCTTCAAGGCCTGGTGTCAGTTTTACTGTGTCTCTGACATCCTTGACAGTTATATTTCGCTATAGCGATTCAAATCTTTGGTATATGGTTATTTGTATAGTCCAGTGCTATATTGCAGCCCCAAGTTCTAAATAGTTTGAACACATTCACAGTGTAGTACTTGGAAGCAAACTAGAATATTGTGTTTTATGTATGCATAAAAACAACCATTTAAAGTCACGGCAAACATTACCTTACCATATAGTATATTTAGTTAAGCACATTCACTTCTATCACACCTTCACCTGTTGCTTTATTAAGTAATGTGTTAGCTAAACTGTGCAATGCAACTACCAAAATTATTATTGGTTCCATAAGTTACATACTGTAGCTATTTAAGGTCACAATTGTCCCTGAAGGAGACTCAGCACGCTGAAGATAATTTTAGGTGCAAAGTGATATAAAATTCATGACTTAAGTCATAGCTATTTGAAGTGCTAATATACTTGCAGCTACTGACCTGAACTGTATCTGGCTGGAAATATAGTATTAAGAGAAAATCTGTTGTCTTATGTAACCTCACAGTACAGATACAACTGCTACCAATCAAGTGCCGTTACTCAGTAGTACACAGGTAGAAGGAAGGGTTGTAGCCAAGTACCCTTTAAAGGAAAACCACAAAGCCAAGTACCCTTTAAAGGAAAACCACAAAGCCAGTGGTGGTAAGTCACTGGTGAAAAAAGCCCAACGAAGTAGAACAGTACAAAATGGTGTCTCAAGAGATTCAGTACTACTTCACAAGCGATGTTGATATGAGGCTGAAGTGTGGCATATGCACCAACTTGGCTGTAGAGGCAAAGCAGCATAATCTTTGTGGCAAACTTTTCTGCAATGATTGTCTGAAGAAAGTGAAAAATGATGAATGTGTGAGATGCAAAGCACCGGACCCACAGTACTTCAATGATGGCAGAAGTAAGTTTTAAATATTTATGACCTCTTACATTGAAAGATGTAGTTATTACCACTTGAATGTTTGTATTAAAGGTCAAAGAGAGATAAGAAGTTTAGAGGTGAGATGTGGAGCCGCTGGGTGTGCTTGGATTGGAACAGTTTCTAATCTAGAGAAGCACTCCAGTGAATGTGGCCTCACACTGATTCCTTGTACAAACAAGTGCATGATAGACTCTAATGTAAGCTCACTGGGAGAAGAGCCATTGAGAATACACAGGCAAAACTTGAAATATCATCTGCAACATGAGTGTCCTATGAGGCTGTATGAGTGTGCAAATTGTGGAGAAGAAGGCAAATATCAGGATATAACCGGTGACCATATAAACCACTGTCCAATGATGACTGTCTCATGCCCTAGTGAGGAATGTTCAGTGGAATACAATCGCAAAGACGAAGAGGGGCATAAAAATATTTGTCAGTATGTGGCAGTAACATGTAAATATGACTCCTTGGGGTGTAGTGTAAAGAAGATGAGAAGAGAAATGCCCAAACATATTCAGAGTGATTCCAAAGATCATATAACTTGTGCACTCAGCACGATTCGGGAGCTAAGGAGAACTATTACTGACCTAAAGGATACCTTATCTGCATTAGAAGAAAGACATACACCAACACTCACTGAAGGTTCAAGCTTTACCTTCAGAATTACTGGATTTGAAGCAAAGAAATCAAACAATGATACATACAAGTCTAAACCATTCTATCTGCATAATAACCACGGCCATAAAGTTTGCATCATTCTATTTCCCAATGGAAATGGTGAACAGAAAGAGTGTCTTTATGTGACAGCGCAGCCCTTACAATCCCCATCTGTTAAGCTTGACAATTACAGACTGTTAATAAAACTTCTAAACCAAGCTGCAGACAGCCATAACCACAAGTCGTATCTAGTACCGAACATGTCACACACAGATTGGAATGGCACTAAACTTGTCTCCCATGAAGATCTATACCAAAATTCTGATTACGTGAGGAACGATAGTCTGTTTCTGAGTGTGAGTATTGCTCCGAGGGAGAACAAGTGGATTGGATGCTTATTAGAACTTGAAATTAAATCATGAAATATCACCCAATATACTGTAATGATCATCACTTGCACAATGCATACAATACCTATTGAAGAGCTAGCTATCATAAGAAATTCTAAGAGGTTTGGGTAGTGTTAGATTAAATGCAGTTAAATAAGCAAGATGCCATAGACTTTCCTCAACATCTGTTTTCTGGTTAAAGTAAGCCACACAAGCCACAAAGTTATTTCAAAGTGGACAGGTCACATGACCAGAGTTGTGCCGGCAGTACAGTGCTATATTACCAGACTATAGGCCATCAGCACAGTTTATAGCCAATGGCCGGTTACAAATATCGCTACTCTTTTGTGGATGAACCAGATACTAGCCTGATATGTGCAATCTGTTTGGATGTAGCCAAGGATCCCAAACAGCATGAAGATTGTGGAAAGATATTTTGTAGTTTCTGTATTGACAGCAACCACAAGGAGAACAGTAGTGGAACCTGCCCATGCTGTCGAGGAGAAAAGCCAAATTATTTTTTGGATAAAATAAGTGAGTAGGTGGTATTCTATATAGCTAGCCTCCATATAGGATTGTTTTCGGCCCGAGGGCTTAGTGCACTAAATTCACTTCCTAATCTCTTCATATTGATACCAACCTATCACATGCTACTTTACAACTTTGAAACGTGTCTCTCTGGGTATGTAGGGGTCAATAAATTATTCTAGCATTTTATTTAGCATTTTTAGGGAAGTTTGATAACATATTAAGCCATGTCTTTGGGTAGCTACAATTAGAATAAAAAGTACACAGCTAAAATAAAATCATATACATGACTAAAAAAATCATAAAGATGCAGCTGCTATTTCATCTAGCATAGCTACTTGTGGTTATTCAGTGGATTGGTTAGCTAATGTGTTTTAACTATAATTCATTAAACCACACTGAAAATGAGAGACACTTTACCTACTATATTTTCCCACGTACATCAATATTATTTTTTCTGTGATAGTCCCATGTGCCATACTTCACTTACAAGTACTATAATACCAGAGTAGTCACAACAGCACAATTGCTGTAGAATGCAACAGGAGAGGTTAGAGGTGAACTTTAAATGTAGTGATTTTCCCCCCTCATACTATAGGTTATTCTAAAATCTGTCACTTGGGTGTCAAGTGTGACAACTTCAAACGAGGTTGCAAATGGCTGGGAATGGTGAAAAATCTGGAAGAGCATGTGAGTGAGTGTCTCCTTACACTGGTCTGCTGTCCCAACAGCTGTGAAGATGATCAGCTCACGAGAAACAACCTTGAAACACATCTCCTAAGCGAATGCACCCACAGAATCTACCAGTGTGAATACTGTGGAATTGAGGGGAAGTATCATTGGGTAGTGGACACCCACCATCCACTCTGTGAGTGCAAGATTGTCGAATGTCCTAATGAAGAATGCACGGCAAAGTTCGAAAAATCCCTCAGGCACCAACACTTGGAGGAATGCGACTATACCCAAGTTACTTGCAAATACGAAGAGCTTGGCTGCACTGTCAAGAGAACTAGAAAGGACGTAGGAAGCCATGAAGAAAGTGAAGATGACCACCATCTGCAAGTGGCATCTGAATTAACATCTCAGTTGACAGAAAAAGTCGACAATCTGCTGAATCAGATTGTATCCTTTAATGAACTTGAAGTAAATACTTTGAAGCCTGGGGATGACATTCGATATACAATTAAGGATTACTCGCGAAATAAAAAACAAAAAACTGTACTAACATTTAAACCGTTTTATAGCTGGTCACGTGGATATAAACTGCAAATGAAAATATATTTAGATGGCATCACGAATAGACAAGAAGATAGTGGCTATATATCTATGCTGTTCTATTTACTAAAAGGTGCCTATGACAAGGAACTGGATTGGCCATTTCGACCCACTGTGAAGGTCTCCATACTCAATGATTTCGACGACAAACTTAGTAATGAAAGAACACTTTGTTGTGATAAGGGTTTAGAAGAAGGAATAGGCTGGGGGTATTCACAGTTAATTTCTCATACTGAATTGGAAAAGGTAGTAGCAGCACGTTATGGAATTCAACCGAAAAGACTGATAAAAAATGATGCTGTCTATCTCAGTATAGCCATTGTTAAGTCAAAACCATGGCTTATCTGTAATATATAGCTGTGAAAACAACACATTACGTGAGTACTTATATACATTTCTATCTTTGTAAGTTTATATTATTGATTAACCTCATTTTTTTTGAATGTTTGCATTGTTAAAATTGTACAGTAAAACCGTCGAATTAGAATAATTTAGGATCAGGGCTTTCAGTTCACAAACCAGAGGTTGTTTACTAAAAGAGGTGATATGCAATAGCTACATTTTCTTTTGGTTGGGGCAAGCTGAACTTTTACTGGAGGTTATTTGCTAGTTGGGAGTTCACTATCAAATGTTCCCCTTTTATTATGACATATAAACTACTTATGCAATTCCATATTCCATGCTCCTCCCAATTGCTTGACTTCATATACATACATTCATACCTTATTATCAGAAAAATTATTCAAATTGACTTTTACAAGTGACTGAAAAATACAATAAAACAAAATTATCACGAAACAATTCTTATCCTTCAGTAACTGAATTCACAACTGTGATGTCATAGAGAATATGATCTTAGCTTGTTGTCAGAGCCACCACTAACAAACATCTGAAACACAAAGAGAAAAAAATATTGTAATGTTCGAATATAGCTAACAATGAAAGATTTATTTAGATTTATTGCAATCAATACTCAACACAGACAATCCGTCACTGATTGTAAAATAGTGCATATTAAACAAGCAGTAGAGCAAGCCATGGACTTCCACGAAACCTTAACAAATAAAACATTTTTTTGTGATGCTAATACTACAATTACAAAAAAGCTGTTGATTACCAAACTTTAGCCTTTCACTGACATTTTACTAGCTTATACTGATGCAATAAACCAGGCAGTTATTTATCATGTTGGATTGAAACTTTCTCACTTAAAGGGGTCTAGGGAAAAGCAAAGGAAAAATGTGAAAAAAATCTTAGTTGTAGCCAGGGAATCGAACCCGGGACCACTGGCTTTAGCCACCAGTGCTCTAGCCACTGAGCTACGACAACCCACGGCTTCCAAGACCTTCACATTTTACCTTTATACTGTTGAGTAGTACCGCTTGCTGCAGTCTCGTGCTGAACAGACCATCAATTATGTGCCGTCAGAATACCTTTTTGGTATTGACTGGAAACACCTCCCCCTTTGGAGAGGAGCCATAATTAGTGGTTGATGGTCTGTTGAG
>WLWD01001805.1_pt1 | contig 38340 bp, 30 predicted proteins | sample 6712731 | NCBI WGS metagenome assembly WLWD01 (sample SAMN12718690, study PRJNA576275) | sponge metagenome | isolation source: marine sponge | host: Mycale hentscheli | place: New Zealand: South Island, Marlborough, Capsize Point | collected 2014-11-01
GAGCCTGGGTGTTTTTAATGAACTCTGCAACATTGGGGTTTTCATTGACCCGTCCTCTCTGACGCTGGCAGCCAAACAATTTTCAAGTGGGTCCTGGCAGAGTTGATTGCTCAGAAACACAGTCACCCCTGGAACACTTGTGAAAATGTAATCCAGCAACTCCAGAAAAGAATGAACTAAATACAATTTGCATAACAAAACGGGATTAATTTGGGCATTAAATATAGCATTCCCTTACCAGTTATACGGAGACCTAGTCGGGTGGGAGCACTGAGTAGCATCCTGTTCTGTGCTGCCCTCTCATTCTCAAAACCTGGTCGTGATCGAACACTTTCCTCCCATGTCATCCAAATATATGAGAAATTTCTTAAGCCACTAAAACACACACACATAATACACAGAGTCATGAATTGTCCGTTTAAAACACGACTGATTGTATTTAGTGTTTTGCTTTTACCTCAATTCTAAAATCCAAATTATCTCTGTATGGTGCTTTGAAAGCATTCCTACTCCTTTTTCCAGCCTCTAGGCTTTTGACATTGAGGCAATCAAAAAACTTGTCAAAAGCAACACAAACTCTACAGTCTTTTCCATTTCAGAAAGCTTCATTCTCTTTAGAGCCTCGCCCACCGTGTTACTTAGCACCTATTATCAATACAGTTTCAATTCGTATCGTAAACACTAATAAAACTCACCTGAGCAGCTAAATCCACACGCATCTTGGAGAAATTGGTAAGGTGTACATGCTCATACTTTAACTTCGGGATGAGCGTCAACCCTGGTGTTGACTGGTTAGAGCGTGACTGACTGTAGAGCTTTGAGAGGTGGTGTGGGCACACCCACATGAAGAAGGAAGAATAAGGAACATGTGTGTGTGTGTGTGAACATTAATTGTTTATGCTGTAGCATGAGAACAGCAGTTGATTGTGTAGTCATGTGTGGTCATAATTTATTTGTGTCAGTTGTGTTAATAAATGTAGGAATGTTGTATGCATGTGTGCATGTCTGAGACGAGGTCAGGAATGAGTTGAGTGGATTGGAGAAATGTGGTGTTATTGAGAGGTGTGAGAGCCAGTGGGCATCGCCGTTAGTGCCAGTCAGGAAGCAAGGGGGAGGAGTTCGTTTATGTGTTGATTATAGGAAGTTGAATGAGATTACAGTAAAGGAACCTTATTATATACCTGGGTTTGAGGAAATGGTTGAGATGGTAGGAAAGGGTCGTGTGTTATCCAAGGTTGATTTATCGAAAGGTTTTCACCAGGTGGAGGTATTGGAGGAGGATCGTGATAAAACTTGTTTTGTTTGCCCTTTCGGGAAGTTCAGGTTTCGGAGAATGCCATTTGGGTTGACCAATGCTCCGTCAGTTTTTCAAAGATTAATGGATTTGGTGTTGGTAGATTGTGTAGACTTCGCAAGAGTATATATTGATGACATCTTGGTGGTGTCTGGCTGTTGGAGTGAGCATTTGGTACATTTAGGAAGGTTGTTTGAGGTGCTGAAAGAGGCGGGCCTGACATGCAAAAGAAGTAAATGTTGTTTTGGTAAGGTGAGGTTGGAGTTTTTGGGCCATGTTGTCGGAGGTGGAGTAATCAATGTGCCGGAAACGAGGGTGAGGGCTATCAGGGAGCATCCCCTTCCAAAGACTAGGAAGCAGTTGAGGGCATTCCTAGGTCTGGTGGGCTACTATCGTCGTTTCATCAGGAACTACCATAGCTGGTCCTCTTCTCTTACGCCCTCTACGTCAAGGAATGCGGCTGGGACAGTGGAGTGGTCTAGCCAGATGATGGAGGCGTTTCATGGATTGTGTAAGTCATTGTGTCATAGTGTGTGTTTAATTGTTCCGTGTGTGTCAGATGTGTTTGTCTTAGAATGTGATGCCAGTGTGTCTGGAGTGGGTGCAGTTTTGTCAGTGGTCAGGGGAGAGGAGCATCTGCCGGTTGCGTTCTTCTCCAAGCAACTAAAGGGAGCCCAACAGAGATATAGCGCTCAGGAGCTGGAGGGGCTTGCCCTATTCGAAGCTGTTAGACATTTTGCCTTCTATCTGTACGGGAAGGAGTTCACTGTGGTGACGGACCACCGTTCCTTGGTGACGTTGATGACGACTAGGCAACTGAACCGTCGTCTGTATAATTGGGCGTTGAAGCTAACCGAATTCAAGTTCAAGGTGGTGTATCGTAGTGGTCGTGAGAATGGTGTGGCAGATTGCCTGAGTCGCTGTCACACAAGAGAGATAGAAGATGGTGCTGTTGGAAACCATCAGCAGAAGGAGGAGGGGGGAGATGTGGGCATACCCACATGAAGTAGGAAGAATAAGGAACATGTGTGTGTGTGTGTGTGTGTGTGTGTGAACATTAATTGTTTATGCTGTAGCATGAGAACAGCAGTTGATTGTGTAGTCATGTGTGGTCATAATTTATTTGTGTCAGTTGTGTTAATAAATGTAGGAATGTTGTATGCATGTGTGCATGTCTGTAGCAGAGCAGGAACTTTACAGCCTTTCGTGTGACTTGTAGGTGTGGTTTCTGTGTTGTATTTAAAGCTGAGTTTTGTGTCATTGTGGCAGTCTTGGTTCATGTCATCCAATTCGTTGTGTGTGCATTTTTCTCTAATTAAAGTAATTTAATCTACCTTAAGACCTAGCCTGAGGATTGGTCAGTGGTTTGCCTTGGGTAGCTAGAGAGGACCTTGACTCTGGTGGCAGCAACTATTTTGCTGTCATCAGGTGCGAGCAAGCCAAGCAGAGTGACAACTCTCCTGAGCAAGCCCACAGGTGGGACCACTGAATATATTTACCTTCATACTAATAACAATAATATATATAATACAGAGTGTCTTATGTACTATAATACATGTACTTACCCACATCAACCGTTTGTCACTAAACCAACAATTCCTCACAGTCTTAATAAGGTGAGGAGGGTCCGAGAAAAAGTATACGAATCGTTCATCATCAGAATATGGATTCATTGCTTTGTAAACCATGCTTCCAGTGCCATGAAGCTTGAAGAAACGACGGTTGACTGAAAGTCCATCACTAGTACAGGCAAGTACATTGAAGCCACACCTTTCTACACGCTCAACAGCTTCCCAAAAGATGTCGTACAATTCGAACCCAAGCAACTTGTGGCAAGGGAACTGTGTATAAGGAAACTGGAGCTTACTAAAAAGGCCTCTGACCATGAAGACAAGGACTGACTTGGCCAACGATTTTTGATTCTCCTCCCCTCCCTCAACAAGTTTCTCATATGCGACTAGATGAGAGTTGATGTCACCAATATTAGTGAAGCCAATGATCTGGCCTATAAAATATTAATCATTATAAAGAATTAAGAATTTAGATAAGAGTTACTATATATATTTACCTGAATGTTTGTCATACACAAGGTCTTCTCTAACATGAATCTCATCAAATATTATAACCACATTCTTTTCTCTTTCTGGGCAATTGAGAATGTTGGCTGCATCCATCATCTGTTGGTCAACACTCACGGAGAAACCTGTTGTTGCTTGGGTATAGTAGGTGTAGTCTCTAAGTGTTCTTTGAGATGGTAGCTTCAATACACCACTGTTGCGAAGCAAGTCATTATGCTGATCCAGAGAGGTGGCGTAGATAGAGGCACCACCTAAATTTTTTTATGTCCACACATATACAACAAGAGTCATGGTCAAGACAAAGTCTTGGATCATCTAAATATAATTAGTATTTTACACATGCATTAATTTGAAGCCCTCAACTCCAAACAACAAGTAAGATTCCTCCCTCTGTAATGATTAGAAGCTGCCAGTCCCTCAAACTGGTAAAAGTTCTGAGGATCCCCTTCACTAATGCTCATTAAATAGAAAGTGACTCAAATAACTCATAAAGGTTCTGCCCTTTGTTTTCCCCACATAATTCTAGCTTGTACCTGATCATGGCTGCCTCCCATTTCATTGACTTAGCATTTTTAAGACTTGCTGCATGCTTCTGCTGCTTCCAGAATATTGCCATAAAAGAATCTTCAGGATACTTGTCAAGTATCATCTGATGGTTCTTCCATTACTGATGACAGGTCTTCATGCAAGTGTTCATCCACCTTCATGCCAAATTATTTTCATAGAAGACGATACAAACATATTGATTACCTGTACCCCTCTCCTTTCAATTTCAGCTTCAAGCCTCTCCCTGAGACGCTTTTCACGGCGCTGGCATGTCTTGGTCCTATCACGCAAATTCTGTAACCGTAGTTTCCTGCAAAATAAAAGAGATATTTAGTCTAGTGGTGATTACTGTTGCAAACATAATACTTGTTTGGAGTGTTGAGATAGCGAAAATTTGTATGGCTATTAGTCTGAGTGCCATCCTCTACTTTCTCCTTGAGCTGTCGAGACACCATAGAATTCAATACTTTTCGATAAGCATTACAGGAGTTGCAACGAGAAGAGGAGGCAGATGAGACCAAAATATGACAAAATGTGCTACGAATCGTGTGATGATCTAAAAAATCCTTGACATAACCGGCAACCACTGAATCACCTATAATTAAACTGCTTTATTAAGAGTTGAATACAGCACTAAATAATATACTGACCAGTTGAATCCCTGAATATACCTTTCCTCACAGCCTGAATGTCAAAATACCGTTCATCATCGTTTCCGATACATAGCTTGAGAACATGCAGGCCAGTAAGTAATGTCTTCAGTTCACCGACTGTGTCCAGTTTCTGTGGAAGAGAAGCTAGGAGTTCAGCATCTGATGACAATTGACGTCCTGCTACCACTAATTTCCAAGAAAGGTCTTCAGATATTTCAAGGAAAAATAATACCTACATGTGTGTAATTCAAATCAGTATTTATTTCAGTTGTTTTCCCAGGGGGGGGGGGGGGGGGCAAGGGGGGGGGGGGGGCAATTATATATCTTTTGAGAAAAATTACAATATTCCTTGGATAGGAAAGTATTTGGACAAGAAGGGTGCCCAGAATGTGAAGATCAATATTGTAATCAAATCCTAAAAAGCCGGAGGGAGGGGGGGGGCGCAACACAAGTCCAAGGGGAGGAATAAACTGTGCAAATAAAATGCAATTTGTGTGGAGTTCTTACTTGATCAGTGATCTTGCTCAATACCAGTAGCTCCATATCATTTGGGCTGGTATTCACCCACCCTAAATTACATCAAAGACCCCAGAGGTATTAATTCTTAATTAATATTTAGTGAATATGCAAGTACCATAATATGTATAAACATATACCGATTTATTTATTCAGTTAGACCCGAGAGTGTCTCGCTCGCTCGCCAACAAGATGGTTTACAAATTACCTTGAGGAAGTACTGACAGTGCTTTCATTCTTTTCGTTAACTTGGTAACATTGACCACAGGCAAGTTGCACATTAAAGTAGTTGGTAACATCTGGACACCCTCAATGGCAATGTTCACTTTCCTGGCTGTATCAAGAACTTGTGGTAAATGATTAAGAAGTGAACTGTTTGAATCAAGATGATCACCAGAAATCAGTAGATACCAGTGAAATGTCTCTCCAATCACAATAGTGTACTTTACCTATTACAATATATAACCAGCTGTTATCACTACACTATTCTTTTGTTGTGTTGAATGTTTTACCAAGACAATACCATCCTTGACCTCTACTTTGGTAAGAAACAACTGGCCAGAGTCACTATTAGCGATTACCCATCCTATGATAACATAATTATCTATAATCATTTATATAGTACAATGAAGCACATAGCAAATGGACACAGAGAGTTCTTTCAATCTCTTCTGTAGAACAGCAAAAGTACTTGCCCGCAACTCCCATAATAAATTTATGGGAAGAGAGATGGAAAAGCTTGGTCTCGTCCACTCAAGGGTGTCAAGTGACAAAGGGACATGACTAACTGCCACTGAACGTCCACGTCTCTTTCTAGGGCCATTCTTGATGGGTATGGAGAGCCTGAACTTTCTAGGCATACTGCAGATGAAATGTATTTATAATAAACTAAATTTACTGATAATAATGTGACCCACATCATAGTAAGTGAAATTTATTTATCAGTTGAATAAATTTGTTCAATCATTGTGATCCTACTGGGGTACACAAACTTGCATCTTTCTTGGCCCAAAAAACACCTTCATAAGCATGTCACAAGCACGCATTGGCCTGCAAAATTTTTTTGAAAGGCCTATATGTAACTAAAAACTATGTTATTTCCAAAAATCATTGTTCTCAACGTGCCGGTTTCTAGAACCCTACAAAATGGTGAATCCTTCCCTAACACCCAGTATGTTCAGACAATAGCTAAAACTACCATCAGAACAAACCTACCTCGCAAATAAAGTCACAGTCCAGATGAATCTTCACCGCAAAAACTAGTCTACCTCAGTGACACTCTTAGTATAGCTGGACCAAACTAGACCACTATGACAGTACTATGGCTTCTTCCCGCTCAAAACCTGACAAAAATGTTTGCGAATAACGCGGATGGCCTCTCATTGACGTAATACAAAGTCATTCTTAAAATTATTTCGTTTCCAATCCCACTTTCGCGTTGTATATCTATGCTAATACTGTCTCGCTCGCTTCGTTCGCTCACCAACTAGTAGTGTGCTTGAGCACAAATGGCGAGCGAGCCTGATAGTTAGGCAACATAAAAATGTTACTATTTATAGCTTACTTCATGCAAACACTATAATAGCAGTTATGACATTTGATTTTAGTAAACAAATACAAAATCACTCTCTTACCTGATTAATGGTAACTTTTGTAATCAAACATCAACCATTCTGATAATCTCAATTACCAGTAACTCTTGAACAAGCTCTCAGCTACGATAAAAAATATACAAGTGTTATTATTTGTAATTTTAGCCAACATTACGGAAAACTACTTACCTCATTCTTGAGTATTGATAATTCTGGAGTATCAAATTGAAGTTACTTTGACCATCTGAATTACCTTGAATTCTTGACAACAAGCTCTCACCTACAAAAAAAAAGACAATCAAATTTAGCACACAAATACAAAAATTACTTTCTTACCTTGAGCAGTGGTAACTTTTGTAGTACCAAATTTGAGTCATTCTGACTATTTGAATTTACCAGTCACTGTTGACAACAAGCTCTTAGCTACAAAAAAGAAAGGCCAGAGTTATTTTTGCATATTTAGCTAACAAATATGGAATTACGTACTTACCTCAGCTTCCCTCGAATAGTAGTAGCTTCCTTAGCATTAATACTACGACATTTTGACTACCAATGACTCTTGACAACCAACAAGCGGCACTCCGTATCCCCCCCTAAAACGGCGAAGTTTTGAATTTAAATCTGGTGAAGGGTTTTCAATGCCATAGTAACAGGTCGTAGCAACTTTTTGTTTCTTGAAAAGCGAGCGTTTTCGCAAGAATTTTCTCACACTTCTGCGCTTAAGTATAAAGTAAGGCTTGCTTAATGCTGTAGTTTCAGAATAAACTGGGGTCAAGCCTATAAAGACGTGTTTTTTTGGAGAAAAAAGTTTCCCGCGCGCGCATTTTAGGGGCATACGTACAATCCTTACACATATTATATACATACTAGTGATGTGCTTGAGCACAAATGGCGAGCGAGCCTAAAGACTATACTATTTTTATATGAATGATTTTGACTTCTAACACTGAAGCTACTGAAAATATGGTCCAGTTTTTTAATTTAGCATACAGGGTAAAGGGATTTCAGTTCCATAGTAACAACTCTCTGCAACTGCTTGAATTGAAGGAAAAAAACAACAACAAAACAATACACGTTATTTAAAAGTTTTCTTTGTGATATTCTTTAGCTAAGTAGTGGTTGTAACACACAATGCTTTGACACAACTGGACATACACCTACACAGACTTACCTTCGCAGTAGTCTAGTGGACAATGTATTTTCAAGTAAATACTGTTGCGCACGGCTTATAACCATGACAAAGAGCGCATTGACTTACCACAGCCACTAACTCGAATAGAAATGGAAGTCCCTTAAGTTTTCAAGTTTGAACTGCACCCGCAAAAGAATTCAAAACGGTAAACAATTCAATTTCTAGTATGATACGGGTACTGATCGATAAACCAGAGGATTCTGTTTAGTGTAATTTTGGACGGGGTCGACCACATAACTAACACAAAAACGCGAGGGTCAAAGTACAAAATGACATACGTACGTCCATACATATTATTGGCGAGCGAGCGTAGCGAGCGAGACACTTACAGGGGTAACACAATCGAAAATCGGGGATGTTTATAAATTTATTTGTATATATGTTTGGACGTACGTATGTCATTTTGTACTTTGACCCTCGCGTTTTTGTGTTAGTTATTTGTTCGACCCCGTCCCAAATTGCACTAAACAGAATCCTCCAGTTTATCGATCAGTACCCGTATCACCCTAGAAATTGAATTGTTTACCGTTTTGAATTCTTTTGCGGGTGCATTTAATACTTGAAAACTTAAGGGACTTCCATTTCTATTCGAGTTAGTGGCGGTGGTAAGTCAATGCTCTCTTTGTCATGGTTATAAGCCGTGCGCACAGTATTTACCTGAAAATACATTGTCCACTAGACTACTGCGAAGGTAAGTCTGTGTAGGTGCATGTCCAGTTGTGTCAAAGCATTGTGTGTTACAACCATTACTTAGCTAAAGAATATCACAAAGAAAACTTTTAAATAACGTGTATTGTTCTGTTATTGTTGTTTTTTCCTTCAATTCAAGCAGTTGCAGAGAGTTGTTACTATGGCACTGAAATCCCTTTACCCTGTATGCTAAATTAAAAAACTGGACCTTATTTTCAGTAGCTTCAGTGTTAGAAGTCAATAAAAATAGTATAGTCTTTAGGCTCGCTCGCCATTTGTGCTCAAGCACACCACTAGTATACTAGTGGTGTGCTTGAGCACAAATGGGAGCGAGCCTAAAGACTATACTATTTTATATGAATGATTTTGACTTCTAACACTGAAGCTACTGATAAGGTCCAGTTTTTAAATTTAGCATACAAGGTAAAGGGATTTCAGTGCATAGTAACAACTCTCTGCAACTGCTTGAATTGAAGGAAAAAAACAACAAAAAACAATACACGTTATTTAAAAGTTTTCTTTGTGATATTCTTTAGCTAAGTAGTGGTTGTAACACACAATGCTTTGACACAACTGGACATGCACCTACACAGACTTACCTTCGCGGTAGTCTAGTGGACAATGTATTTTCAAGTAAATAATGTTGCGCACGGCTTATAACCATGACAAAGAGCGCATTGACTTACCACTGCCACTTAACTCGAATAGAAAAAATGCACCCGCAAAAGAATTCAAACGGTAAACAATTCAATTTTTAGGGTGATACGGGTACTGATCGCTAACCAGAGGATTCTGTTTAGTGCAATTTGGGACGGGGTCGACCACATAACTAACACAAAAACGCGAGGGTCAAAGTACAAAATGACATACGTACGTCCATATATATAAATAAACTAGTGGTGTGCTTGAGCACAAATGGCGAGCGAGCCAGATGGTTAGGTAACATAAAATGTTACTATGTTTTAGCTTACTTCATGCAAACACTATAATAGCAGTTATGACATTTGATTTCAGCAAACAAATACAAAATCACTCTCTTACCTTATTAATGGTAACTTTTGTAGTATCAAAACATCAACCATTCTGATAATCTCAATCACCAGTAACTCTTGAACAAGCTCTCAGCTACGATAAAAAATAAACCAGTGTTATTATTTGTAATTTTAGCCAACAAATATGGAATTACTACTTACATCATTCTTGAGTATTGATAGCTTCTGTGGTATCAAATTGAAGTTACTTTGACCATCTGAATTACCTTGAATTTTTTACAACAAGCTCTCACCTACAAAAACAAAAGACATCAATTTTAGCACACAAATACAAAATTACTTTTTTACCTCATTTTCTTGAGCAGTTGTAACTTTTGTAGTACTAAATTTGAGCCAATCTGACTATTTGAATTTACCAGTCACTGTTGACTAGCTCTTAGCTACAAAAAAGAAAGGCCAGAGTTAATTTTGCATACTTAGCTAACAAATATGGAATTGCGTACTTATCTCAGCTTCCCTCGAGAAGTAGTAGCTTCCATAGCATTAATACTACGGCATTCTGACTACCAACGGCTCTTGACAACCAACAACCGGCACTCCGTATCCCCCCATAAAACGGCGAAGTTTTGAAATTAAGTCTGGAAAAGGGTCTTCAATGCCATAGTAACCTGTCGAATCAACTTTTTGTGTCTTGAAAACAACCGTTTTAGCAGGAATTTTCTCATACTTTGGAGCTTAAGTATAAAGTAAGGTTTGCTTAATGCTGTAGTTTCAGAATAGACTGGAGTGAAGCCTAAATAGCCGTGTTTTTAGGAGAAAAAGTTCCCCGCGCGCGCGTTTAAAGAGCATACGTACCATCCATACATACATACATATATATAACATATACCCGATTTTGCATTAACCACCCCTAATAGTATCTCGCTCGCTTCGCTCGCTCGATAATAAATAAACAAACATCCCCGATTTTCGATTGTGTTACCCCTGTAAGTGTCTAGCTCGCTACGCTCGCTCGCCAATAAATTAGGAACATTTAATGGCTTTTCAAAAAGAAAGATTCTTTACTTTGCTACCTGTTTCTGTTTAGCTTTAGCTCTCCTGCTCCTTGCCCTGTCTTTTTCATTTCTTATCTCTCTCCTTACTAATTTTTCTTCTGGAGTTTCTAACGCCCTAAAAGCTTAGTTTTTAAATTACGCATACACTGTAAAGAGATTTCAGTACCATAGTAACAACTCGCTGCAACTGTTTGAATTTTTTTAGTTACTAGGATATAATTGTTTACTTTTATTGTTTTTGTCAGTTTTGCCATTTGACCGATATGTATAAGATATACTCTACAATGACTTATATTTAATTCTGGGCGAAGCTCATATTCTCTACTGCTCAGGTTATATACCAGAGCTGGTCCTTCAGTTTCAATTATCCTTGCCTGGGAGTTACGCCCCAGATACTACTAGTTCTGGTGGAACATCCACCAGCCTAGCTCTGGGATTGGTGAAGAATAGAGCCCCAATTTGAAACATGGTAACAGTAAACTACTAGACTCTTGAGCTGCATCAAAAGGAAAATTTCCAACTCAGTTTCTACCACACAAGCTACATTTTGGGTAAAATGAGTGTAACTAAACCCAGCCAAAAATAAACAGCACTATTTCTTTGCAGTCAACGTCAAAGACTAAAAGAATATTTGACTTGTATTGGTATCAATGTGAATATGCCATACATTGGCTCATGCAAGTCCATATGTAAAGCTCGAGTAAGTCAATAGGTAAAGCCTGAACAAGTCGATATGCAACTCGTGTAATGAACCGGTAGACCTTATAATGCTGACTCCATGAGGGAAGCGTACGTACAAGTGACACTCACCTTACAAAAAGTTTCAACGGGAAATTCCAAGAACTCTGTAAACCCTAGTCTGGCGGAGCCATACCGACGATGCGCGCTGCGCGCGGAGGGTCTGCGGACATGGCCATAGCTACCATATTTGTTCTGGAGGAATGTGGAAGTGGTGAGTGCCCCACCTCCTTTATACCTGAATTTCTACAGCAAATTGGCCATGATTGCTAAACCTAGCGTTGAAAGGGTGGCTGACACGTGCTGGAATTTCTATTTGTCGTTGTATTCCTGGTTATTTGCGAACGGGTAATTGACCGCAATATAATTATGTGCGGCATAACAAATTTGGTATGGCCATGTCCCCAGACCCATTCCCAGCGTAGCGGTTCGGTACAGGGTCTGGCTACGCCAGACTAGGTAACCCCCTGAGAATATAATACAATGCAAAACTACAGTGGGTAGCAAAAAAAGGTTTTGCTCACGTGGGTATGGCGTGACTATAGGGGGCGTTACCAACAGATGCCTGTTTTAATCTACAGGAGGCTGCCACCATCGTGAGCCTTATTTTTATTTTTTTGTGACAGGGAAGACTGACAAACTGAACACTGTAACCTTCTCGCACATGCGCGCTGAGGGTTAATATACCACGCAAACATACACTGCCTGAAAAGAGTCCATTGACAACCATAACAAAATCTGTAAACTGTCTTGATACTTAGAGTTGACAAAGAATTGACAAGACTGTAGATGTTATCAAGGTAGTTATCAACTGATTATATATTAATATTTATGATTTCGTTATGATAGACACTTTTGTGCAGTGATATTTCAGGTAGATTTGAATATTGAATGCACTTTTTTTTGTTGCTATTTTGAATATAAACTCGGTAGGTAATATCTTTCGATATACAAACCATGAAAATTTTCGCAGCGTTGTCTCCACTATATCAAAAACTCAATTTAAACGGTTATGAAGAGCTTAAGGCTTGCTAGCCAGTCTGGTAGGTCTCCTTACAGCGTTGATGCGTTGTACGGCAAATAATTCACTGCGCATGCGTGTTCATCAGTAGACTATAAAATCCCTGGCGTCTGGTTAGCGTTTGCGGTAAAACTCAGGAGGGATTTGGAGGTTGTCGCTGTTAAGACTGCTGTGACTTCCGTGGGACTGATATGAAGTTTAATATATGTTACGTGCTTGTGGTGCTGGGTGTACTACCTTCTATTAACGGAAAGAAATGTTGTAATAACGACTGTACTAGTAAGAGTTGTAATTAAACTGATAGCTAATTTTTAATCAAATATTATTATATTTTTATTAGCTGCCATTTCTAAGGGACATGCCACTACAACCTTTCAGGAGAACGTTCCTGGATTCTTGACCTATTTCTCTGGTGACCTGATAATGGTGCTAAGCAAGGAGGTGATTGAAGGAATCGAATTTTGGGAAGCTGAAGTGAGTTGTTATTGTACAGTTTTGCACGTCAATTTGTGTATATTTGTTTGACAGATTGGAGGTAAAATAGGTTACGTTGAAGCGGCATCAGTTGAGGAATATTCTGTCATGTGCACACCTGTTGAAGTGGTAAGATAGTTTTGATGGCATTACTACTGTACCAATGATGTACTTTTGCTATAGAAGAATGGAGTTCCTCTTCTCTCCACAAAGAGAAACTCCAAACAACATGGAGATAAAGTCAACATCTTCTCATCGGAACTTATCTTTGGAAACCATCATAAAGATGAAAAGGCTTGGTACAGCATTGTGTTGTGTGCCTTGAAGAAAGAATTTTTTCAAACCTTGGAATCTGTTCAACTTCTAAATATTGACTCTGTCATTAAGATTTTGATATACTGTGCACAAGTAAGCTCAAATCGATTACTAACAATATATGGTATAGAACTTGACAATTGTGATTTTATGCAGGGAAATGGAATTCACTGGATCATTGTTGTTTCTTTAATATGTGATACCTTGTTGTCAAACCTGTGGCTCAGAAAAATGACGCAACAGAAAGACAGTGAGTATTCCATGACAATATGGCTGCTGTATATAATTTCAAAATGATTATTTTCTGTTTTAGTTCAACTTATGAAATTAGTAGAAGGTGCAGCACACATCAACTTTAAAAATGATGTCTTAAGTGCCGACATGACGGACATGACAACTGCTGCAGAAGAATTAGAAGGCAACTTAAATAGTCTTTCAGCTGAGAAGGAAGACCTGGAACAGAGAGGTATCACTTTGAAGGTAACTGTCTAGGCTCATTCAGTGAGTAAAAAATTATTACACTTTATAATTTCTCTGTGCAGAATAAAGAAGCAACCCATACTTGGAACCTTTCATATCTTCAAGACCTAATACAACAGCTGGAAACTCACACATTGGCTATCCAGGGAGAAAATTCCAGACTCGTTCTTGGAAAAAAGCACTGCATGAAAATAATGGCGGATCTGAAGTTAGAAGTTGGAGGACTGAGAGCCACAAATGACCAGCTAGAAAGTGATAGGCATCGATTCGAGACACAAGTGAACTGGAAAGGAAAGCAACTTGAAGAGGTGAGAATATACTAGTTTGGCTTTGACTACTTTGTCACTATCTATGTAGGCTAAAGGAAAGAACGAGGACATGAAGAGAAGTATTGCCCTGCTACAAGATGAAGTAGGTAGAAAATACAGCAGAGTGAATGGGAAAGATCTAGAGACTGTAGCAAAGCTATTTAAAGAAAGTCTAGCTACTCATGTTAATCTTTACAATACTTGGATGACAGAGGAGTTACTGAAACATGAAGTAACTAACCTTACAGAAGGAGACACACAACTTCAGAGAATCATGGAAACATCAAAGGTAAAATAACCAGCAAGAGTAAACTCTCAAGCATTATATTTTTGCTATCTTATTTATAGGCAGTGGAGCAGCTTGTCCAAGCCAAATGCCAATGTGAGATCTACAAATCTAGACTGCAGAAGGCTACAAGACAACTTACAACTATTAATAGTGAGTCTTTTATTAGGGTTTGCACTTATTTATTAATTTTCATTTGCTATCTGTATTTATTTCAGGTGATAATGGAAACCTTGAAGTGTGCTTGCAGAAGATTAAAAAAGAATTGGAAGCGTGCAGGTCAAGTATTGCATTAGAAAAAGAAAAATCAATAGTCATTCCAAAGTTATATAAAGATAATGGGCTCAATGCACACTACTCAGAGCAGACTAACTGAACTGCAGTCTTTATTAATTTTTCACCTTTTTAATTTGGTGTTATGTCATGTTATCAAATAATTAATACTTGAAATGAAAATCAGTACCAAGTTTTGATCATTGCAAAGTATAATATGTGTTTAAGATATTCACTTACATTGAAGTTATGAAACGTTTATATTATGATGGATTTGCCACAATTTACTAAAATTTTTATTTTTATTAGCTGTAACTAAACACGTAACAAACAAAAATGTTCAACATATTTTCTGAAGAAATCTCTACATGTCTTTGCTTCCTAGTGTCAGCTATGTGAGGCCAGAAATTGGGAATTTTATGTGTTTTTTATGGCGCATACATTTCACCCCCTGACACACACCCCTCCAAATGTTTGTCAGGGACAGCCCCCTTGAAGGACAAATGGCCATCCCAGGCTAGTCAGACAATAACATAGAGGGACTATATCACTTCATTCACATTTAAAGGATCACCTAAACACCCATTAGGTGTTGTGACTCCAAGTTCATTCACTTTGTGTATATAGGCTTGTGATTTTTGTACATTAGCTATTTCAGTCTGACTAAAGTTAGAATAGCTAGTTGCACATTAATTTTTGTGACTAAAAATTTCCAATGAACTAGCTATTTTTATCTAACGATTGCTTGACTGATGAGACTCAAATATTGTATTGCCAAAGAAGCTCTTACCATTGACTGACAAGACTCGCTACAGTTGTAGTCTCGCTGGCCGGATCCTTTACCTAATCGCTCCACTAGGAAGGAGCGATGAGGTAAAGGGTCTGGCCCGAGAGACAACTACATTTGGTGACAGCGGTACTTATCCACGATATACATTGGACAGATACTTGACGCTGATAATGCTTACATGTCTTGGACTCTTTGATCAAATAACACAGCAAAGGATTCAGTCCAAGTGCCAAGTGCAGATGGATACCTCGATATGCTATTGGTTAGCGAGCGGAGCGAGCGATACACTCTCAGGGGTAACACAATTGAAAATCGGAGATATTTTTGTTTATTTACTGTATTTGGACGTACGATGTCATTTTGTACTTTGACCCTCGCGTATTTTTGTGTTCGCTCCGTGTTCGACCCCGTCCGAAGCTTCACTAAACAGAATCCTCAGGTTGAGGGGAGCGGTTACTATGGCCTTTACCGCATTATGCGTAATTTAACAACTTGACTTTATTTTAATAGTTTGAATGTTAGTTGTTAAAATCAACAGTTTAGCAATAGTGTAGTTAGTATATATGTATGAATGTATGTATGGATAGTGCGTATGCCCTTTAAACGTACTCGCGGGGAACTTTTTTCTCCCAAAAAACACGGCTTTTTAGGCTTGACCCCAGTTTATTCTGAAACTACAGCATTAAGCAAGCCTTACTTTATACTTAAGAGCAGAAGTGTGAGAAAATTTCTGCAAAAATGCTTGCTTTTCAAGAAACAAAAAGTTGATTCTATAGGTTACTATTGCATTGAAGACCCTTTTCCAGACTTAATTTCAAAACTTCGCCCTTTTATGGGGGAATACGGAGTGCCGATTGTTGGTTGTCAAGAGCCATTGGTAGTCAGAATGCCCTAGTATTAATGCTAAGGAAGCTACTACAACTCCAGTGAAGCTTAGGTAAGTACGTAATTCCATATTTGTTAGCTATATATGCAAAAATAACTCTGGCCTTTCTTTTATGTAGCTAAGAGCTTGTTGTCAAAGGTGACTGGTAAATTCAAATAGTCAGAATGGCTTCAATTTGATCCTATGGAAGTTACCACTGCTCAATAAAAGGTAAGATTTTGTATTTGTGTGCTAAAATTGATGTTCTTATGTTTTTGTAGCTGAGAGCTTGTTGTCAAGAATTCACGGTAATTCAGATAATCAAATTAACTTAAATTTGATACTACAGAAGTTATCAATACTCAGGAAATTGAAGTAAGTAGTAATTCCATATTTGTTGGCTTAAATTACAAGTTTACTGATTTTTTGTTTATTGTAGCTTAGAGTTTGTTCAAGAGTTACTGGTAATTGAGATAATCAGAATGGCAGATGTTTGATACTACAAAAGTTAACAAATCAGGTAACAGAGTGATTTTGTATTTGTTTGCTGAAATAAAAGGTCATAACTGCTATTATAGTGTTTGCATGAACTAAGCTAAAACATAGTAACAATACTTAGCTTTATGTTACCTAACTATCAAGCTCGCTCGCCATTTGTGCTCAAGCACACTATTAGTTGGCGAGCAAGTCAGTATTAAGGGTAGTTAATGCAAAATCGGGTATATGTTACATGTATATAATATGTATGTATGGATGGTACATATGCCCTTTAAACGCCCGCGCGGGTGCTGTTTTCACCCTAAAAACACGGCTTTTTAAGCTTTACTCCACTTTCTTCTGATACTACAGCTTTAAACAACTCTTACTTTAAACTTGGGCTCCAATTTGCGAGATAATTCCTTCGAAACACTTTTTTTTCAAGTCCCAAAAAGTTACTGCGAACGGTTACTATGGCATTGAAACCCTTTACCAAACGTAATTTGAAAAACTTCGACGTTTTTGGGGGCTGCTAAATGCCACTCGTTGGTGTCAAGTGCCGCTGGTAGCCAGAGTGGCTAAATATTAGAACCAAGGAAGCCACCATTACTTGGGAGAGGCTGAGGTAAGTACGTGGTTCCATATTCGTTATCTTAAGTTACAAGATTAACTCTGGCTATGTTTTTTTTTTGGTATTGTTGCCAGTTTGTTCACTAGTTACTGGTAATTGAGGTAGTCAGAATGGCATAAATTGGATACTATACAGAAGTTATCACTATTCCTGAAATTGGGTAAGAGAGTAGTAATTCTATATTATATGGTCAACTACTATTTACTTTTTTGCATGAACTAAGCTGAAGTATATTATATAACAATTCATCGATGTAGAAAGGAATTTTAAATTGGCCAATCAAGCTGTCAATTTCCATGCTTACAATATTGGGTGGGGTTTAAATTGTTTAAATATAACTTAATAATTTTTTTAACATATTAGTCGACAGCCCTCTATTAGTAAAATGATATAAAATTAATGAAAGCATGATAAATACTAAACAATCATACCCATTAGCTAATTATACCTTTTCAAGGAATAATTTTTAAGCTTGATAGAATCTTACAGAGCATTTTCCAAAACAAGGGAGGCAGAACCAGGTGACACCAGTGGTAAATAGTTTTATGTAACCAGGCTAGGCAGGCTCGCTCAACATTTGCTTGTGTTGTGTGAAAGTATTGTGAGTTACAACTACTACTTAGCTAAAGATATCACAAAGAAAACGTTTAAGTATTGTGACTTGTTTTTTTGTTGCTTTATTTTTTTAATTAAAACAGTTGGGGAAGTGGTTACTATGGCAAGGAATCCCATTTAATTTTTTTTAATTGAAATAGTTGCGGGAAGTGGTTACTATGGCAATGAATCCCCTTTACTGTATAAAGCTACGTAATTTAAAAACTCGACTTTTTTTAGTAGCTTGAGTGTTAGAAGTTAAATTCAATTATTTAACAATAGTGTAACTTTAGGCTCGCTCGCCATTTGTGCTCAAGCACACCACTAGTTTATATAATATATGTTTGGACGTACGTATGTCATTTTGTACTTTGACCCTCCGTATTTTTGTGTTCGCTCGGCATTCGACCCCGTCCCAAACTTCACTAAACAGAATCCTTTGGTTTAGCGACCATTACCCGTATCACCTTAGAAATTGAATTGTTTACCGCTTTGAATTGTTTTGCGGGTGCAGTTAAAACGCAAAAACTTATGGGAGCTCCATTTCAATTCGAGTTAGTGGCGGTGGTAAGTTAATACGATATTTGTCACAGAAGCCCTACTCAACAGCATTTACTTGAAAATTCATTGTCCACTAGACGAACCATGTTCAGTTGTGTGAAAAAGTATTGTGCGTTACAACTACTATTAAGAATATCACAAAGAAAATTTTAAATAACGTGACTTGATTTGTTGATTCTTTTTCAATGCAAACAGTTGCGGGAGCGGTTACTAGCTCTATGGCATTGAATCACCTTTACCGCACATACTTAATTTAAAAACTCGACTTTATTTTAGTAGCTTGAGTGTTAGTTGTTAAAATCAACAATAGTGTAGTTTAAGGCTCGCTCGCCATTTGTGCTCAAGCACACCACTAGTTTTATTGCAAAATTAGTCTAGTGGGAAATTGTACTTTCGTGCGTATGTCATTTTGTACTTTGACCCTCACGTATTTTTGTGTTCGCTCCGTGTTCGACACCGTCCGAAGCTTCACTAAACAGAATCCTCAGGTTGAGGGGAGCGGTTACTATGGCCTTTACCGCATTATGCGTAATTTAACAACTTGACTTTATTTTAATAGTTTGAATGTTAGTTGTTAAAATCAACAGTTTAGCAATAGTGTAGTTAGTATATATGTATGAATGTATGTATGGATAGTGCGTATGCCCTTTAAACGTACTCGCGGGGAACTTTTTTCTCCCAAAAAACACGGCTTTTTAGGCTTGACCCCAGTTTATTCTGAAACTACAGCATTAAGCAAGCCTTACTTTATACTTAAGAGCATAAGTGTGAGAAAATTTCTGCAAAAATGCTTGCATTTCAAGAAACAAAAAGTTGATTCTATAGGTTACTATTGCATTGAAGACCCTTTTCCAGACTTAATTTCAAAACTTCGCCCTTTTATGGGGGAATACGGAGTGCCGATTGTTGGTTGTCAAGAGCCATTGGTAGTCAGAATGCCCTAGTATTAATGCTAAGGAAGCTACTACAACTCCAGTGAAGCTTAGGTAAGTACGTAATTCCATATTTGTTAGCTATATATGCAAAAATAACTCTGGCCTTTCTTTTATGTAGCTAAGAGCTTGTTGTCAAAGGTGACTGGTAAATTCAAATAGTCAGAATGGCTTCAATTTGATCCTATGGAAGTTACCACTGCTCAATAAAAGGTAAGATTTTGTATTTGTGTGCTAAAATTGATGTTCTTATGTTTTTGTAGCTGAGAGCTTGTTGTCAAGAATTCACGGTAATTCAGATAATCAAATTAACTTAAATTTGATACTACAGAAGTTATCAATACTCAGGAAATTGAAGTGAGTAGTAATTCCATATTTGTTGGCTTAAATTACAAGTCTACTGATTTTTTGTTTATTGTAGCTTAGAGTTTGTTCAAGAGTTACTGGTAATTGAGATAATCAGAATGGCAGATGTTTGATACTACAAAAGTTAACAAATCAGGTAACAGAGTGATTTTGTATTTGTTTGCTGAAATAAAAGGTCATAACTGCTATTATAGTGTTTGCATGAACTAAGCTAAAACATAGTAACAATACTTAGCTTTATGTTACCTAACTATCAAGCTCGCTCGCCATTTGTGCTCAAGCACACTATTAGTTGGCGAGCAAGTCAGTATTAAGGGTAGTTAATGCAAAATCGGGTATATGTTACATGTATATATGTATGTATGGATGGTACATATGCCCTTTAAACGCCCGCGCGGGTGCTGTTTTCACCCTAAAAACACGGCTTTTTAAGCTTTACTCCACTTTCTTCTGATACTACAGCTTTAAACAACTCTTACTTTAAACTTGGGCTCCAATTTGCGAGATAATTCCTTCGAAACACTTGTTTTTCAAGTCCCAAAAAGTTACTGCGAACGGTTACTATGGCATTGAAACCCTTTACCAAACGTAATTTGAAAAACTTCGACGTTTTTGGGGGCTGCTAAATGCCACTCGTTGGTGTCAAGTGCCGCTGGTAGCCAGAGTGGCTAAATATTAGAACCAAGGAAGCCACCATTACTTGGGAGAGGCTGAGGTAAGTACGTGGTTCCATATTCGTTATCTTAAGTTACAAGATTAACTCTGGCTATGTTTTTTTTTTGGTATTGTTGCCAGTTTGTTCACTAGTTACTGGTAATTGAGGTAGTCAGAATGGCATAAATTGGATACTATACAGAAGTTATCACTATTCCTGAAATTGGGTAAGAGAGTAGTAATTCTATATTATATGGTCAACTACTATTTACTTTTTTGCATGAACTAAGCTGAAGTATATTATATAACAATTCATCGATGTAGAAAGGAATTTTAAATTGGCCAATCAAGCTGTCAATTTCCATGCTTACAATATTGGGTGGGGTTTAAATTGTTTAAATATAACTTAATAATTTTTTTAACATATTAGTCGACAGCCCTCTATTAGTAAAATGATATAAAATTAATGAAAGCATGATAAATACTAAACAATCATACCCATTAGCTAATTATACCTTTTCAAGGAATAATTTTTAAGCTTGATAGAATCTTACAGAGCATTTTCCAAAACAAGGGAGGCAGAACCAGGTGACACCAGTGGTAAATAGTTTTATGTAACCAGGCTAGGCAGGCTCGCTCAACATTTGCTTGGTTGTGTGAAAGTATTGTGAGTTACAACTACTACTTAGCTAAAGATATCACAAAGAAAACGTTTAAGTATTGTGACTTGTTTTTTTGTTGCTTTATTTTTTTAATTAAAACAGTTGGGGAAGTGGTTACTATGGCAAGGAATCCCATTTAATTTTTTTTAATTGAAATAGTTGCGGGAAGTGGTTACTATGGCAATGAATCCCCTTTACTGTATAAAGCTACGTAATTTAAAAATTCGACTTTTTTTAGTAGCTTGAGTGTTAGAAGTTAAATTCAATTATTTAACAATAGTGTAACTTTAGGCTCGCTCGCCATTTGTGCTCAAGCACACCACTAGTTTATATAATATATGTTTGGATGTACGTATGTCATTTTGTACTTTGACCCTCCGTATTTTTGTGTTCGCTCGGCATTCGACCCCGTCCCAAACTTCACTAAACAGAATCCTTTGGTTTAGCGACCATTACCCGTATCACCTTAGAAATTGAATTGTTTACCGCTTTGAATTGTTTTGCGGGTGCAGTTAAAACGCAAAAACTTATGGGAGCTCCATTTCAATTCGAGTTAGTGGCGGTGGTAAGTTAATACGATATTTGTCACAGAAGCCCTACTCAACAGCATTTACTTGAAAATTCATTGTCCACTAGACGAACCATGTTCAGTTGTGTGAAAAAGTATTGTGCGTTACAACTACTATTAAGAATATCACAAAGAAAATTTTAAATAACGTGACTTGATTTGTTGATTCTTTTTCAATGCAAACAGTTGCGGGAGCGGTTACTAGCTCTATGGCATTGAATCCCCTTTACCGCACATACTTAATTTAAAAACTCGACTTTATTTTAGTAGCTTGAGTGTTAGTTGTTAAAATCAACAATAGTGTAGTTTAATGCTCGCTCGCCATTTGTGCTCAAGCACACCACTAGTTTTATTGCAAAATTAGTCTAGTGGGAAATTGTACTTTCGTGCGTATGTCATTTTGTACTTTGACCCTCACGTATTTTTGTGTAGCTCTGCTTTCAACCCGGTCCCAAATTTCACTACCGCAAAGTGGGAAGAGAAAGCAGAAGTTGCCGAGTGTCCTAGTCTGCCTTCTCCATACAAGCATTTAGGAAGTGCTAGCTGGTCGGCTGATCTGTTCAGTGTTTCTGGCATTGTGGTCCATTCGCGGGAGTGTTTGTCAGTAATGGGATTTACAGAGACTCTTCTGCCGAGCATCCTGGAGACAGAGTGAGTAAACACTCGAAATTTGTAGTTTACTGAATATATAAAAGAATAAATTGGCCACCACTTTAGAAAGTGTGTAAATATTAGACTGGGACCATTCAGTATCACTTTAGTACACAATATTTTTTTTAATTACCAGGCTTTTGTTAACCTATTATTATGAATAGTAGCAGCAGTACTAGTAGTAATAGTAGTAGTAGTAGAATTTGTGATTATTTTTAAGAGCATAACCCTCACAGATGGTCTTATCTGAGAGTTTGGTTTACATTAATAATATAATATAGCATCATTTCTTTTCCCCCACCCTTCTTCTCCTCCTCCCACCCTCCATCCTTCCCCTCCATTCCTGCTCTCTCTTCCCATGCAGGACTGAGTCTGTACTGGTGGAGAACATGGATGTAGTCATGCACTCTCATTTCGGAGGGATGGACTACTGGAAGGTTAGTAGTGTAGTGGAGGGTGTGCTCTAGCTTACAAAGCAAGATTTATTTCAGGTAAGGGTGCCACCTCCCAGACCACACACCAGTCTAAATTTCAGAGCCAAAGACCTTAGGAATAATGGAGTTAAACGATAGCCTTGGGGAGTATTGATAGTACTGCCATTCTGATGCATTTTGTTATAAAGCTTTTTGCTTCAAGGTTTGTTTCGTTTTGTTTTTCTTCTAACTGTCCCCTTCCTTTCTTTCTTCCCTTTCCACCCAACCTCCAAGTCTAAGTTGCCTGCCTATAAGACCCATTGTCCATCCAACCTTCTCCTATAGATTATGACATACAGATCCCTAAATTATCGTAATCGAGTAGAACAGTCCTGTGAATCCTTGTTATCCACTCTATCCAGAGTGTATCTGGAATTTAGTTTTATACCTAATTACTTGTAGATACTTAGCCTTTTTTTTTTTAAACTCGACACATCACCTGTCATCATCGAATCACATTACTAATATGTCAATATCAATAATATCTGGATAAATAGATTACCAAACTACTTTTCACATTATTATGAATAGTGAATAATTGCCTGCCATTGTAAGTACAATTACAATAAATATATTTCTGCTCTGTCTTGCCATCCTCCTGCCTGTTGAGTTGGTAGTCCAGGTCTAGTATGGTATATGCACTCCACTTGAGAGAGGCAGGGAACAACTTCATGTCTGCTACTCTGAACTACAATCCTAGAACTGGGCGACGGGGCAGAGAGAGTGCGATTAGAGGGGGCAGAGATTACCTGTTCGTCCATTTGCGCAGAGGGGATTACCTCTATGCCAGACCTAGTCAGTGAAGGAAACTAAACTTTTTTGGCCCTATAAGTAAAGAATACTACTATAAAACTTGGTAGATTTATTTCATTTTCACAATATTTATCATGAGGTTTCATAGCGCATCTATTGAAGTTACTCCTAAGGCTAGCTTGTACCACTATTATTAAAGTTAAAATGAAGTCATGGTCAGCATTTGTTCAAAATTTTATTAAATTAAATCTTTACAAATGTCTTGTGTGTGTTTGTATTGCTGTTGTAGTTGTAGTTTTTTGAGTGTTTTGATTTTTTTTGTTGTTGTTGTTGTACATATGTATAGCTGACATTCCTTCAGTGGCTGGAGCTGCCAATCAGATAAATACATTACTGCAGAAACACAACTTGAACACTGTATTTCTGGCTACAGATGCCACTTCTAAAAGTAACTTCTGAACTAGTTACTGTATTCCTTCCTTGTGCATATCTAACCCTTTCGTTCCGGATCCCGCTTTGAAGCGGGTGAAGACCGATTGACTTCTCCGAATTTTTAAAAATAGTTACTTTATAGCTAGAACCTTCAGATTGCATACACAGGTGCCCAATGCATTGGAGAAGCATCTAAAATAGCTTTCAGCTAGGACTACTTCGACAGTACCTCACAGCAGTTGCGTTTATTTCTTCCTCGGCAAAAAAAAAAAACATCGGTTCTCCGTCGAATTTAAAAAAAAGTTACCTTCTTCACAGCAGCTTCATTTATGGATCCAGTCATCTCCAGAGCTTTGTAGAAGCAGCAAAAAATTGCTTGAGCTCAGTAGCCTTCCATAACATATTGAAACAACCGCTTCTTTGCCGACCAAGACTTTGCGGTTTGACTTACTGTCTTCTCCATTTTTTATAAAATCGCCAGTTCAACTGGGGACCTTCCTATTACGTACAGTCTTAGGTAATGCTTATTACATCATAGAAAAAAAGTGAGCGTGTCGTGTGACCCCGGTAACTATGCAAAAAAAATTTTTTTTCAAAGTCATTTTTTGGAAGATGGCGTCTAGAAGTTACAATGCGGTGCAAGTGTTAGACTTGCTTGATGCTGACTCTAGCGACTCAGGATCAAGCGGAGAGAAGGGAGATGACATCTAGGGCTATAGGAGGCCCTGTATCAGGGTTGGTGGACCAGACCCCGTCAACTCTGATACTGAAAATGGGAGTCAAGAAGATGATCGAGGTAAGCTTGTCTTTCTCTTGTATTTCTCTTGAAAAATAGCAAGCTTCTGTTGTGGAAAGGACTTATTTATAGCTATATTGAGATAGAGTAAGCTGTTTAGCTATAATATATATATATTTTATTGAGTTTTGAGATTTGAAAGTGGCTTGTGGTTTTTTGAACAAATTCAAATTTTCAAAAAAATTAAAAAAAGTTTTTACCACATATACTACTAGGACCAGATGTGAATGCAGTCACCGACCCGATTACGCAGATGAGTCGACAGGAGCAGAGTTTTCCAGTGATGAAGGAGAGGATACCGGACCTGAGTCTTCCAATGATGAAACACGAATAGGCAGCAGGTTCCAGTGATGAAGAAGAGGAAGTGGCTCCTCCTGCTCCGAGTTCTGGACGTCCTCGCGGTCGGAGAAGGCGGGAATCGAAGAACAAGAGTCGGGTGGATGAGGTAGGGGGAGAGAAGATGACAACACACCCATTGATATTCCATAATCTTTTGTGTGAAGGACCACAGACTTTGATATTTGTGGCTGCTCCCCCCCCCCCCTGAACATCCCAAAAGTTGTAATATGTATTGTTATTGTCGTTGTCGTTGTCTGTGTTTTTGTGGTGTTGTAGTGGAGCTTCACACTCGATGTATATGTGTGTGCGTGGAGTTGAAATGTTATTCTGGCGCTTCCAGGGGGGGAGGGGGGTCTTTTCCAATCGGGGCTACTATACCCATGTAAGTTGAATTTCATGTATGTGTGTGTGTACACCAGTCAATTTATATTATACATTTATTTTTATGATCTGTATTCACCTGTATCTTCTTTTTTCTAGTGTGTGTATGTGTGTGTGTGCATTTGTGGAATGAGAGAGAGCATCCGTGGACAAACAGTATGTGGCACTTCCGTATACAACCTGGGAGGGAACTCTGGATCTTTTTGGATCGTGACTACTATGCCCATGGAAGTTGAATTTCATGTGTGTGTGTGTGTACACCAGTCAATTTATGTATAATAAATTATACATTTATTTTTATGATCTGTATTCACCTGTAGCTTCTTTTTTCTTGTGTGTGTGTGTGTGTGTGTATGTGTGTGCGTGCATTTGTGGAAAGAGAGAGAGAGCAACCATGAACAAACAGTATGTGGCACTTCCGGATCCAACCTGAGAGAGAACGAACTCGGTGGTCTTTTTCGGTCTGTGACATCATCCATGCCGGGTAAGTTGAATTTCATTTCAACTTACTGATATTTGGGTGTCCAGCTAGGGCTGGGGGGGTTATGGTACAAGAATGTCAGTGAAAAGTAATGACGGGGGAGGGGGGGTTATGGTACAAGAATGTCAGTGACACAAGTAATGACGGGGGAGGGGGGGTTATGGTACAAGAATGTCAGTGAAAAGTAATGACGGGGGAGGGGGGGGCAATTCAGCGAGGCCAGCTGTTATGTTACAAATATCATTGTTGTCTTGTGTTTTTTTGGTATTGTATGGAGGTTCCGGATCCTATGGGAGGGATCGTTCAGTCTGTGCCACCATCCATGCCGGGTAAGTTGAATTCCACGTGTGCGCTTGTACTGCTTTTCATTTTCAAATTACACTTTCTCAATACAACGATTGTTTCTCTCATGTAGAGTGTGGAGTATACATACCAGGGTTCATACAGTGGGAGGCTAGCGCTGGGTTCCCCCCTAGAATTTTGGGAGTTGAATAGAAATGAACATTTAGGAAGCATTTATTTTTAGTCTGATATTGTATCTCATATGTTCCAATCATAACTAGGCAATTTAGTGCATAGGACCGAACACTGATCATCAGTGTGAAGTATAGACTCGTATGCAAAGATGTGCATCAAAGTAGTGTAGGTTCCAAAAAATGGGTGTGGCGAAGTACACTCGGAGCCCCACCCCAAACAAAAATCCTGTATAAAACCGCATACAACACATCATAAAGTTGCAATTATATAGGATCATGAATAATTTGTTGTTTGTATTACAAATATCTTTGTTGTTTGTGTTTTGTGTATATGAAATTGTTTTGTAGTGGAGCTCGACGTCCGATGGCATACGTTCCTTGTGGACACTCATAGATGTCTCCTACATGATCACAATCAGCACCACACACAACAAACAACATATTTTATTGTTGAACTAATATAATATTGGTATAAAATGCATCAAACAATATTATTTCTATTATATTTTATTTTTTTATTGATGGGAAAAGTGGATTTTTTGGGGGGAAAAAAATTTTTTTTTTGAAATATTAGTAGATGGCTTAAATATTATTCAATTTTCTCAATCAAAAAATGAGGGGAATCCCAAACTCTTGGTCTATTTAGTGATATATGGTTGCTATGGGGTTTTCCCAGCCAGCATCGAGTTAAAAAAATAAAACGGCAATGCTCTATTCCGCGGTAGAAAATTAGATTTTTCTGCGCGCGTCCAAACAATTCAGGAACGAAAGGGCTAAACAGCAGAAATTAATTAGTTCTGACATAACTTCTGTCACATCAATTCATTGTTGTTATAAATTGTTATTTTAGACAAAAAAAAGATCAAGAAGCTGGTGAAAGGCCATGTGGTGTGGTTTTCTCCTTCAGATTCAGTCCTGAATCGCTATGGTGATGGAGAAGTGGCCATCATTGACCAGTGGGTAGCAGCTCATGGGAAAGTTTTTGTGGGTAAGTCCTATAACTGGAGGTGGGCAGGTGTCGTGTGCGCAAATCATGAAATGTGTTCTACCCATGGTGAAGAAACAATCTAACACATAGTGGAAGCATTATTGTTCAATATTAATTATTTTAGAAGTAAAATGCTGTACAAATCGACAATTTTTTGTTTTGTTTTGTGGCTTTCTTTTTTCATTTTGAGCTACAGTGCATTTAGAGTCACCACAAGTAAAACGTATAATAAATGAAGTAGCAACAGTATATAAATTTTTATGTGTTAAGAGTATTCAGTTAGATTAGTAGGACTGAACTCCATTCATTCATGTAAAATGAATTATCACACCTGAATCTACATTACATACATATTTGTGGCCTGTGCTGAAATAAACATAATTATTTGTTGTCAAGGACTATAAATCTGGTGCACATAAAGTGTTACAGTAAGGAACAGTTTGATACATTTTGGTAGCAATGGTTAAAAATAAAATAAATGGCGAAAATTGACCATAGCAACTGAGGGCATGATTTTGAATTTCTGAAGAAACCTTTAGGTGGCAAGGTTGTATAGAACAAAAATCTCTGCTCAAACTGGGCTCACCACCCATATCTATCTTAGTTTCTGTGAAAAGATTTGTTTTTTACAAACTCCCACTGCTGCTGTTGTTGAGGTCAACAGGATGTTTAGAAATAATGGACTAAAAGTCGCATATTCATACGTTGAATTTTGACTCTTCATGGAGACTATAAGTACTTTATCACATCCAAGTTGTAGTGCACAAGAGTTTCTCAAAATTTTTGCACGCAAAATGTTGTGTGGACAGATTTGGTATGGTTTCGCAATTTTACACTTAGTCTTATGAGTACTGTTAGTTATAAACTGTCTGAAAGTTTTAAGTTTTGTATACAGAGAAGGGTAGGAGTATACAAATTTTTAGTGCTTCCTACAGGACCTCTGTTTCTTTTGTACATCAAACATGAGCCTTTGTAACTCAGAGAAGCAGGTGGACCACTGCATGGGCTTTCTATAGGACTCCCAGAAGTTCATCTTGGACACTAGTTCCTGTTCGCTGGAGTCAGGAATGATGAAGCTGGACCCATATCATGGGACCACCTCCAAACTTACCCCCCCCCCCCCCCCTGGAAGATGCCGGCATTGAAATTCCATGGTCACCCTACCTCCGCCCTGGACGCACACATTCAAGAAATCTGAACTCTAGACCTACACCTTTTTTAGGTTTAGTTATTGTTGTTGTGTTGTTTTTTTTTGTTTTGTTTTTTTGTTGTTTGTTTTTTGTTTTGTTGTTGTTGTTTTTTTATCAATACTGCTCCATTCACTATTTTGCATCTCCTCCCTCCTAATAAATGAGTTAATTTAAGGATCAGCGATTAGATATTACTGCATGGTAGCTAGTTTATTATGTGCTGTAGCTAGCTAGATAATTTGTTGATTTTTTATTTTATTTTATTTTTTTATTTTTTTTTACAGCTAATAACCCTTAACACGTTCACTGTTCATTTACTAAAAACATCAAAACATAATTCTGATATTATTGTCCCAACTAGCGTAAATATATAAGGGCAGCGCAATGCTCTAAGACATTCAAAAGAGCAGGCTAAACTGGTAACAATATAAATTAGTCATTCATGAATTATAAGAGTTCAAAGTTCAGCTACATAATGTGGTAGTTCTATTAATATGCCCAGCATATGACTAATTCTCAAAACTTTATGATGTATTAAAAAATGAGGAAAAGCATTCAACAACAAATTTTTTGTGATAATAAATTATTGTTAAGGCAATTTATATATGTATATATATATTCATTCTAATGTGTCTCTTCCCACATATAAGTAGCTGTAAGAATTATTTTTGAAGAAACGAGTCAATATACCGGAGGAATGGTAGAGAGAAATGGAGGAAGGCCAGAAGCTAGAGTTCCTCCCTCCAACCTTCCTACCCTTTCATTTTAGGGCCACAGAGCCACTTTGCTATTTAGCTATAGCTAGAACAGCTTGAGCAGTGACATCACTTTGAAAATGGTCTGTTTGCCAATGTTAGATAGCTAATACAGTAGTTATGAGGCTTCAACAAAAGTAGTTTCATTTAGCAAAACACAATTTACTGTGAAATGACAGATTAAAACCTGACCGACTAGCTAAGCCCCAGGGCTAAACATTGGGACATGCAAAATGTGCTGGTATTGCTTCAGGTATAATATGTAGGCATTGATGCCTTAAGCACCACTTCTGGCATTATTTGTATGCTAATGTCTACCCTGAATGCTTCAGGACTATCTAGCAAAATAAGATTACAACAAACTTGCAGAGATAGCTATATATTTTCAATAGTTCTACTCCAAACTAGCTAGCTAATTTTTACATATATTTTTTTAACTAGCGCGTACTGTGGGTGTGTACCATCACATTCTTTATGATTTTGGGAGCACCTCCAGAAATTTTCTGATCAGTTACGGCGGAATGGACAGGGTAAGGCTCTTTATTGCGACAATGTTTCTATGGATATTATTCACAACTGCACCGAGTTTCAACGAAGTGCTACCTCTTTTCAGTCTTCAAAGTGAAAAGGAAACTGTGACAATTCCACTGGCTCAAGCGCTAAATCAACTCGTAGGAGCCGTTATATCCATTTTGTCCTTCGCTTTGCTTCAGTCAGTATTAAATGGGAAGCAATCGTGGATAGCGAACGCATCACTACTTTTCTTCAGCTATTTCGTCAATGCCGGTCATGGAATTCACGCTGCCTGTGTAGTGAGTGAACGATTGCCAACACGAGGTCACCAAGTCTTCAATCTCCTTCACGCCCTTCACGTTCAGGTCTCTCACAATATGTTCATGGGCGGCTATTTTGGAATGTTGATGGTTATAATGTGTGCAGAAATTGTGACTTCCCTGAAATATCAGCAATTGAAGGAGAAAGTTGGAGTAGAGCAGCCCAGGGGTCTATTACAGTGGCTATTCCAGTGGGTAGTCCCTCTTCCAGTTGGTATTTATTTCTCCCTGTTTGCAACAAGAACTGCCACAGTGCTGGTGACCAAGGTGTTTTATCTCACCATAGCCCTCATGTACATGGTAGTGTATAACAAGATGTCCTCTTTGGGTCTTTCTGCCTCAGATATATATTTATTTATTACAACTCATATGACCATATTTCATAATATAGTCAAGTCAGTATGTATAGGAACTATTTGTCTGCTTTTTATATACTAATTAATTATTTTATGATTTTTGTATCTATAACTGCAAAACAAAAATAAGGTAAATAGCTCTGTCAATTGTTGTTAGCTAAATTTATTGGTATCTATTTATGGTTTATGTCATCAGTTATTTAGTATCCTCAGGTAAAAATGGATGCTCACAGGAACTGTGTCTTTTCACTAACTGGTCTCAACAAATGGAAGTTGCTTTAGCTACCCCTGAGTTGAGCTTATCTGTACAGTGTAGAAGTGACTTCACTCCCACACATTTTAGTATGGGTTGACAATACTTATGTTACTTTATATGGTCAACTGGCAGTAATAAGTTGAGGTGCAATTTGTAATAGCTAGCTAGCTATTTGTCATACTTGTAGCCAATCATTTTATTAATCATGTAATGTTATCTGAGTAGGCATTACAGGTACTAGCTTCCACAAGTTCTCATTGTTCTATTGTAAATCACTTGTAAGTCAGCACTCTCTTATGCATACTAAAGCCTTATGACAATGCTTAACAATACATGTAATGCCTGCTGCTACCACTTAAGACAAGTTTTATATAATAGCAAAGTGTTTCATGATAATTTCATACATGTGCAATCTACAAGTACTTATATTACTTTATAGCTACAGCTATAAGAAATTTTCTGAATAAATTTTGTTCATGAATGACTTGAGCGGTGGCCAATGAAGTTTCACCCAGGGATTAAATAATGTTCATCTATAATAAATTAGAGAACTCATAAAACAAAAGCAAATTATGTGTTTGGCAGTATGCCAGCTTAAACAATATTCCACAGACTTTAAAAATGTGTGGTTTGGCAAGCAGCTTTAGTGCACTAGTGGGAGAGAATAGTCAATTATTCTGCAACTTCAGAAATTAGTAGAAGAATTCAACAGCTAGATTCACACGCTATGGTATTTACTTGAATTCACAATAATACTATTTCCCTTCCCTGGTAGCCTTTATGTTACCAATGAGATAAGAATAGCAAGAATCCTCTCTGTCGTGCATTATCAGACAGTAGGAGGGAACTAGTTTTAGCACTGAAACTGCAATGGTCTATAGGATAGCATTGATTCATTCATTTATAAATTTCATTTTTTATCACTCATTCCAAGACATTTGGAGTTGTGTGTGAGTGTAGTAAGATGAACTGAACACCAGACACTTTTGTCTAGAACACGATAGCTATAACTTAGCTACTATGGAATTATTTACAAAAAAATGTAAACAATAAAGTCATAATTTAATTAGTGGCAGTCATTCTGGAGGGGCCACTAATTAAATTATGACTACACCTTCACACCTCCCAAGTATAACTCACATGTCACAGAAATTGTCCACCAACTAACATTCCCAGGGGCTGTGCCCCACCACACAATGATCTCATGTTCTGTATCATCTATTTATACAAAGTTCCTTGTTCAGTCACCCTCATTCAGTTCAGTAACCACTAGAAGGCTCCACAAGCCGTCACACTTTAAAAAATTTGTTTTAATAAAACAATTTTTTTGGCACCCCTTCTGATACTGTTATATATGCCAAACTGAACCTGCATACCAAGTTTCATGCTTTGATCCACTCTGTCACAATAATTTTTCTTATCTGCTGGACTAAATGAACTGAGAGTCAGCATAATCCATCGGTTACAATTTAGAAACTTGAGTTTCTTAACCCCCTCGCTGGCAGATAAAAATTCAGTGATTACCATGTTTCTAGATTAATGTTAAAATTAATTTAAGTCTAGAGTTAAAAAAACACACCTAACAACCATAGTTATATCAGGTGAAAGTACATGTATTTTTAACATTTGTGGTCATATTTGGTTGCCTAACAACAAACCACAAAGTCATTATGGTGACCACGACAACCTATCATCATAACAATATGGTCAGTATGCATTGCAGTACAATATTAGCTATTGCTTTGTGCACACTTAGATATTGCTTTACTGTTATTGTAATCAGTCATCTCGGCTAGCTGTGTTGCCATCGATACCTGGAGAAGTGTAATTGCAAGCTTAGCAAAAGAACAATAGAATATCTCACTAACAATTCCAGTCATTCTCCTCACACTTACACTACTCCCTCTAGCAGTTCCTTTACTGATACTTCTCATTGCCAATCACCTTATCAAAATTTTAGTTTCCAACTTAATCAGTATCATCATCATTTGGATATTGTGAGCTTACAGAAGAACAGAAATCATCCTTTGAAGAAACAGAAGGTCAAATTAATTCAGAGAGTGAAGACATGTATATAGTTTTATATAATGTCTGTGGTGTACTATATAACATTGCTATTACTATTTAGTAGCACTTTCTTTGTTCAGCCTATCCTATTCACTCCATCCTACCCTTTTGTTATCCCTTACCAATGCACTCTCATACTTGGTCCCAGTAGCTGGCTCCATGATTTAAGTGTGTCCCACTTCAGATGTGTTTATTTGTAATTAATTGCTATCAATTCACACCTTATTCAGTTCTAATGCACCATATGTGGTATAGTTGTTGTTGTTTTCTCCTCTATTCATACTGAGACCTACAGCATGCTATATTTCTTCTAGAACTTTTTATCCCAGACAGTCTTGCTTATTCAGTGAATGTTTTGTTGCATTCTTCTTTCAAGATTAATGGAACCCTTAGAACACTACAATCCTACCCAATGGCATACCTATAATATTCAGTACTTACAACATGTCTTATTGAAGTGATTACGAATGTAATGACTTCTTCCACAGATAGTAGCCCAAACAGAATGAGTAGCACAACCTGAAATGTGAGTTAAAAGAGATTATTGCTAATGAATTTCCTGAATAACTGGTACTGTATATTGAATTGCCACAGCTTACTTGTAATATTATTCTCCATAAATCTTGGGGGATATTATAAATGTGTTGTTTTTGAACTGTAGGGTACAAGATTAGGTGTGAAGTGAGCATAGAATAGAAATCTGGCAAACTTCCATTTAACTTCAGAAAATGCCAGCATGACTGGGTGGACCAAAAATTTTCTTCTTTTATCTGATACTGCAGTGTCATACTAAACTGAAGTCACACATTAAACAGAATTTTACATGAGACTCTGAAATATGTAACTTACTGGAGATTTGGTTCCCTTCTCCTGCATCTTCTCTTGTTCTAAGTAAGATAGAATAAATCTTTCTGTCCTGGTGATCATGTTAACATCATGAAGTTGATCAAGAACCTTTAAAGCCTGAAATTAATGCCAATACAATAGTATAATTGAGTTAAAAAATAAAATTGACAACCCATACTTAAAATCTTCATTTTTAAGGCCTATCCATTAAACACTTTAGTTTGCAATTCACCCAAGTTTAAAGATTGTGTGATGGATGGGAAGTGTAATATTATTTATCAGTGGAGTAGGAAGTGGGAAGAGGGGGGGTGGGGGGCAGGGTAGCCAATGGCCTCTCCAAAAATTTTCAAGGGGGGCCTCCCCTCCCCAATATTTTCCTATGCTTATAACTACATTTCTATGAAGATCTTATTATCTTTATTGAAAATTAGGATGTAGATTATATTGTCTGAGAAAGCTAGCAGCCACCAATTAGCTAGTTCAGATGTACCACTTTCTTATTTTAGCTACACTTACAAAGCTTGGTTCAATTTTACCTACGAGCAAAAAAATTATTAGTGCTATGATCTTCCTTCAGTAGCAATGTCTTAATTGATTATCTGACTGAATTCAAGAAAAAAGATTGGATACATATCACTTTACAGCTATTTTATGTGACATGGCATGGGAAAGCATTAATACTTTACCACTTTCAAATTAATAATGTTTACAGCTATTATATGTGGAGTAGCACAGGAAAGGGTGAGATGTGTACAAGGGCAAACATTATTTTGAGATAATTCATGTTTCAAGTGTACCATTACTCAATGAAAGTCATTCAATTATAATAATACTTGCATCTAAAACAAATGTACCTCAAACGCACAGTTAAAAAAACAAAAACAAAAAAAACAAGAATGAAGTGTCAAAAATCTCAAGAGGTTCCGCACTCTTCTTATGCCAGTTGCATTATTTATATTATATTTATAATACTTATTATATGAGTCAGAGTGTGATATGGTGAAATATTTCATGAGGCTAATTCATTTTTACATTCAGATGTGAGTGAAAATAAAGCCTGAGAGTGAAATATCTTGCCACATCACTCTGATGAGTGTAATAAGTGGTTTATTGAACCCTAGATATCTTCACTACTGTAGTAGTTTGTACTAGAAACTTAATAACAGCTTCATGCAATGGAGTCCTGCCATTTGTGTCTTGGGCACTAACATTTGGAATATGCTCACAAGATTGCAAATTTTTTTCATGAAACATGTCCAGCAGATTCAAATCCCAGTAAGTAGCCATCTTATGAAACAAGGTCTCACCAGTTTCCTTACAGACATAACTAAGGTCTGCATTTTGCAACAACGACTGAATTGCCTCTATTGCTTCCTCGGGTAGATTGTCCACAGCTGCTTCAATGTAGTCCAACAGGGTTTGTGATGTTTGATCTAATTGATTATTGACCAACTCAACATTTAGCAATATGTTGTTTTTTTGTTATTATTGGTATTTTCCTGAATTTATTCTAACCTTGCAGATTTATTGTCACCATAAAAACTCATAACGAACTAAGTAAATAGCTATAAACTAATTCAATGACATTCATTCCAGCCTCTATCAGCCAGAATTAGCTATTCAAAGTTGAGAAATTCATGCCAACTAGCTAGCCATCTCTTGGTTCATACCTGCATTGCTTGCTTCAGTGACCAAGGTAGACATTATCCAACTTCAAATAAAGTTTCAATTTTGTTCATGAATTTTGCTACTCTCTGTCAAATTTATTACGTTAGCAAAACTATAATATAACATTGTGTAAGGATAGCCTCTTATTGAGCTATATTCATCCATGAAGTTCAGTGTTTGTACTCCACCCCATTTCGTCGTTAATAGTAATGCTGCAGGTCATATTACCTGAGAATTACTGGTAATTGGAGGAAAACATTCACAGACTGTGCACATTCATGGAATTATAGGAATTTTGTTTATTCACAGAACCCATAAGAGGCATACATTATAAGAGATCAATAGGATTGTTATTTATGCTATGGAGCCATTTTAAAAATAAAAGCCATACATGGGACAGATCATTTGAACCACACTGTACTTAGTGCACACTTGTTGCTCTTCATGAAATGCAGTTCTCTGGCTTTACTTATCCTGCACATTTTACTTTTGTTTCATGCATCATATCTAACTTAATATCCAGGCCTCAGTTTAATGAAGTTTTTGACTAGTTGTGAAAATCATCATGTTAGTTATGATGCCAATAAGAGTCATTCATCCACTCCTGAACAGTTACAATAAGATAGCTATAATGTGCTGCTCTCTGAGTGTGTCATAACTTAGACAATTATATTATTTAAAAATACTATCTATTAATGATAACACATTAGAAAGAAAATGACTGAGAGCTGATAAGCATAAAAAATATTTTTAATGTAAATATGTATGACAAATTACTATTTTTTGTAATTTATAATCCAAATTATGCCAACAACTTTGGAGTAAATCATTTCAAGAAAGTCTGGTATAAATATCAATATAGAAAATTGAATTCACCAGGCAACAGTGAAGAAGTAATCCACTCCAATCAATAGCATATAAACATTGGCGAGTAGTAGCAAATAAAAGGCAAAATAGTTAGTCATTAGCTTAAAATTGTGTTTGAATGGATCCACCAATATAGTTACAATTGCTCCTAAAGTAAATACTTGAGTTATGTAAGGCAGCATAGCAGTGTTAAAGTTGAATGAGATCATCATAAAGAATACAAAGCGAAGAATAAATGGAACTGTAGAAAACCATCGACAGTCTCTTGTACCTGGCTCAGTGCCATCTTTGTAACGACCTTGCACAGAGTCCACTACTAAACGAATAAAAATTTGCCATCGATGTGGAAGCATGTTAAGACCCTTTTGAAAGAATGGATAAGAATATAGAAACAGTGTAGCTACTGGACCTACAATAAAAACTAAGCATATAAAAAGTGAAGGAATTGTGTAAGGTAAATGTCTATAGCTAAAATAGGAAAAATTGGGATCCACAGATAAAGCAATATGCTTTCTGTTTTTTCCTCTATGAATGGTCACAGGAACAATAATGTCCAAGCAAGCATTGAAAATTTTAACATACGAGAGGAGTATGAATGTAACAAAAGCAGCTATAGTGGAAGATTTTATATCGTTTGTGTTACTGCCACCACACTTCTTGGCCAAGTAAATGGGTAACTTACACATAAAATGAACTGCTTTAAAGCCATGATGATGTAGCAGAATTAACAACCATGTAAATAAAATAAGGAAGAAAGGATATAAAGCTATCAAAAAATCTAAAAAAAATACAGTTAAAGGAGATATACGAAAGCATATATCCAGATCTAGTAAGCGAAAAAAGTCTAGGTTCCAGATTCCAAATATAATACCAATAGTTTGCAGTACAGTATATATTATTGGTTTCGTCCTTAGAGTAAATGCTGTAACATATACTCTGAGTATTATAGGTGATGTAGTCATTTGACAAGCTAACACAAAGCCCTGTAGCCTCGAAGATGGAATGTTAATTTTACAAAGTAAGACAATTAAATAAAACACTGTCAGTGGCACAAAAGCGACTAGGATATATTTCAGTATATTAATCCAACCTCCGGAACATGTAGTACAAGACATGTCATAAGAATAAGCTCTCATATGCATCCCATGGATACACTTGCTGCACAATGTTCCAGTACGATTCAGTCTACCACACATATGGGCATTCAAGTCTGTCAAATTTTTTGGTAAGGTAGTGTAGGCACCATTTAAACTAAAGTAGTTGCTGTTGTAACTCTTGCAGTTATAAATACAATTTCCTTCTTCTGTGTCATTTAATTTCTTGTTCCAAGTTATGCAATAACACTGAAGTAAACCTCCTTCTTTCATATCCTCACTACACAAGGCTACATAATTTCGATCATAGCATTCACAAGTGCTATTGTTACTACAGTAAGACCACGAGGGACAGGATAATCTGTTGTCACAAGAACCATAGCTGGGTGGACAGCCGTTAAAGGTCCCATTTGAATTTTCCACATATTGAAGTGTAGCAGTAATAATAAAAACTACAGCCACATACATTCTTGAGTCACTCTAACAGATCTATAATACTTCTAATTATCACTAATTCTTTAAATACAGTTTAAACTCATTGCAGGTTTAGTAAGTTGACATTGATAATGTTTAGTTTGCCAGAGTACTTGCAACTAGAAACCAATGTGTGTAAACACTAATTTAGCAAACTACACTTAGTTAAGTGTACACTTAGTTAAGTTTCTTTCACTCTTCATAGTATAACTTCACATAATAATGGTTATATAATAAGTTGGGAATACTAAAATATATATTAGATACGTCCTGGTGAACAAGCAAAGCAAACTAAGAGAACTAAAAATTGTTAGGCATATATGTTCATATACATGAACATATAATATGCTATAGCTAATTATTCATTTTTTTAAAAAATCTTGATCCCTATAAATTGCCCCTTGTACTACTTACAACACTTGGTTGTGGAGGAAAAGGTGGAGACAGTTCTCTTGACCATTCTAAATCAGTCAACCCCAGGATTAGGATTCCCAGGATTAGGATTCCCAGGATTAGGATTCCCAGGATTAGGATTCCCAGGATTAGGATTCCCAGGTTCAG